>Ga0163108_10001660_pt1 | contig 16233 bp, 20 predicted proteins | sample Fk1155metaG_FD_109644 | JGI IMG/M metagenome (GOLD analysis project Ga0163108, IMG submission 109644) | Marine microbial communities from the Central Pacific Ocean - Fk160115 155m metaG | ecosystem: Environmental > Aquatic > Marine > Oceanic > Photic zone | place: The Central Pacific Ocean...
AACCATTCACACAATTCTATCTCCATAACTTTAAGGTCATGGACATCTCCTTTCATCTCAAACTCAAACATTGGGAAGATAGTTTCATGTCTTCCTTCTACAGGATTAGGTTCTGCTCTAAAAGAAGTTGAGACACAGAAAAACCCTTCAGCAGAAGGGTTGGAAAGTAATTCATATTCTAACCACATTTGACCTGTCTGTGGTAGGGGCCAGATATTACCGTTGTAATTATATGTTGCTACTGTTTCTGGATCTTCACATGCAGCAAGAATACTTAGACGGTTCTGAGTATGAACTTCAAAAAAGTTTTTTGACAAAAAAAATGACCTCAATAGGCCAACTGTCTCGGTATATTTTTGCGGGTCAATCAGTGCAGTCATTATCTTAAGACAAACTGATTTATTTAGACATAACCTTTATTCCAAAAACTCCTCATAAAAAACAATATCTCCGTATCCTACCATAGATTGTTTCCATTGGTTACAATGCCAAATCTTCTGATAAATTTCCAGTATAGATTCCTCTCCACCTTCGGTAATCCATTTACGAACATACTCATCATTAACATTATCGTAATGAAATCCCTTTTCAATCAGTGATGAGATGAAATCAATCTCTTCGTCTGGTGTCATCTTCTAGATCCTTTAATTTTTTCTTGGTGGCCAAGTCGTCTTTAAGATAATTGATCCTGCGTTTCAACAACATCATGTCCTCGTGTGACAGATCCTTTTTCTCCATGACTAGAAAGAGTACTATCTCTCAATTGTAATGTATCTATCAAATATCTCCAATCATATGTATCCATATCCTGTTGATTTAATAATTCATTACTCTTCTCCTTAGCCATTCGCCAGAAAGGTGTATCAAAATCAGATCCATACCTGTAATGTAAATTAATAAACAACAAACACTCTTCTATTACTTTATTATATGTTCTCTTTATATCCACAAGAGTAATGTCATTAATAATATAATCAATTATTCTCTGACTGATAAAACCATAACAACCCAAGGAGGTTGCTTGTAATGGTTCAAAGAATAAAGCCCTATTACCATTCAAGAATATATTACCATCATTATTAACTATACGTTTAGCAGAGTAATTATTGAATGAGAACTCTTTAATACTATCAAGATCATAATCAACAAAGTGTCCATCAGTATTCTTTTGATCGGACAGGGTTTGTTCTAAGTCCTTAAGAGCTTCTTTCCTTTCAGTAATGTCTGAGTTATATAAGTATCCCCATCCACTCCTATCACCTAAAGGAATACCAAACATCCAACCATTCTTATGAGCGATGTGGTAAGTATATTCCCAATTTGCTTTAGTTTTAGATGGTACAACTATAGCAGAGTTCAAATACACATATGAACTTTGAGAATAATCCTCATAGTTCTCTGGATATCCTCTACAATCTATAACATAATCAAACTTATGATCATATTCATCAACCCTTATATTAACTTTAGCACCATCAGAGACTACACTCTCAACTACTCCCTTTAACTCATGAAAATTTTCATACTTTTTATGCAATCTAGGTAGAACAAAGTCCGAGAGATTGGATGAATCAAAATGAATCCCATGTGCTCCACCTAAGAAAGGTACAAAAGTATTCCCTCTCCAATTTTTAAATTGAACACCATACTTGGTAGAAGACTTTAATTCTTTCCTATCAATCATATGATTATAATCAATTGATTCGGAAAGTGATTGAGGAAAATTTACTAAACTGGATTCCCCTACACCCAATGCACCTATCGATAAACTATGAATTAAAGTTACCTGTGCAAACTTAGGAAGTGCGCTGCAGCAATCCATCGCAGACAACAATCCCGCAGTACCAGCACCAACGATTGCTACTTTCACTCTATCAGCGTACCATGAGCACGACGGATCTCTCTAAGCGATTCATAATCCTTCTGTTTAGTACCGCCATCATAGGGCCATGCATACCCTTCAGTAATCATCTGTTCGTTTAACGAAATATCAGAGTCGCCAACGTAGAGCCAACCAAGAAGCCTACCATACTTCCCAACCCCACCCTTAAGTTCAGTTCTAACAACGAGTTCATCGTCTCCTTTAATGGTGTCATTGAGTTTCTCCTTCAACCAATTCGTCGCATCTAATCCAAGTGCCTTTTCCTCCAAATCCCTCGTTCTCTTCTCTGGTGTGTCTACTCCAGCAATCCTCACTCGTTCCGTTTTCGCTAGATCGAATCCTAAGTCTATCACCACATCGATGGTATCCCCATCTAAAACTTTTTTGATCTTCGTTACCCGAAAATTGTAGCAGGACTTTCTGCTCGGTGGAATCATCGCACCCATAATCAAACTCCTCTATATCCCTTAACGCATTATTTATACTATCTTCTACAGGTAATCTATCCTGCTGGGACTCCCACTGCCTCATTCTCTGGATTAAATCCCCTGCTGACGGTATCGTTTTCGATTCCATCGGTACTGGAATCTCCGATGGAACTGGAGTGATGGTCAGAAACATACTCGTTAGGAGTGTGTGTATCATAAGTCATTATCCAATAAATGAGATATCCCACTCCGAGGAGCAGGATCATAAGCATAATATTTATTGACCATTGTTAGGAAACGTGAATAACACCCTTCATACCTGCACCAGCATGAGGATCACACTGAATATTATAGTCTCCTGCTTCTGGAAAAGTTACTTCAAAAGTCTCTCCACCAGTAAAAGCCAGGTCTCCATGAGATAGTTCAGGGTGATCTGTTACCTGCATATTATGTGGAGGTAAATCTCCATTAACAAACGTAACAGTATCGCCAGCAGAGATTGATATCTCACTAGGTTCAAAGACTAAATTGCCTCCCGAACCCATAGTAATTTCTGCTGCGTATGCTTGTGCTGCAAGGGTAAAAGAAAACGCCAAAGCGCATAGCATCACTGTAATTCTAGACATCCACCACATAATTTCATTCCTATGTTTCGCTATTAGAGCAGCCATTCTACTCCTCCTTTAGGATATAGTCAATAAAATGAGGATGCCCCTCTAACTCAGGAACATCCTCCAATGCGTCTATTCTTGCTTCGTATGCGTCATCTGCATACTCGCAAATTTCTAAATGATTGCGTTCTAGGTCGTGATAACCTACTGTGTAATGAGACACGATTTATAGCCGTGGGCTCGCTTATAATATACACATATTTATACCACACTTTAGTAATTTTTACCTAATTTAGTGTGCGTTACAACACTCAGTCAGAGTCTTCTGACGTGTCTCTCGCCATCTGTTCTTCTAATTTCTGTCGGGCTGCATTAACTCCAGCAAGTCTCTCTTCCAGAGTGTCTTGCCAGAACTTATACATCTTTAATTTAAACTTGCGACGGTCTTCAAGACTCATCCTGTTCTTGCAAAACATTAGTTTAAATAAGCGATCTTAGTTGCTTTAACATCTCCACCATTAGCAGAGGCACTTAATAGATCTGTTGGGTCTTTCTCTACTTGTACTGACTGTCCTGCTTCTAATGTAAAACTTCCTATTCCTACACTGGAGATGCCAGATCTGACAATAACAGTTTCCGCAGCATTAGTATTAACCAAGTGAACCACGGTAGCAGAATCTACATTGGTAGCAGGGTCAAGATCGGTTTGAGGTGCTAAGGGTTTAATTAACATGGCGATACTTTATTTCCTTGAGTATTTATCATCTGGTTCATCAGGATTGATCTCAATAGTGTTCTTACCCTTCATTACATCAATGATCTTTTCCTTTTCACCAGAAGGATATTTCTTGTCTGCTTCCCAGACAAACTGTTCTCTCCAACAAGAAAGTTCAAATTCTTCTTTCATTGATCTTCTCCTTTTGAAGTCTGCTATTTTTTTGGCATTGCCAGGGTTCTGATCCCTCTCACCAGTTTCAAATCTCTTTTTGGTTGGGCCCTGTCTACCCAAGCCAGGATCTATATATGAAATTTGATCTCTGATCTTCTTACCTTTATTCTTATGACCTATGTAGGCATTTCTAGCACGAGCTTTTCCTTTTGCAACTCCCTTCTTAAACTTCCTGCCAGCCCATTCTCTACCTGCACCACCAACCATCCCAGAAGCAAAACCACCTACAGCCTTTGCCTGATGACCAATCTGACCAAGCGTTGTACTTAGACCAGTTCCTTGTGCAACACTGGTTCCAAACTTAGAACCACTGGCAGACCTAGGACCACCCTTAGCAAAAGCAGATATAGAATCACTACGATCCTTTCTATCTTGTCTTATCTGATCAGCATACTTTTGGTTTCGACCTCTGTTATAACCACCCATAGCAGTTTGGGTTGCATAATCTCTCGCAGTATCCTTTGCTCCCTGTTTAATACTTGTCCATACCGCCCTACCACCTTTGTCTCTTTTAGCTAACGCACCACCCTTCTGACGTATCTTACCGCCTGGACTACGAACAATAGAACTGCTCTTCCCACCAGACTTCACAATAGCACTACCTTTAGTGGTAACTAGCGCAGTCTTTCTTTTTAATTGACCTTTTGCAAACTTCAATCTCTTTGCTTTCTTTGCAGCACCAACTGATCGTTTTGCACCAGCGGCTAACCTAGCAGCAAGACGAGCTTTAGATTCAAATACAAAGGATTCAAATATCATTGTACTTTATACATTATTTGATGGAACAGTCTTTCTTGCAGGCTTCTTCTTATCTAACTTACTACCCAATGCTCCACCTGCTATACTTCCTACAACCGATCCAACTGGACCTCCAATTGCTCCACCAGCAACTCCACCAGCGATAGATCCTGTGATCTCACCTGCTCCTTCTTTCATTGAAGCATCTGCTTTAACGATATTAGGTGCATACTTAGAAACTAGATCTTCTCTTGTCTCTTCTTCAACAATCTTCTTACCAAAAATAACAGGACTCTTTACATTAAAAGGTGATTGTTGTTCCGATGCAGCCTCAATATCAACTTCTTCATGAGCAGTCGTTGGTGCTGGTTTCTTGACCGTCGACAGAGCGGCCTTACCAAGTCCCTTAGCAACCGCACCAACTCCCTTAGCAACCGCACCCGCTGCTTTTACAGCACCAATTGCAGCAACGACTTCTTCTAATGGAGATACCTTATACTTGATTCCCCTCATCTCTCCAAGAGTTGTCAAGTTTGCAGCAACCTGATCCCAGAGTCTTGATTCCAATAGTAAATCTTCTTCCACTTCAACTTCCTCCTTATTAAGTGTAGAACTATTCCTAAAGGCTTTTATTGGATCTGGTAAAACTAGATCTATAACCTCAGCAGTTACGTTACCCTCTGCATCTTCAATCTGAACTGATTCATCCTGTTGATCTCCACCCATAGCCTTACTAGCAACTGCATCAACAGCAGCCCACTTAGCAGCAGTCTTTCCACCAGAAATAGCAGCCTTCTTAACAGCAGCCTTACCTCCTCTCTTTGCAACAAATTTTGCACCTTGAGTAGCAGCAGTCTTTGCAATAGCACCCCAAACTTCATCAACCTTTTCTACTTCAGGAGTAACAGACTCATAAGCATATCTGTCATCAGACTTACTTGTGTCACCCTTATCCTTAACTACCTTGTCAGCAATCTTATTCTTTTCCTTATCACTTAATTTTCTACCCTGCTTCTTCATTGCACCAAGAACTTCACCCTTCTTCTTTGTTTCATAATCTTCTTTCTTGGTCTTCTTCTCATCCTTCTCTCTCTTAGATGTCTTACCATCTACATCACTTTTTTCATACCACTTACCGTCACCATCGTCGTCTTGCCAACGTTTTTCTTCTTTTTTTTCGTAGATAGCAGCGTATGCATCTACAAATCCCTTATCGTTAATCATGATGGCTCCAAAAATAGTGGATGAATATAGACCTAAAGATTATTTATTGTATTTTGTGCCTGGACCACTAGGAGGATCTTCAGGATTCCTCTTAGGTTTTCCATCATAAAAGGATCCTGTAGTGATTGGCAAAATCTTAGACTTGTCGTGAAACTTTTTTACAGGTTGGCCAGGAGTCATTGATTGTACGTAATCCCTGTACTCATCAGTGGCAACATCATAAGCTTCTGTGATATCATACAACCACGACTTAAACATATTACCTTCAGAGGTCTGACAGATAACATGATTAGCTCCTCGTCTTGTTATCCTACCCACCTCTCCAGTATTAACATTCTCTACTAAGGCTCCCATCTTAAATACATCTTCCTTCAAGTAAGCAATTCTTAATCCAAAAGGATCTAACTTAGGTGCATACTCCCATTCTTTAACTTCTTTCTTCTTATCATCCTTCTTCACTCCCATAGATTTCTGAAGGAGTTTAAACAAATTCATCTTCTCATCATTACCAATATCAGGAACACCCTTCACAAACTCTTTAAAGTTACCATCCATTGCTGCCTTCCTTAACTTAGAAGCAGATATACCTTCCAAACCTTCTGCATCTGCATCCCTATCACCAGCAGAGACAACATTTATCTCTTCAAACTCATAAATATCCCCATTATATTTCTGTGATAATCCTTGGAACTCAGCAAGTCTATCCTGACCAACTACTATAGTTACTGCCTTATATCCCAAATTGTTACAAGCTACTAAGACATCAAAGATTGTCTTTGCATTAGCATCGTCCCTAATATCTTCTTCAAAGTCAGGGAACATCTTCTTCATATAATCTATCTTAGCTCCAGGCTGCAATGGATTCTTCTTAGCGTCCTGACTACGACTTGGATATACCCTTAAATCAAATCCAGATCTCTGTGATTCGGTAGATGCTGCATCAAGTAATTTTTGATGTCCTGTTGTAGGAGGATTGAATCTACCAAAAACAATAACTACCCCTTCAGAGGTAGGTTCTCCCATCTTTTCAGCAGTCTGTCCTTGAAGGTCATCAGTACCAAAAAGTTCTCCACTACCTTCTACATCTTGTGGCTCCTGTTGTGCAGGTGCTTTTGGAGTAGGCGCTGGTTCTGCTGCCTTCTTCTTTGTAGGAGTTGCAGCTGGAGCAGGGCCTCCTTTCTTTGGACCTTCTTCCTCTTCACCACTACCTCTAGTACCAGTGAATTTTAATTTACCTGCTACTGTCTTAGCAGTGAAATTACCCTTCGCATCGTACCATCCACCATGACCATCACCGACCAAACCTCTCTGTTTGGCCTGAGTGGATGCAGCTGTCTTCACAGCTTCCCCTAGGAATTGAGCAAAAGACTTCACAAATACTAAGCTTTTATCATTTTTATTTATCTGATTTAGGAAGGTAAGCTCCCAGACCACCAATTACATAGAACTTTAATTCCTTAATTTTAAACTCACCATTGATTTCACTTACCCTTTTCTTAAATCTAAATCCAAATAGTTCCTTCTTTAAACCAGTACCATTCATAAAGAACTTTCTGTTGTCACCAGCATTGCGAAGATCAATAGAAGTACATCTCTGTTCTAACTCATTGATATATTCTGGAGTAGATTCTTTAATCTTAGTCTTATCAACATCAACAATGTCTGCAAGATCCTCACCAAAAGCAACGTCCCTAAAGAGTTTGAATGTTGCTTTCTTAAAAAGTGTGGGATTACCAGATGCAGCTTTATCTAAAGATGTCATTGTCTCTTTATATAACTCTCCAATCAATTTAGCCTTCTCCTTCTTCTGGTACTGTGTTCTTGCACTCTTTAATGTATCACCAAGAGTAGTTCTATACTTATCTTCATTGGGCAGAACAGCACCGAACCTTGAAATAACATCAATCATTCCATTGTAAGGACTAAGGTTTGCAAGAGTTGAACTACCAGACTTCATTGAGAAACTCATAGGTTCATTAAGAACTGGATCACCATTCATAGTAGCATTAACCATGATGTCTCCCTTTATAAGACCACCACTAGATTCTCCAGCAATACCATCTGCTGTTATATCAACTACAACCTTATCAACCTGATTGTTCTTCAACCAATTATTCTTTACATTCTGTATCTTTCTGGCATAATTGGTATTCAGAGTAGTAACAATCTGATTTATTTTCCTATCTAAATTTCCAATATCACCACTCTTCTCATATAGTAATTGCCAATTAGGACCATAAGAAGTTTGTACTGATCCATGTTTCAACCTCATAGTGAGATTAACAGTTACATCATCAGGATCCTTTCCATCCTTAAACTTTTTAAACATATATTTAAAAGCTTGAGTCTGGAATAACTTACTATCAATCTTACCCCTAACTGAATTAATGTGAGACTTATGAGCCTTGTTATTCACAAAGATATCTGCTAATCCAATGGAGAAGATACCCTCCATTACATCACCTTCGTTTAACTTAGCCATAAAAATAACTCCCTCTACAGGAGTTATTTATTTTTACCACCTTTGATTAAAGTCATCTGAGCATTATTAAGTCTCATCCTTTTCTTATAAGCAAGGATACTAACATGTTCCAAGACCTTCAAAACATCAGCAGTGGTTGCACTTTTAGGTAATCTAGATCTGATAAAATCATACTTGGGAAAGAATTCATCGGCTGCATCGGTAAGTTCTTCAATAGTTAATGGTTTATCAAACATCATCATAGATCATTTTCCGCTCTATTCTCTGAATAAAATATATCAAAACTACCAGAAGGATATCGTTTCTCCAACTTCTTAACATTACCCCTAACAACATCTTCAAAGGATACTCCCAGTGCCATACATGCTTGTGCTACGTACCACATAACATCACCCAACTCAATAATAAGATGCTCTCGGTTTGCGTCGTTCCAAGGCTTTCCCTGAAATACCATCTTCTTAACGATCTCAAGAAACTCACCAGACTCAGCAGCAAGCCCAACGCCAGCAGTGGTAAGACGTTCAATATTGGCACCTTCTCCGTCAAGTTCAACCAAGCGGTCAGCAAGAGCGACAAAATCTTTACTACTATCGGATGTGACAGCATCGACAAACTTCTCGTATTGTTCAAAGTCTACAGTCATAATTAAAAATTCAATCCAGCAAATTTACTTTTCTTTGTTTCCTTGTCATCATTATACTCCTCAACTTGGCCACTGTCAACAATGTCATCCTGAGCACTCTGCTCACAATCATATAATCTCATCTTTGCACGATCAATTCCTATAACAAATCTCTTATTAACTGTAGGATCATTATATCTATTCTTTAATTGTTTTACCATAATCTGATTCAACCCCTCCAATTCATCAGTAGATATAAGAGCAAACATAAGATCAGCGGTAGCTGGAAGCCCAAAAGACTCGGAGGTATCTGTAAGATCAACGTCACTACTACCAAAACCAGAACGAGTAGTCTGAGTAGCACTGACAATCGGTACTTTAGACTCCACCGCAAGACCTCGTAATTCCTCCGCAATAGCTTTGATATACGAGTACGAATTGACATTACTGTTAGCTCTATATCTTGAGGATGCACATATATTTAAGTAATCAATGAAGATTATATCAGGCCTGAAGGATTTCTTCAGTGCAAGTTCATTTAATAATGTCTTAAAGTGTCCTACATGTGCAGATGCAGTAGGGTATTCTTTAATAATCAATTGACCTTGTGTCTTCTTTGCAAGAGATTCAATCTTCTTATCGAACATCATTCGAGGAAGATCTGTCAATTGTTGAACAGGTATGTTTAATAGATTAGCATCCACTCTCTCAGCAATCTTTTCCTCAGCCATCTCAAGCGTGATGTATAGTACGTTCTTTCCTTGTAGAAGAACTGAAGATGCGAAGTGACACATAAACAAAGACTTACCAACACCAGTGCCAGCGAGAGCAATGTTAAGTGTCTTATTCGGAATCCCACCCTTCGTAATCTTGTTGAAAAATTCCAAATCAAATTCGACCCTATCCTCTTTTGTGTGATAGAAATCGAATCTCTCTGAGAAGTCTGCAAGGTAATCATGACCAACATGGTTATCAAATCCTACTGCCAATGCATCTGACAAGATAGAAGGAATGGCATCAACACCTTTCTTTATATCATGTCCATCTGCAATAGAAATACTTTCAACTAATGCCAAATATATTGCACGTTCCTTACACCACTTCTCTGTAGTATCAACAAGCCAATCATCTGAAGTAACAGAAGTATCTAAGTCCTTAAGATAAGTTGTAATACTTTTATAAGTCTCATCATTAATATCCTTTCTCTTCTCACACTCAATTGATATGATCTCCTGTGTAGGACACCTATCATACTGAACTATGAACTTGGCAGTCTCTTCAAATATTACTCTCTCATGTGTATTATCAAAATAATCAGGACGTATAAAGGGCAGAACCTTCCTATTATATTCCTCATTAAGAATGAGGTTCCTCAGTACCGTATTCTCAACAGATTCCATCAACTATAGTGCAGGTAAGTGCTCATAATGTATTTTGGTTCCCCCTCCTTGACTGGTAATCCTCTATGAGGGTACTGCCATGTAGGTGGGAATAATAGTACTGTACCAGTTTTTGGTTGTACTGTCAATTTATTGTAAGGAAAATCAGTTTCTCCTCCAAAGAAATCATCATTAAGATACGTTAAAAAAGAAAGGTATCTCTTTGCTGACATGTGATCTTGAACATCAACATGAATATCAAATCTATCATCTGTAGAAGGTTCATATCTTTTGATACGTATCTCCTCAAAGAAAATTTTATCAGGGAACCACTCAGTAAATTCTGGCAGATCTTTCTTATATTCCTTTACTACTTCTAAAAACTTATAACACAATACCTGTACAAACTTACCATACTTACCCTCTGCATTAACATTAACCTGAGTAAAGTTTGGTACTCCAGAATTCTCTATCTTCATCTTATGTGATGAAGATTCAAACATTCCTATTAAAGTTTTACAAGTATTCTCATCAAAGACTTCAGTAGTCTTGATGAATCTATCCATAGCTAAAGGTTGTTCTTGCTGTCTCTTCCAACCTTGCCATAACATCGTCCGTAAAGTATTCCTCTGGGGCCGCCATGATTTGTTTTCCGTAGACTTTTTTTCCATTGATTTCATAGCGGCCTGCTTTGTTTTCCCAAAGTCCTCCAATCTCTCCTAACTCAAGGAGACCATAGTACCTATCAAGACCACGTTCATCATAGTAAAGACGTATCTCTACTTGTTGATTTTCTTTAGAGAGTCTCGACTTATGCGTCTTAGCTTTAATAATGTTTCCAACAACCGCTTTCTGATCCTTTTCCTTTTTTTTGCTGAGATAAATGATTGTACTTGCGGCATATTTGAGACCAGAGCCGCCTCCCATTTCTTTAGTAGGGACATAAGATCCAATGACATCGTAGGTATGGTTTGTAACTATTAATGGAATGTTTGCTTGACCAAGCTTTAATGTAAGCATCCTAAAGGCACCCTTCACAAGTTGGGATTTGGTCATGTCCCTAACCTGTTTATCATTTAAGGCATCATTAATTTCTTTCTCTGTCGAGAGCATACCCAATGAGTCTAACACAAACATAACTGGTTTGCGTTCTTCTTCACCCTTCTTTAAATATATATCTACTGCTTTAAGTGCCTTACTACGAAATTCTTCAATAGTTACAACATTTACTACAACTAACCGTGAAGTATCGACTCCACGAGAATCCAAAAGTCCCTTAGTAACTGCGGCTTCAGTATCGAAATAGAGGCAATAACCATCAGGATTAGTATCGAGGAAGTTTTTAACCACAGCGAGGGAGAAAAAAGTTTTGCCAGTACTAGACTCACCAGCAATGGCAGTAATCTTATTAGCAGAAACACCGCCAAAAAGGGAACCGCTAACCAATCCATTAAAGATGAACGAACCTGTGTCGACGAATCGTTCTTGTCCGTCGATGTCTGCTGCGAGTTTGGTGTAGTCATCTCCAATTTCTTTTACTATTTCTTTTAGAAAATCCATTAAATCACCATTCCCCTTTCACGTAAAATTTTCTTATAAGGTCCATCAGGGTTTTCGTCCCTGACTTCTTTAACCAACTTCATCTTCTCATACAATGGTTCTACCAATGGTTCACCTCCGTTCTTACGAGACTTCCATAGTTGTCTCACAATAACTTCTAATTCCTTATCACCAATTGGTAGATCCATTTTAATATTATAAGTTAGATTTATTGAATTGTCAATGTTATTTAACAGTCCATAATACATTACCCGCTACAGATATCCTCTCTTTATCACATTCATAGAAAGGATAAACAGCATGCTTAAGAGCAGAAGGGAATACCACCATTTGGTTTTCCATATCTGGACTCATTTCAACAGGATACTCACAATGATGTCCAAGAATATTTGAATATGTAAAAATAAAAGTAGAAGCAGCAGGTATATTAGCGTTCTTAGCAATAGGAAGTTCGTGTTGATGCTTCCAATGAGTAGGGATCTTTAACCACAAGGCAAATGATAAAAAACCACTATGAGCATGAAGAGGATTGAACTCAGTTTCTTTTGAAAAATTAACCCACCACCTCATGAATGGAGTTACCTTAACACTATGATCAATATTTGGTAACCATATGCCAGGAACATTATCAACGATATGAGAAGTAAGTGGAAACATTACTTCATTCCAAAATGTACCTTTAGTATCATACATCTCTAAACTCTTAGAGATGTTACCTGCCAATTGATGATTCCAATTTACATCCTTGTCCTTAGCATCTTCAACACACTCCCAAACATAATCAACTATATGTTCTGGTAAAGTTGTTCTGAATAAAGGGGTATTAGGTAATACTACTGGAGACCAATCTACATCCATCAAATTCCCACAATCTTACGTTGTCTCTCAAAATAATTATGGAGTAACCATGAACTACTGTTCAACTTATCTGTTCCACCAATACCAAATTCAAATTCTACTCTTGGATCATCCTTAAATCTTTCTAGTTCTGGAATATTACCACTTGTTCTGTCACCACCATTGGCAAACACTACACTGTTTGCAATCTCTAGACACCTTTCAATAGCGAGACACGCAGAACCATCTTCATCTGAAGTATCCTCAACTGTAATAACAGCATCTACCATATCAAGATGACGAATGATCTCGACACGTTCCTTCCATGACATGAAGTACTGTCCTTTCTTTCTAGTAAGCCACTCTTCTGTATTGACACCAACTACAAGGTAATTGGTTAGGTCTCTTGCTCTCTCAAACAAAGCAATGTGACCACTATGAAGTGGATCAAATCCACCAGTAACTAAACTAACTATTCTTTTTTTACTCATCAAAGTCCCCCTGGCGAGCTACATACACCTTCACATAATTATACACCCTTTCTAGATCTTTTGCAAACCAATTTGCAGGATCCCGTGTTTCAAAGATTTTCATATTCTTCATAGAATAGATACCAGTCTCACTCCACATAACAACAAACTTATTCATGCAAAGAAAGACTCCAATGTATTCCTACGTTCAGTTTCCCAACCAATACAGTCTAGTATTACTTTAATAGGTTCCATAAAGGACTTGTTAAATTGTACATCATAATCAACATACTTATTCAGATCCAACTCAGTAGGGAAATCCTGAATGAATGATATAACATTTTCATGCATCCAATTAGGAGTCTTTAAATAACAAAACTTAATCTTCTCTCCACTTTGAATAGCAGGATACTTATTAGTAATCTCTTTCTTTCTTGTCCAGTGATTATATAGGATCGCACCCCTAACGTGAATTGGACAACCCTTATTATACATGTCCGAAGAAGACTTCCACTTATCAATTTGACTAACTGATCTAGGGAAAGCAACCTCCTCTGGTGGTAGAGAAAAGAAATCTTCCCTACACTTCTGAATGTATTCTATAACTTGATCTTCTGTACCTGACATCAATAGTCCAAAGGCATCCTTCAGATACTTACGACATGGTGCAGGAGTTGAAGTCTTGATTGCTTCAATGCCCATGATCTTGAGTTTAGCTTTCTCATAACGGACACCTTCACTATCCCATACATTTAAAATATATCTTTTCTTGGCAGTCCATATACCTCTATCGGCAATGTTCTCCCTTTTCATTATCATTTTTTGGTCGTAGGCGTTGACGTAGTCGGCCAATTCTTGGTAAGAACCTTCAATATACGGCTCAAGTTCCACTTCACAGACCTTGTTAAGGAACCCAACAACGCCCTCAGTAGTTTTCTCTCTCCCCTTGTATACAGCTTCAACCAAAGGACCCATATGCAAGTAGATACTATCAGTATCAGAAGCAATAACATAATCTTTACCCTCCGTTTTTAAAATACTATTCATCTTCTGATTCATTTTATTCTCTATCCATCGGATAGAAACCTGACCAGAAAGAGTAATAGCTTCAGCATTCGCCAACTTGTAATACCGAAAATACTGATTGCCGATAGCACCATAAGCAGAATTAAGTGCGATCTTCTTAGCCATCTGAACATTATTACATCTAGAAATCTCGTTCTCAAGGTCCTTAGTCTTAGTCTTTTCATACTTTTGTTTCGCTTTAAGCATCCTCTTCTTGAAGATGACCCTCTCATTATACATCTTCTCCATCAACTCTGGCAAGAATCCCTTCTTATCTTTCTTAAACATTGCACCATTGGCACACACAGCATAATCTTTATACTCATCAAAAGAAAGATCCTTATTCAATAATTTCTCTACCGTGGCACTAGGATGTTTCTTATCCAGTAATGTCTCTGGTGAGATATTATACTGCATAATCAAGTGAGGATACAGAGAATTCAAGTCAAAGGATACTACCCAATCATATACACCAGGCTTAGGTTCCTTTACATATGCACCAGCATACTTCTCATCCTTCTTATTACGTTCCTTCTGTGGTACAACAATATGATTCTTCTTTAGATAATTGTATATGATTGCATCCCAACAACGAACTTGGAAAGCAACATCAGTAAAATTAATCTTTGCGTCAAATGCTCTGGTGAAAGTTAGATCAATAAGTTTCAACTTATCCTCAAGTTGATCCACCAATTCTACGTCAACGATGTTGTAATCAACGAACTTCTTCCAGTTACCAGTATAAAACTCTCGGAAAGTATCAAACTCACTGTGGTCCAACTTCTTCTGACCCAGTTCTACCATGGCAATATGATCCAATCGATAACTCTCTTGGTTTGAAGTTGCAGGAGACTTCCTATACAAATCCAGATAATCAATTACAGATACACCTGCAATATCATATGCAATATTATCTCTACCCTGAATGGTTATTTCCTTCTTCCTAATAATATTCCAAGGTGAGAACTTCTTGGCCATCTTCTCACCCATAAGTCTATCAACCCTACCAAGAAGATAAGGGATGTCATACAGTTCGCAGTTCCACCCTGTAATGACCTCAGGCGTGTTGTTTTGCCACCACGTTAGGAATTCATGTATCAACCCTTCCTCATTGTGGCAGTCGATATAACGGTGGTTCTTCTTATTGTTTGTTGTATATGGTCTTGTTCCCCAAGTTATAATCTCCTTACTATTGTAATCCTGAATAGTAATAAGAAGAAGTTCCTCTGCACAATTAAAGACATCAGGGAAACCACCCTCAGCAGCAACCTCAATGTCAATAGTAACTAACTTAATTTTACCAATATCAAACTTAATCTCATCCTCTGGATACTTCTCTGAAATATATTGATGAACATATCTCTCATACCCATGAACATAAAATCCTTGGACAGTTGAATACTTGTCCAAGAATTCTCTACAATCCCTAATTGTTCCAGGCTTAACTGGTTCTACTAGTTGTCCATCAAGAGTCTTCCACTTAGATTTCTTTTTAGTGGGGACGAAAAACGTAGGTCTAAAATCCTCCCTATCACTAAAACTCCTACCATTCTCATAACCCCTTACAAGAATACTATTACCTATCTGATAGACATTAGTGTAGAATCTCATTCCGTACTTGCTCTTTTTAGATACTCATCAACGATGGTCTTATGTGGTTCGACCAATGTTAATATCTTATCACTAGCCATCATGACTTCGGTGTCATCTGTAACTTCACTTAACCAAGGATGTAAATCTCCGTTAAGAGGATTCACTGTATAAGGGGCAATCAATTTACAATTAGGATCACCCATATCCAATGCAGCTACTTCTTCTACCTGAGCAATGATCAAATCATTATTGACAAGTACAAGAATTTTAATTTCGTTTTCCATTTTAGGCGTTTAGTACAATGATTAATCTAATGACCATGAGGATAAAAATAACATAATAAGTCCACATGATCCACATGCCAATCTTATTGTGACGAGATCCTCTTTGATA
>Ga0163108_10001662_pt1 | contig 16220 bp, 18 predicted proteins | sample Fk1155metaG_FD_109644 | JGI IMG/M metagenome (GOLD analysis project Ga0163108, IMG submission 109644) | Marine microbial communities from the Central Pacific Ocean - Fk160115 155m metaG | ecosystem: Environmental > Aquatic > Marine > Oceanic > Photic zone | place: The Central Pacific Ocean...
AGAACCAGTAAATGTTATGGCTCCTATTGCGGCACCTAAAGACATTTCAATAAGACTCGCAATTTTTATATCACCGGAATTTCCTAAGTTGAAAACTTCAGGATTTAAAAAAGCCGACATTGCTACAAAAACTGCTGCTAAACCTACTAAACTATGAAATCCTGCAACCAGTTCTGGCATGGCGGTCATTGGTATTTTAAATGCAATAAACGATCCTATGGATCCTCCGATCAGTATTAAAACTAGTAAATATAAAAATCCTGTTGAAAAGTTGCCAACAGACACGACTGTAACTCCAATAGCTATGCCCATCCCAATTATTCCTAATAAATTTCCTTTTCTAGAAGTTTCTGGAGATGAAAGACCTCTAAGAGCTAAAATAAATAACACTCCCGAAATCAGATAAAATACTGCTAGCAAATTTGCTGAAATCATTTTTTATTTTTCTTTTTTTTATACATAGCTAACATTCTCTGAGTAACTAAAAACCCACCAAAAATATTTACTGCTGCTAAAATTATAGCTAAAAAACCAAAAATATTTGCTGCATCAAATATATTTTCAGTTCCTCCAGCTAATGCTGCTATTATAGCTCCAACAATAATTACAGATGAAATAGCATTAGTAACTGACATTAAAGGCGTGTGTAGAGACGGGGTTACACTCCAAACAACATAGTATCCTACAAAAATAGTTAGCATGAAAATACTTAATCTAAATATAAACGGGTCTATTTCCATAAATCTATTTTATTATTGTTTTTGCAATAATTTCATCCTCTAAATTTATATTAATTTTCTTATTTTCTTTATCGTATAAATTTGAAACAAAATTAAATACATTTTTAGCATAAAGACTTGAGGATGAGGTTGGTAATTTATTCAATATATTTTTTTCGCCCATGATTGTTACGCCATTTTTTATTACAACTTTATCTACTTCTGTAAATGCAACATTCCCTCCTTGCGCTGCAGCCAAATCATATATTACAGAGCCTGGTTGCATATTTTCTAACATCTTTTCTTTAATAATTAATGGAGCTTTTTTTCCTGGAATCAAAGCGGTACAAATTACAATATCAATTTTTTTTAATGTTTCGCTTAATAAATCTTCTTGTTTTTGTTTAAATTCATCGGATGTTTCTTTGGCATATCCATCTTCTGTCTCTAAATTCTCAGATCCTTCTACAGTTAAAAATTTTCCGCCCAAACTTTCTACCTGTTCTTTTGAAGCCGTTCTTACATCTGTCGCATGAACTATTGCACCCATTCTTTTTGCAGTAGCTATTGCTTGTAATCCTGCAACTCCAGCACCAACAACTAAAACTTTGGCTGCAGGAATAGTGCCTGCTGCTGTCATCATCATTGGTATAGCTTTTCCAAAAGTTGAAAAAGATTCTAATACAGCCTTATATCCAGCTAAATTTGCTTGGGAGGAAAGTATATCCATAGACTGAGCTCTTGTTATTCTAGGCAACAACTCCAAAGAAAACAAGTTAACTTTTTTTTTTACCAATTCTTCAAGTTTACTTTTATTTTTGTATGGATTTAAAACTCCAATATAATTTTGGTTTGCTTTTAAAAAAGAAGTTTTGTCGTCACCTATTAAACTAATTTGAATAAGAATATCTACATTTTCTATTATTTTCTTATCATCCTTTAAAAATTTAACACCAAGATCATTATATTGTTTTTCTTCAAAACCTAAATGCTTTCCATAGTTTTCACTTAGTTGAATTTCTAATCCTAAATTAACATATTTTTTTGCAATTTCTGGAGTTATTGAAATTCTTTTCTCTAGTTCGTTGTTCTCTGATACTGAACCAATTATCATAAAACCTTAAATTATTTTTGTCTTGCTTTGAATTTTGGATTTTTTTTATTAATTATGTAAACTCTTCCTCTTCTTCTTACCAACTTAGAGTTAAGGTCTCTCTTTTTTATTGATTTTAATGAGCTTCTGATTTTCATAAATTTTCTCCTTTAATAAACGAGGTTATGTAATCTTTCAAATGTATTTTTCCATATCTTCTAATCACCTTATTATTTAATGAAATTTTAGTTAAAGCTGATGCATACCTCTCACCTTTTCTAGGTTTTAGATAAATGCTGCCAGTTTGAAACATTTTAGCTACATCTATTATAGAATATGATTTTTTATTAGTAATACTATAATGTAAGCACTTGTTTTTCTTCCACGCTTCATAACATGTTTCGACAGTATCTTTGATGTGAGTGAATCTTCTTGTTTGAGTCCCTGGTTTAACAATAGTCAAAGGTTTGTTTTTATTATATAGATCCTCAAAAATTCCTATCACGGTTGCCATTTTACCTCTTTTAATTTGTCTCGAACCATAAACATTATAAAAATAAATCACTTCATACTTAAAATTAAACCAAGATTTTAAGTTTTCTAATAATTCTAGATTTTTTGATTTAGTAAATGCATAAGGAGATAAATTTTTATCACTTCCATTATTTCCTAAACTTGCAGAAGTTGCCGAATAAATAAGTTTTATTGAATTATCTAAACAAAATTTAAAAACTGCTTTGCTTCCAATTGAATTTGAATCATAGCATGTATCAAATGCATCAAAACTTTGAAAAATTCTTGCAAATTCTCCAAAATGAAATACAGAATGGATTTTTTTTTTATAAAATTTTAAACAACTATTAATATCTTTAGTATCTCCATTTAAATATTTGACTCTTTTATTTACATTCTTAATGTGATTTTCTTTTTTTCCAGTTGAATAGTTATCTAAACTTATAATTTTTATATCTGTTTTTTCTAACAAAAGTTCGATCAAATTTGATCCAACAAATCCAGCACCACCAGTTACTAATATGATATTTTTCATTTAAAATGCCTGGCAACGTCCTACTCTTCCATGTCTTAAGACAAAGTACCATCGGCGCTGAAAGGCTTGACTTCCGAGTTCGGAATGGAATCGGGTATAACACTTTCGCAATAATTACCAGGCACGCTTCGATACTATTTAATTAATAAAATGTAAAGAAATTATTATTATTAATAACCATATATATCTTAAAATTTAGTATAATTTGTTAAATCTGATAATAATTGTTTTACTGAAATTTAAAATTCTAAATATTAAATATGAATTATGATAAATTAACTGTAGCCAATAAAAATTTTATCAAAAGATTTTCACATTCTCAAAGATTTATAATAGCATCAAAACTTATTTCTAAATATAGATCTCATATTGGCTTTAATTATCTAAATTTTATAAAATTTTTAAAAAAAGAAAACTTACAAATTGTAGAAACATGTTATTCTACATTCAATATTTTAAGAGGTTTGATTAATTCTCAAATATTTATAATAACAAAATTTAAACATCAGAATAAAAACCAAATTAAAGTAAACTAATTATTATGGAAGAATAAAATGGTTGTGTGTTTAGAATCAACTCTAAGTGAAAATGAATGGGACGAATTTGTTAAAAATAAAAATGGTGATTATAGGCAATTTTATAAATGGGGTATATTAAAAGAAAAATATAATTGGAAAATTTTAAGGTTATGCATTTCAAATAAAAATAAATTGGTGTCAACCTGTCAACTATTAATTAGAACCAAGGGTCCTCTTATCTTTGTTTATTTACCTGGGTCCATAAATGGAAATGATGAAAATTTATTGGAAGTAATTAAATTTTTAAAAAAAAAATATAGTAAATATTTATTCAAATACTTTAGAGCCGATCTTACTAGCGCTACAGAAGATGAATACTTATTTCTTAAAGAAAATATAGGCATAAAAAAAACTATTTATAAAAGATCAGGTAATACAAAAATTATTTTACCACTTTATGAAAATGCTAATGACCAATTAAAAAACGTAGATAAAAGATGGAGAAAAAGTTTTAAAACTTCTAATAAAAATAAAATAAATTTAATCGTAGATAAATCACCTGATGTAGAACTTGTATATAAATTAAGTAGACAGTTAGAAATTGATAATAAATTAGGTAAAGGACATAGCCATGAAGAAGTAAAAAGTATATTTTCAATATTTAAAGAAAATATCATTTTTTCAAAAGCTTATGATAAAAATAAAAATATATTAGGTTTTAGAGCGGCACTTTTAAATCATCAAAATGCTTGGGATTTTTTTGCAGTAACAACTGAGCATGGTAGAAAATTAAAAGCAGGGTATCCTTTGATGTTAAGTGTTTTAGAAGAAGTTAGAAAAAGAAATGTAAAAAATTACTACTTTATTGGTGAAGATCCAATCAGAATGAAAAATGTATTCTTTTTTAAAAAAGGTTTAAACGGAAAAATTAAAAATTATATTGGTGAAGTTGAATGGAGTAATTTTTTATTTGTAAAATTATTCATTAATATTTTTTTCTTTTTAACCTATTCAAAATATATACCAAGCTTTATAAAAAAACATTAGTGCCTAAACCAACTTTTAGGTAAAATAATATCCTTATTTTTTTTAACACAAGGACGATCAAGTAAGTGAGGGAAATTATTTTCAAATTCATATTCTTTTATATGATTTTTGTTAACAAAGGTTGCCTCTAGCAAATGAGGAATTTCATAATCAGAATTTATCAGAACCTCAGAAGAGTTATTGACGTGTAAATGAACTGGCAAAAAAAATTCTAAAATTCTCTCAAAGCAGCTTATAATATATTTTTGATAATTCTTGTTTAAAATTCGTGTTAAATGATGGAACTCAACTATCATTATTTTTGTCTGAAGCAAAGTTTTATTTTCTATTGAAGGAATGACATTGTACTCATCACCCTCTATATCAATTTGTAATAAAATATTACTATTATAATCATTGCCTAAACAAATTTTTTTCCAATCATCAAATCTTATTGAGTTATCTGAATTGTATGATTTTAGAAATTTTTTTATAAATTCAAATTTATCACTTTTGATATTTGGTTTATCAACTGAAAAATCTGCTAAAAAACATTTTATATTTTTTTTTATTAAATCTCCCTCAAATGAAAATTCATTTCCAACTCCAAGCGAAAATGCATATTTAATATCATTTAATAAATCTGGAACTAGATATCCTCCGTCACCATTCTGGTTTCCAACCCTTATCATTTTTGTATTATTTAATTTGATTGGGTGCATTTTATAAATCAAATCTTTTATATCTATATTTTCTGAATATAACTTTGATAGGTCATAATCATATTTCCATAAAAATTTTTGTATAATTTTTTTTAACATCTATTTATCTCTTTTAGAGAGTATAGGATTTATTATAGGCCATTTTATATTAAACCTCTCATCGTTCCATTTGTAAGTAAATTGTTTATCAAAATCATTATATTTTCCATTAAATAAATTTTTATAATAAATTATATTATGCTCATTTAAACATAAGTATGAATTTCCCACCTTTGGAGGAATTACAAGAGATCTACGATCATTTTCTGAAAGAGTAATTTTGAAATGTTTTCCAAAATTTTTACTTTTTTTATTGCAATCAACTAATACTAATAAAATTTTTCCTTTTATACAGGACAAAATTTTCCACGTTTTTAAATCTCCATGAATTCCAGTAAGTGTATTTCTTTTTCTAACCATGATTTTATCTGAATAATTAGAAAAATTTTTTTTAATTATTTTAGATTGAATAAATTTGTCAAAGATTGTTGATATGTCTCCTCGTATATCTGTAAATTTTGAATTTTCTATTATTGTGGTATTATTAATTAATCTAATTTTTTTTTTTTTAAAATAGAATGTCATATTTAATTAGATATAATAAAAAATAAATCAGATTGTAATATAAAAAAATATTAATGGATAAGGAGAATATAATAATTCGGCTAAAAAAAGAAGGATTTTTTATAATTAAGAATTTTTTAAATGAAGATGATTTTATTATTATAAAAAATTATTGGTTAAACTATTTTGAAAACGTACCAAAAAAAGAGAAAAACTACAACATTTATAAAACGGGGATTGTTTTAGGAGACAAGAACTATTTAGCAAATTCAAAACCGAATAGTAAAGAAAGTCACATGTTTAGATTGGTGCAGTATCTTTGGAATGAGCCACAGCATGAACTAACTACAGATTATGCAATAAAACTTCATAAGATTAGGAATATGTTAACTAACAAGGACGAGAACTATGGTTTACATTACTCCAAAGATAGTATTGCAATGTATTTACAAACAAATTTTTATCCCGCAGAGCATGGCTTTTTTTATCCTCATGTTGACGGTCATTTTAACGATATGATGCCAAGAGTAACCTTTAATATTACATTTAAAAATATTGACTTTGATGGTGGAGGAGTATTTTTAAATAAAAATAACAAATTAATTAATTTAGATGAATTAATAAAACCCACAGATGCATTAATATTTGATGGCAATTTAAAACATGAAGTAAAAAAAGTAACCTCAAAAAAGAATATCGGAAGAATAGGCGTATTTCCAATTATTTCAAAATTATATAATTATAACGAAATACCTCTTTATTTAAAAAAAATAGCTCATGGACATAATGTTATAAAAAGAATTTTAGGAATAAAAAAAAGGGGGAAATTACCTGATGAACTTTAAAAAAATTGTTTTAATTTTCCAAATTTTTTAAAAAATAAAATTATTAGACAATAAAAGTAATCTGAATAAGTTTTATAAAAGAGTTTTTTAATTATTTTAAAATCGTTTATAGCTTGATAAAAAATATTTTTTATATTAGTGCTCGTGCCTCCTGCTTTCATTCTAATTATATATTTATTTATATAATGTACCCTGAATTTATTTTTAAGCAAAATTTTGATTGTCCAGCCATAATCTGAACTAGTTTTTAATTTAGAATTATAGTAAGGAATCTTTTTGATTACATTGGTATGAAAAAAAAAGGATGTATGTGGAAAAGACCAACCAAAAAAAAAGTCTCTTTTATGAAAATTTTTAAATTTATATAGTTTATTTTTAATTTTTATCTGCTTTTCTGGATAACTAGAAATCCATTTTCTAAAAATATTTTTTTTATTTTTTTTGAAAAAAACAACATCTCCACATAAAGCATCAATATTGTGTTTTTTAAAAATATTATTTACATTTAACAAAGTATTTTTACTGTAAAGAACATCATCAGAATGAAGAAAAAAAACTATGTCTTTTATTTTTCTTTTTTTTAAAATTTTAATTATTTGATTATAACATACAAATATTCCCTTTTTTTTTGTTTGAATAATTTCTTTTTTTAATTTTGAAGATTTTACAATATCAAGAGTATTATCTTTAGAATTTTCATCTATAACTATCCACTTTATATTTTTGTATGTTTGTTTTTCAATACTCTTAACAGTATCAAGTAATGTTTTTGAAGAGTTTTTAGTAATTGTAATAATAACCATCTTACTTTTTTATATAATCTAAAGTAAAATTATAAGCATTGAATATACCTAAATTTGGACTATTTAAAATTTTGATTTTAAGTGTTTGATAACTTTTAATTATATTTATTCTGCTATCATTAGAATCATCATCAACAATAATCCAATTGAAATCTTTAATATTTTGATTTTTAAGACTTTCTGCTGTTTGAAAAATAGTTTTTTCAGAATCTTTAGTTAATGTAATTATAAACATTCTTAATTTTTTTTTTTATATAAAATATCAGAAATAATTAAACTCAAAACATAATTAAATCCTAATGATATTATTCCCGTAAATCTTAATAAAAATTTAGTTAAAAGACTGTAAGTGAATTCGAATCCAAATGGAATGGATGCTGTAGCAAATAAAACTTCAGAAAATCCAGGAACATCACGAATTATTGGAACACGATCTAAAATAAAACTTACACCAAATAGAAGAATAATTTTACTCATTGATGTCTCACCTAAAAAAATATTAAATGAAAAATAAAATAAAGTTATTTCCAAAAAATGATTTATTACACCAAAAATAAATAAAATTATTAATATATTTTTATCTTTAATTGAATCTTTAATCCTAGAATTAATTAAGTTTTGAATTTTGAAAATATTATCAAATTTTTTTTTTGAAAAAATTTTTTTTATAAAAATTATAAAGTAAATTATAAACTTTGGGAAAATCATAAATCCTACCAACAAAGAAATTAAAAGTATTAAACAGTAAAATTTTAAACGAAGATCTCCATCCAAAAAAATAATTAATTCAATTAAAATAAAGAAAATATTTAATATTAAATAAGAAAAAAAAAGAATATAGAAAAAGCTTAAAAAATTTCTATACAGAACTCCATTTTTTTTTAATTCATATGCTCTGTAAACAGTTCCTGAATGACTTAAAACTACATTTAGTCCCAAACTTTCAAAATATAATTTCATCCAATTGAAATAATATAAGAATTTTTTCAAACCAATTTTAAACACAAGAAACATTCTTAAAGAAACAAAATTAAAGTAAATAACGTGTATAATAATTATTAAAACAATACTAAAAAAACCTACATTAATTTTTTCATAAATCTGATCAAAATTGTATTCTGCTTTAAATACTAAGTAAGCAATAATTATAAAAAAAATTATCAATCTTAAATATCCAAAAATTTTTTTACTATTTATAATTTGCATATAAAAAAAATTTGAGAATTTAAAACACCTTTTAAAAAATCAAATGGCGTATAGCTTATACTTTTAATTGAAAAATGATTATCTAAAATTTCTTTTAATTCATAATGATTAAAGCCAATATGAGATTTATAATATTTTTGATTTCCTCTTCTAATTTTTTTTATAAAGATTGATCTAATTAAATTATTAAAAGTCAAACCTTCATGAGTCGAATTAAAGATAAAACGAATAAAATTTTTTACCAAAGAACTAAAACCTACTTCTATTGGTACAGAGATAATAATGGTAGAGTTTTTTTTTGTTATAAATTTAAGTATATTTATTACTTCAAAAATTTTTTTATCAGGTAAATGTTCAATCACTTCATTTATGGTAACTACATCATAAAAATTTTTTTTTAATTTGTTTTTATTTTTAATCAAATTTACATGTCTAAAATTTTTTTTATTTTTATCAAATTGTTGATACATTTTTTTATACGGTTCATAAGCAAAGTATTTCTTTTTTGGTTTAACTTTTAAAAATTCAAAAAACTGTCCATCACCAGTTCCAAAATCTAAAAAAGTTTTAAATATAAGACTATCAACTATATTTGAACATCGAATATGCCTTGAGATATGACTAAATCTTTTAAAAAATATGTTTGATTTATTTGTTAAATTCGAATATCTCATAATTAAATATTATATAATTCAATAAATATAAGTTTAAAAAAAGTATATTAAATAACCGAAATGAAAACTAATCTCTACCGGAAAACTTTTAGATTTTTTCAAAAACATAAAAGAAATTGCACAATTTTTATTTTAATTACAGTTTTATGTTACCCCTTATACTTTTTATTATTGACCTCAAAAAATGAAAAACAATATAGTTTTATTATTGATTATAGTGATTTATCTTTTTTTATTACATCAGGCAGCTATGATTTAACATTCGATATTGATAATTTATATTATCGAACTGTTGAAAAGATAAAAAATAATATCTCTTACGATTTAAGTGATGGAAAAAGTAACACAAAAGTTACTTGTGCAAGAAAAGGAAACTTAATAAAATGCAGTATATATTTTATAGATGTTGATGAGAAAATTACAAAGAAAATAGAAAATATTATTTATAATTCACATAATAGTTTAATGAATGAATTCATAAAAGAAATTGATGATAAAAAAAAAATGGTGGAAAAAAGCTTAATAAGATCAGAAAATTACTTGTCTGTCTTAGAAAATAAACTACTCTTATTATCAGCTATGGGTTCTGTAACAAATCAGGAAGTCAGCGTCAAAGGTACGGAAGAAAGAAATTGGTTATCTTTAATATTTAATATTGAAGTAAAAATAAATATCATGAAAAAAGAATTATTTGAACTAAATAAAGCTGTAAAAAAAATAGTTAAACATTCAAAAAATTTCAAAATTAGTCATGACAATTTTAAATCTGTAGCAAGTGAAAATTTTGATTTATTAAACTATGCTGCTACAATTATTGCGGGTTTATCAATTCTAGTTTTTTTTATTTTGATATTAATTGGTTAGTATTTTTTTGAAGATAACTTATTAAGAAAAAATAAAATAGACTCACAAAAATAATCAAATATAATTTAGGAAAATAATTTTCAAGTATCAAAGGCATAATTATTAAAACTGATAAAATTAAGATTGTATTTCTAAATTTAAATCTTCTTAAAAGTAAATGATGTAAATGATTATTGTCGGGGGACATTGGATTATTGTTATTTGTAAGTCTATAAATTGTTAATCTAAATAAATCTAATATAGGAATTAACATAAGCAAAACAATGTAATCAGAATATTTGATTACTTGGAAGTTGTGTAGTTTTATTGAAAACCAGGATATTAAATACCCTAGGAGATATGAGCCATTATTTCCTAAAAAAGTTTGATTTTTAATATTTAATATTAAGAAAAAAATTAAAGATAAAATTATTGGTAAAAATATTTCTAAGTATCCAGATTTTAAAGTTAAAAAAATAAAAAAGACTAATGCGTATATTCCGGATTGTAAATTAATACCATCAAACATATTAAAGGCATTCAAAAAAATAAATATTGATATGAGTGTAAATAAAATTGCAAAGTAATCTGGTAATATAAAATTTAAATTAAAAAAAGAAAAATTGATATTTTTTATAATTAAAGTTTTATCTGCTGTAATAACAAATAGCAATATAAGGTTAAGTAGTACAGTCTTTCTTATAGGCGAAAGGTTAACTTTATCATCTAAAATTCCAACTAAAAAAATAAAAAAAGAAAAAACATAAAAACTTAAAAAATTACCTCGATTTAGAAAGAGGTTTTTAGCATCAAAAATAAGATTTTTGTAAAACAATATAAGAAATACAACACTAAAAATTACAAAAAAACCACCAATACATGCTATCTTAATTTTATGAATTTTTCTGGGTTCAGGGATATCAAATATATTTATTTTGTTTTTTAAATTTTCAAAATAAATTGAAAATAGCAAAAATATTAACAATAAAATTGATAAGAAGTAATAATAAGTCATAGTTTATTCAATATTATTAGAAATAATAAAAAAAGAAAATACAAAAATCATTAAAATTGAGAACCAATTATTAAAAAAGTTTCCTGACGTAGAGAGAGGAAATAAATTAATAAATAATCCTAAGTTTGAAAATAATCTAAAATAATATTTATTGTAGTCATCATTAACTAAAAACTTAAACTTTTGAATAACAATAAACTTATAACATGTAAAAAAAAATAGCATCAATACAGTAAAAAAAGGCACAAAACCAGTTTCGGCCAATAATTGAATGTAAATGTTATGCGGATGTGTGCTGCAGCTAAAAGTTCCGCTATAAAATTTTTCTTTAGAGCATAATTTTCTGAAATTCCTCGGACCATGTCCAGTAGTTGGTTTATCTAAGAACATTTTATATGCAGTATTAAAATGATGATTGTGCGGCTTTGAGTATAGGTATTTTCCTCCACCTGTATTTTTAATATATTCTTTAATTATTCTATGTTGTAAATCAGGAATAAGATAAAATATTGAAAAAATTAAAGTAATTAAAGATATAAAACCTAAAATTTTTTTTAATAAGGACAAGTGAGAAAAAATTATTATTATTAATGAGCTTAAAATTATAAGTGCAAAAGATGTTTTTTCACCTGAAAAAATTACTATTAAAATAGAATATAACCAAACTATTGGTAGAAAACTTATTATTTTTTTTATATTAAAAAAATAAAAAATTGCGAAAATTGTAGGAAGTAGTCTTGCAATGAAACTTCCTAGAATTAATTCATCACCAAAAAATGAACTTATTCTATGTACTCGAGATACCTGTCCAAATAAATTTACACCAAATACTTTTTGTATTGTTGCATCAAAAAATAAAAAAATAAGTGATAAAAATAAGGAATAAAAGAAAAATTTACTTATATTAAAATTTTTTTTTAAAAAAAAATAACATATGGCAATACTAAATAAAATTATTCTTAAATAGAAAAAGGAAGATTTTAATGAGAATAAAACATATGACGATATTAATGACATTAATACAAAATAAATCCATAATAACGACAATGCTAAAAATATTTTTGACTTTAAAAAAACAAAATTTTTTTCTTTGGAAATTTCAAAAATAAAAAAAACAACAACTATAAATAGATTAATTTCAGCAATTAAAGGTCCTAAAACTAATGAAACTGGTAATAAACAAATCAAGCATATAGATAAATTGGCTATATAATTTTCTTTTCTCTCTAAAATTTTTTCCATACATTAAGATTTACATAGTCAATATAACTACTTAAAATATTTATTACTTTAGATGATATATTGTCTTTCTCATAACTAATTACTGGTTTAGTTATAATTGAATTACTATCTATTATATTAATAGCGTCCAATACATTGCTCACATCTAATCCAGTCATTATTACTGCACCTTCCTCTACTCCTTCTTGCCTCTCATGAGTCTCTCTTAAATTAATTGCTGGGAAACCCATAATTGAACTATCTTCGGTTATAGTGCCGCTATCTGACAAAACGCATTTAGCATTTATTTCTAAGCAACAATAATCAGAATAAGAAAATGGTTTTAGAAAAAATATTTTTTTATATAATTTTCTATTTAATTTAATTTCCTTAATTTTTTTTTCTAAACGATTGTGGGTTGATACAACAACTGGTATTTTATATTTATTGTTTAATTTAGTTAAAATTTCAAAAAAACGGTCAACATTTCTTTTTGACTCTAAATTTTCCTCTCTATGAAAAGATACCAATATATATTGTTTTTTTTTTAATTTTAATTTTTGGAGAATTTTTGAAGAATTTATTTTTTTTTTTGAATTAATAAAAACTTCTTTCAGAGGGCTCCCGATATTAAAAACTCTATCAGATGGAAAATTTTCTCTTATTAGATTTTCTCTAGATAGATGACTGTATGTTAAATTTATATCTGCTAAATGATCAATTATTTTTCTATTAATTTCCTCTGGAACTCTTTGATCATAACATCTATTTCCTGCCTCTAGATGAAAAATTGGTATTTTTCTTCTCTTAGCCACATAAACTCCCAAACAGGAATTTGTATCTCCCAGAATTATTAAAGCATCAGGTTTTTCTTTTTCACATATATTATCAAATGAAGTTAATAATGTTGAAATTCCATTAATATATGAATCAGTTGAAACATTAAGATTGTATTTAGGTTTTTTTAATTTTAGATCAGAAAAAAAAATTTTATTTAGCTCATAACTAAAATTTTGATTTGAATTTACTAATATATGATTAAAGAATTTGTCTAATTTTTTTATGATTATTGAAAGTTTTATTATTTCTGGTCGAGTTCCAACTAATGTGATAATTTTTTTTTTATTATTGGTCATACTCTTCAAATTTAGATTTTTTTAAAAGTTTTATTATATCTTTTACATTCAAATTATTTGTATTGTTAGAGTTATACTCATGAACTGTTTCAATTTTTTTTTGGCCTTTAGTAAAAAATTTTTTATAATTCAAATCTCTAATGTCTGGTTTAATTACATAAAAATTTTTATGTTTTTTAGTTCTCAGTATTTCCTCTTTGGAAATCAAGGTTTCATATTTTTTTTCTCCATGTCTTGTTCCAATTAAATTAGTTTTGTAATTATTTTTTTTAAATATTTCAATTATAGCTTTGGAAATATTTTCTATTTTGGCTGAAGGAGATTTTTGCACAAATATTTCTCCTGACTTACCTATAGATAAAGCATCTAGCACTAAATTAACGGAATCATCTAGTGACATTAAAAATCTTGTCATGTTTGGGTCGGTTAATGTTAAGGGTATATTTTTTTTGATTTGACTAATGAATAATGGCACTACCGAACCTCTTGATCCAATCACATTACCGTATCTAGTTATACAGAAAATATTATTAGATTTATTATAAATACAATTTGATAATATTACTTTTTCCATAAGAGCTTTACTCATTCCCATTGCATTAATTGGATATACAGATTTATCAGTACTTAAAAAAACTGCTTTTTTAACATTATGGATTTTACAAGCATTAATTAAGTTTTGAGTTCCAATAATATTTGTTTTGATAGCTTCCATTGGATAAAATTCACACGATGGTACTTGTTTTAAAGCTGCGGCATGAAAGACAAAATTTACATTTTCCAATGCTCTGTTTAGGCTCTCTTGATCTCTAACATCACCAACTATAAATTTTAATTTTTTGTTGTCTAATTTTTTTCTTAAAACTTCTTGTTTTTTTTCATCCCGGCTAAATATTCTTATCTCTTTTAAACCTTCAAATAACAACTTTCTAGTAACGGCCAAACCAAATGATCCTGTTCCACCAGTGATTAAAATAGTTTTATTTTTAAATATATTTTTCATTTTATATCCATTTAATTTTGTTAAAATTGAACATTTTTAAAATTAATTTATCCCAATTAGGTAATTTGTATTTTGTAGCTTTGCAGAATTTTTTTCCACATAAAGTTCTATCAACTCTTACACTAAAGTTTGGTTTTATTTCTACTTTTTTTTTATAAATTTTTGATATTTTTCTTAATAAATCATATTTTGATATAGGTTTAGAGGCAATATTGTATAAACCCTCACTAACAATTTTTCTCTTAATAATATAATTCTCAACTATTTCAGCAATCTCAATAGTTGGAAATCCTGAAAATATTGCATTCTTATAACCTTTTACTATTTTCTTTTGATTAAGAAACCACTCTAATAAACCTCTTTGGTTATTACCATTTTCATGGCCTATTATTGATGTTCTAATGGTTATTGAATTTGAAAAATAAATTTCACCTATAAATTTTGAAATACCATAGTCGTCTTTTGCATTGCATATATCTTTTTCACTATAATTACCTTTTTTTCCATCGAAGACACAATCTGTACTAAAATGAACAAGCTTAAATTTAAATTTACTAGACAGGCTTGATAGTATATGGGGCAAAATTGAGTTTATAAAATAGGTGTTTCTAATATTTTTTTTATTTACCAATTTTTTCACTACACCAATACAGTTTAATAAATAATTTGGTTTATAAAGTTTTAAAACCTGAATCAGTTTTTTCTTGTTTAAAATATCAAAATATTTAAATTCAATTTTTCTTTTAAATTTTTTTTGGTTAAATTGATTTAATGATTTATCTCTTTTTCTAGAAATACAAATTATTTTATAATTTTTTTTTGTTGATAAGTATTTTAAAAAAGTAGATCCTAACATACCATTAGAACCTAGGATCATAATTTTTTTTTTCATTAATTCATATTTTCTAAAATTTTATTCTTTATTATTCTAATATGATAATTTTTCTTATAATACAAAAAACCATTTTTTGCTTTCAATTTAAGCACTTTTGAGTTTTTTAACTTATATAACTTTAAAACTAATTTAACAAAACCTTTGGTATCATCAGGTTTACATATATATCCGGCTTTTATTTTATTTATTAGTCTATTCGTTTCACCTTTTGAAAATGAAAGAATAGGCTTATTTGTTGCTAAGTAGTTTTGGAATTTAGAAGGAACTGTAATATTTAAAATTGGGTCATTTTTTAACATTATAAGGAGTATATCTGCTGATTTAATATAATTAATTAATTTCTTATAACTCATAAAATTATAAAATTTAAGATTTGATATTTTTTTTACTTTTGAAATTGATATAGCTTTTTTTTTATATGACCCGGCACCAATAAAATGAAAATCTATATTTCGATTTATTTTTTCAATTTTTCCTAAACTATTTAAAAGATTGTCAAAATTTTGAGCCCTTCCGATATTTCCAGTATATAGAATATTTAGTTTCTTTTTATTAAAAGGAAATTTTTTATTTCTATATTTTATATTAAAATTTATTTCTATACCTGGATTTGGTAAATAAATTTGTTTAATTTTTTTTTGATTTAATGAAAAATATTTTTTAAATGCATCAGATTGTAAAAATAATTTATTATTAAAACTATATATGTGATTACATATATATTTGAGTAACTTGAATAATATATTTTTTTTTTGAGGTATTATCGCATATGCACTTTCTGGCCATATATCTTGAACCCAAGTGTATAATTTAGCTTTTTTAATTAATTTAAAATAAATCCCTACTAAAA
>Ga0163108_10001663_pt1 | contig 16220 bp, 12 predicted proteins | sample Fk1155metaG_FD_109644 | JGI IMG/M metagenome (GOLD analysis project Ga0163108, IMG submission 109644) | Marine microbial communities from the Central Pacific Ocean - Fk160115 155m metaG | ecosystem: Environmental > Aquatic > Marine > Oceanic > Photic zone | place: The Central Pacific Ocean...
CTTCACGCCGTCGAGCAAATCATCCCACGAGGATCGGATGACCGGCGGGTCGCTCCGTCTGCGGACATTCGCCGCCGGTTCCTCACCCAGCACGCTGGGCAAAATGGCGTTCAGGAAAACGCAGACCACCAGTAGTTGTGTCCTTATCGCCATTTCAACGGGGGCAGGGATTCAAGGTCGATCAAAGCTACTGTCTCGTGGGTGTGGCCGGTGTGAAACTGAACATAGCGCCCCAGCCGATCAAAGGAAGCGTGGGCGTGAATCTTTACCTTATCCCGCAAACCGGTGGCCAGCAGGCGGGTGTTGCCGGTGGCCCGTTCCATCAGCCAAAGGCGCCCCTCAAAATCGTCCAGCACCAGGTATTTCCCATCGGGTCGTGCCGCCGCATGCCAGTAGTGGCCTTCTTGAATCATTTGAGATTTGCCATCCTTGCTGAGCACCATGACACCCTGTCGGTCATTGATCATGGTCATCTCGCCAGTGTCCTTGATCCACGCCTCATGGGTGACCCATTCCTTGAGCGGCGTAAACCAGGAGTCGGGTTTTGTGCGGACATAAAAAGGCCGGTTGCCGGTGCCGTCGGTATTGACCAACCAGCTTCGCTGCGGTGCGTAGCCACCTGTTTCCCAGACGTAAAAAATGACCGGATCGGTCGGGCTGTGCTGAACATGACCAATTTGAAATCCCTGCGTGATCACCGTTTTGTATTTCCCGGTCTTCAGATCAAGCAGACCGATTTCCCAGTTTGCAGCATCCCGTTGCTTCGCGAGAGCCATCCATCGCCCATCGCCGCTAACGGTGGGTTGATGGTAGCCGCCTATCCTTGGTGGGGGGATTTCCCCAACCTTGGTGGTTGTGAAATCGATGATATCCAAGGCAAACACATCCGGTCCGCGAAGGTGATATATTCGTCGTGCCACGTTGGGATCTGGGCAAGCACTCCTGCTGTTGATTCCGTCTCCCTCGGTCAACTGAAACAGCCGTCCGGCATCCACATCGGCGCGGAAAATCTGGGTGCTTCCCGGGAGGTTACAGACGAAAATCAGGTGGCGATTGTCAGCGGTGAAATTCGAAAAATGATAATACAGATTGTCGCTGATCGCGGGAGACCTGGTCAGTTCCCTAATTTCCACCCCAGTGACAGGGTCGCTGTACACCCTGGTTTGGGTTTTCCAGTCACGACCCACCTGCCCTGTGGCGGTTGCCCACCCTAATGTGATGAAAACGAGACCACCCGCAGCTCTTGCAAGAATAATTCGGCACATAATCGCGGTCAGAATCCAACAAACTACCAGTCTGTCAATTCATTGCTGACTCGGTGAAGTCTCCGTTTGTGCCTTGATTAGCCTTCGTGTGTGAAATAAATCAGCTCAATCGCAAGCAATTCGTCGGCATCATCCCTACATTCTTGATAGCGTCAAACGGATCGGCCTCGCCTTAACTTACTTAGTCAACCACAACACCCAATCCTGTTGGTCCGGTGGAGTAAAATGAACAATTGAACCGCCTGCAACTGAACGGTTATGAGCATTGATGAGATTTCCTGTCCGTGGGTCAAACCACTTGGCGCTGAATGCCATAGCGGTGGCAGAAAGATCGAGTTGAATCGAGCTGCCCTCAATTGTGTAGACCAAATAATCACTTTTGGGATTGGCAAGACACCATACTAGCCTGTCCGATTTAACCAACTCGTCGTGGGTCGACATTTGTGACAGAGTTCCCCCCAAATTCTTGCGGAGAAAATCATATGTAGGTTGGATCTCGCGACATCGCTCCGGCGAGATATAATCGATTGGGTCTTTCTTTTCCGGATAAGGTAATTGGCCAACAAGCATCGATACGCCGCCGGTGAGTGCGGCCCAGACATGCCGAAGGGTTCCCGGGTCGCCGTGGATAATCGCTTTTCCGGGATACTTCGCACGGCACTTCACCACTTGACGGTGAATCTGTGAGGGCGTTGTGCGACTGATTTCGTAAGTGTACCGGCCCGCAACATCGCGGCCACCGGGCGGAGCCATCAAACTTCCATTCGGCTTGTACCACCAGTAGCGCAAATCAATTGTTGATATTCTTTTCGCTTGCATCGTGTCGGACAGTATAGCGTCCATCACGTCCCTTGTAGCTCCCAATCCAACGTGGACATCACGACCGGTTTCGTCCTCCCACTCGAATACTGTGTCCAACCAGAACTGCATGAAACTCAACGGACCCGTGTACTCCTCGCTACAAAGAAAAACAACGTTGGTATTCTCACCGAGCACCTCCAAACATTTGCGAATATACGCTCGGTGTAGATTGCGGCGAAGTGGGTGCGAGACATCGTAAAACTCACTCGCCGCTGGATTACGGTCAGGGAGTTCAGTGTTTTGGATGCAGTTCGCCGGCCGCCAGGGAAAGTCAACGTAATGGGCGCTCGTCTCCAAGAGTGCGTGCTGCATGTAGTGATTGTGAAACAGGATCGCCCCCTTGCGATCGCATAGACCGGCGAACTGCTTCAGCCGATGAAAGTACCAATTGTTGAATTTTGTGAGATTGTACGTCGACAGACCGTCCCATGCTTTTCCCTTATCGCTGCGAGCCCAAGGCTGTTCGAGAAACGGCGGGACAACTTTGTCGTCCTTGCGCTGCGCTTGATCATGTGCATCACGCCGCCGGTCGTACCAGAGGCCAAAGTTGTGCTCGAATCCAGGATAGCCGAACCGCAGCATGGCGCTGGTCAATCTGTCGAGATCTTCCGTCCGATTCGGTCCAATCAGGCCCGGAGCGTTTCGTGCAATGTTGGGTCGTTGCCCGGCTCGCCACCAACCATTGTGTTGAGCAAGTCCCCAAACAACCTTCCCACGGTGAACGTACCAACCGTTTTCAAGCGTCAGCCCCGTCGACCGTTCTTCCGCAGGCACAGCCCGAGGCAGAGTCAGCATCACCCAAATATATATCAGTCTCAAAATCAATCGATGCGTCATTCTTCGTAGTTCCTTGTTTTTCGGTCTAATCTTCTGAACTAGTACAAACGTACTTGGCCAAGCGCTTGGGCGTCCTTCGTTGTCGCAAGAAAACAGTTCAACTTCATTTCCCTACCCTTATAACGGACAGGCAAATCGCGGGCAGATTCACCCGATCGCAACCAAAACCAAAGCATCAAATACAGCACCCGTCGCTTGGCCAACCGTTCGCTAACTTACGGATATTGAACTTGCACACACAGCAGTGACACCGTTGAATCATCGCCTTCCGATGAAAACCAAACCTAATTCCAAGGAGGCATTCACGCTAATTGAATTATTGGTGGTGATTGCGATCATCGCCATTCTGGCCGGATTGCTGCTCCCGGCGTTAAGTCAGGCAAAGAACAAGGCTCAACGCACGAGTTGCTCCAACAACCTGCGGCAGATCGGATTGGCGCTCGTGACCTATTCGGGTGATTACGATGATCAAATCCCTCCGACGATGTTCAACCCGGAGCGGGATATCGCCTCTGAGCCTTGGATGAGTTACCTGATGTTTGGCGGCGCAGATGGTCAGCGAGCGAACACGAAATACCCCTTGAACCTTGGTTTTCTCTACACGGTGGGACTGATCACCTCGGCCCCCTCTTTTTACGATCCCGGTCTGCGGCATGGCGACACGTTGCCGATCAAACAGGAACTGAAAAACTACCAAAGCCCGAAGGTGTCTTGGCCGATGTGCTACCGTGGGCGAGTTCGGATCAATTACATGTATTATCCGCAATCTGACCGCCCTGCTCGCCCCAACGCAAAAAACGACATGGAGGCCCGGTGGCGACTGGTAGCCACCAAGGCTGGACAATTTTCCTCCCAGAGCACCATTGTCACCGACCTAATTTACACCGAGGCCACCCGCCCACATTCCAGCAATGACAATCCAACCGGCATCAACGCGCTCTGGGGCGACACGCACGTGTCGTTCAGCAACACCAAGGCGGCGTTTGATCCCAGTCTGTGGGATCGAGGTTCGCATCATGTCGGCAAACAAAATCCCGGTGACAACCCGATGAAGTTCCGCACCATCGTCGGCCTGCTCCGGCCTTGATCCCGTCTTCCCTTCAACAAAAAAGGCGCACGAAAAGTGCGCCTTCTCTGTTTGGTTACTCGCTTAAAATTCAGCCCTTGGCCGCATCGTAGTTTGCAGCCACCGCGTCCCAGTTGACCACGTTCCAAAACGCCTTCAGGTAGTCCGGACGGCGGTTTTGATACTTGAGATAATAGGCGTGCTCCCACACATCACAACCGAGGATCGGCGTACAGCTATCCTCCATCAGCGGCGTATCTTGGTTTGGCGTACTACAGACACACAAGCCGCCATCGTTTTTCACGCACAACCAAGCCCAACCACTGCCAAAGCGCGTCGCACCGGCCGCCTCAAACTTGGCTTGAAAATCAGCGTAACTGCCAAACTCCGCATTGATCGCCTCGGCCAACACGCCGCTGGGTTCGCCGCCGGCGTCCGGGCCGAGCACTGCCCAGAATAGCGAGTGGTTGGCGTGGCCGCCGCCGTGGTTGCGTACCGCGCCTCGTATGTTCTCAGGCACGGCGTCAAGGTTGCTCACCAGTTCCTCGACTGACTTGGCCTCCAGCTCGGCGTTTCCAGCGATGGCCTCGTTAAGCTTGGCCACGTAAGTGTTGTGATGTTTGCCATGATGGATTTCCATCGTCTGCGCGTCGATGTGTGGTTCGAGCGAATCTTGCGCATACGGGAGATCGGGTAGTGTGTGTGCCATGATGTTATTGTGTTTTTAAATTACTGTTTTGCCAACCAAATGATCGCTTGGCCGAGCGGTTGAAATACTACCATTCTTGCCCCCTCTGTACAAGCCGTAAATGAGGAACACACACGGCCCGATCCAAGCCTGCCCACTTTTGGCCAAGGTTGGGATGGCAGCCCCAGCCACCCGCCCGGGTCGCTGGGACACTGGGCCCTACCCTTTGGCCAACTTGACGAAATTCTCGAGGATCGACAGGCCGACTTTTTGGCTTTTTTCTGGATGAAACTGGGTCGCGAAAACGTTTTCCCGCCAAACAGCGGAGACGAATTCCACACCGTACGTTGTGCGGCAGGCGGCGATCGAGTCGTCCTCCTGCTGCGGGTAAAAGCTGTGCACAAAGTAAACGTAGCTGCCGGTTTCGACGCCCCTGAAAATCGGGCACTCCGGCTGGACGATTTCGATTTGGTTCCATCCGATCTGCGGAATCTTCAGCCCTTGGCCATCCGGGAAACGCACCACGCTGCCTCTGAAAAGACCCAATCCAGCGGAGCGGCTGTCGAACTCCTCGCTCCGCTCAAACATCGCCTGATAGCCAACGCAGATACCGAGAAACGGCCGGCCGGTTTTGACGTACTCCCGCGACGCCTCGAGCAACTCCTGCCGCTGCATGGCATTGACGCAGTCATCGAACGCACCAACGCCGGGCAGCACCACCGCCGCTGCCTCATTCATCCCGTCGGGCGATTGCACCAGACGCACATCACCGCCGACGAATCGCAGTGCTTTCTCCACGCTACGTAGGTTACCGGCGCCGTAATCCAGCAGAGCAATCATCGAACGCGCCTGAGCCAACCTTTCGGGTGATGCGTGATCAGGAAACGCTCGCAGCGCTCGTGGTCGATCTCGAACTCGGGATGACTGGCCAGATATTTTTCGAGTGCTGGCAGCGGTCCGGGGCGCCCTTTGCGGAACATGAACAGCTCGTCGATGATGCCGTCCTGCACGAGGCAGTAGCTGCCAACCGAGGTCATCGGCGCGTAGATTTCCAGTTCCTTCGCGACGTGCGCCTCGGAGTGGTCGCTGTCGAGGATCACCAACACCGGCCCGGTCGCCGCCTCGGCCATCGCGCGAATCTGCCCAGCGATTTCCTCCGACACCGAGCTGCCAACTAGGTATGTCACCCGCGGGTGCGAAAGGTCATGCAGCTTCTCAATGTCCACCGAGACAACCTTGCCGTCCGTACCCATAAGGTCGAACAATTGCGCATAAAAGTACGCTGAGCCGCCACGGTTCGTGCCACACTCAATGATGAGCGACGGCTTCACGTCGTGGATCGTCTCCTGCGCGATCCATAGGTCAAACGTGTTTTGCCAAATCGGCTTGCCGAGCCAGTTGCTCTTGCCGAAGTTGTTTGTCTTGGTAACGAGTTGGTGAAAAAATACCTTCTCCACGGCGCGCGCGAACAACGCGTTGTAGATGGAAATCACCAGGCTGCGAAGGCGCATGTACATATCCATTAAAACAGGGGGACAACCGCTCCCGCCGGGCGCGAACCGTATGGCCGAAGCCACGCAGTGGCAATCCCCGTTTGCTGGGGCCCGCCCTTAGACTGAGCCGTGAAGAATCCCATTATCCAATCGCTCCGCTGCTGGCGCGAATGGCGTCGCCAGCAAAAGCTGCACGGCAGGTTCCCCTTCGCCGATGCCCGAATGCAGGCCAATCGTGTGATTTGCCCGGCCCGACTCCATGCAATCTCAGCGGCGCGGTGCTTGGCCAAGGAAGCCGAAATCACACCGGCCAGTGGATCTTGGCAGGTGTGTTTGCACGACAGCGGATTGAGTTTTTTTTGGCCCAGCAAGCCGGATCAAAACTTGCACTTCGTGATCGAGCAGGAATTTTCTGCCGCCAATCCGCACCACTACACCACCGCCCCCATCCGGCTCTCGCCCGAAAGCACCGTGGTTGACGTCGGCGCGTGCGAGGGACTGTTTGCGTTTCGCGCGCTCGCAGGTGGCTTGGCCAGGCGCGTGATCTGTTTCGAGCCAAGCGAGCGCATGGCTGCCCTGCTCCAGCAAGGCGCCGAGGCCAACAGCTTGGCTGACGGCATCACCATCGAGCGCAGCGGCGTCGGCAACCTAACCGGCCAGGCGCGAATGGTCGCCGGCGACAACCCCGACGCCGGCTATCTCGAGTACCTGCCAAGCGGTGAGTCGCATGCCGACGCCGTGCCAGTCACGAGCATCGACGACTACTGCCGCAGCCGCCAACTGGTACTTGGCCAGGGTGACTTGATCAAGGCCGACGCTGAGGGTGCCGACCTCGACGTCCTGCTCGGTGCCGAGGAGCAGATCCGCAACGGCGCACCGCAACTCGCCATCACCACATACCACGTCGACGACCACGCCGAACAGATGATCGCATGGCTGCGCAGGATTCAGCCGGACTACTCGCTGCGGCTCAAGGGGTTTTCATTTTGGACCGCCAAACCGCGCCCCGTGCTGCTGCAAGCCTCGACACTCCGATGACCAACTCGCCTCCACTCATCGTAGGCTTGGGAGAGGCGCTTTACGACCTGCTCCCAGCCGGCCCGGCACTCGGCGGCGCACCTCTCAACGCCGCCGTACAGGCGCACCAACTCGGCAACAACTCCGTGGTGGCCAGCCGCATCGGCCGCGATGCGCTTGGCCAGTCACTGCTCGACGACTTGGTCGACCGCGGCATGGACACTGTCTTCATTCAGAGCGACGACGACGCGGCAACCGGCACGGTCGCGATCACACTCCACGATGGTGAGCCAGAATACGACATCCACAGCGGCGTCGCTTGGGATCGCATCGCTTGGGACAAGTCGCTCTCCAGCTTGGCCAAGCGCTGTGATGCCGTCTGCTTCGGCACACTTGGTCAACGGCTCGAACCGGCACGCTCAACGATTCAGCAATTCGTCACCACAGCCAATCAGGCTGTGCGGTTGTTCGACGTCAATCTACGGCAGGACTATTTCTCTGCCGAACTGCTCGAGGCCGCCTGCAGGGCCGCCTCGATCGTCAAGATGAACGAGGCCGAACTAGCCATCATCGCCCCGCTGCTCGGCCTTGTCCAGAAGGAGGAAATCTGGCAAATGCTTGAGCATTTCGATCTGGATTTATTCGTGCTGACACGCGGTAAACTCGGGACAGCGCTATACTCGGCGAACTCAGTCACGCTTGGCCAGCCGGTTCGATTTGCTGCAGAACCGGAGGCGGATTCCGTCGGCGCGGGCGATGCCTGCAGCGCGGCGATCCTGCACGGTGCGACCCACCACTGGCCGCTACAGCAAACCGCCGACCTGGCCAACCGGCTCGGCGCCTTTGTTGCCTCCCGCAAGGGCGCCACGCCGGAGCTTCCCGCCGACCTGCAGCCGACCGGCGGAAAATGATTCCCGCTTTACACCGGGGCGGCCAGCAATCAGTCTCCCTGTCTCGCGCGGCAGATGCCGCGTGTTTCCACAATGAGCAAAGACAAAAAAGACGAAAAGGATTCAATGGGCAAACTTGAGGAGCTCTTCCTCAAGTCACGGACTATTTTACTGTACGGTGAGATTAACCAGAAGGTGGCGCGTGAGTTTTGCACCAAACTGCAGCTGCTCGCCTCGGAGTCGGACGATGACATCACTGTGTTTATCAACTCACCCGGCGGCCACGTGGAGTCGGGCGACAGCATCCACGATATGATCAAATTCGTGAAGCCGCGCGTGAAAATCGTCGGCACCGGTTGGGTCGCCAGCGCCGGCGCGCTCATCTACGCCGCCCCGCCGGTGGCGGATCGCTTCAGCCTGCCGAACACCCGCTATATGCTGCACCAACCCAGCGGCGGCGTCGGTGGTCAGGCGTCGGACATCAGCATCGAGGCAGAGCAGATCGTGAAGATGCGAGAACGGCTCAACCAGATTTTTGCCGACCAAACCGGCCAACCCATCGAGACGATTGCCAAGGACACCGACCGCAACTTCTGGATGACCCCGGAAGAGGCAAAAGAGTACGGTCTCGTCGGGAATATCATCCAGACGCAGACCGAACTGTAAGCGAGCCTTCCTCTTGCATCAGGATATCAACCACACAAAGCCGCCGATCATCGCGGCAACAGCAATCCATCCTGCTGTGAATCCCAGCCACGAGGTTCTCGACGGAGAGGGAAACTCAAAGTCGGTTCCGGCGAACCAGGTCTTGCGTTTCGAGGCTCGCACCCCCTCTGGCAATCGACACGACTCCGTGACCACTTCACCCGCTAGCACAGGCGTGCGGATGAGTTCGTGGAATCGCTCAATCTTCTCCTTATCCGTTCGCTTGGTCAGCAAACTGCCAATCACTCCGGCAAGCACGGCGGCAGATAAATAAACAACAATCTGCATCGGTTCACTCCACTCTGTTTTAGAGGTGAGCCACCAACCAATGAATCCAACGATCGTACTCGCCCAAGCTCCGGCGGCATTGAAACGTCGCCAAAACAAACCCATCCAAAAGCCCACCCCCAGCATGGGCGCGATCTTCAACCAAACCTTCAAACCCGACACGACATTGGGCATCCAGTAGGCGACCAACACCCCAGCCACGACGATTATCAACGAGCAACAGCGACCGACCCAAAGCAGATGCCGTTCGCTGCATTTCCCGACATGCGGTTTGTAGAGGTTTTGCGTGAACAACCCCGCTGCGGATATCATGAACGAGTCACATGAACTCATCACTCCAGCGAGCAACGATGCAATAAACAATCCAAGCAACCCTGGCATCACGCCCGGTAGGAACGTGTGCGCCATCATCCCGTAGATGCGGTCGGCCGTGTCGCCCCCAATCTCCCTGCCTTGTTGATTGAACCAAGCCAAAGCAGCAATACCAGTCACCGCCCAAGCAGCAGTGCAAATGCGTTTAATCAGATTGCCAACCACAAAACCAAATCGACCGTCCATCTCCGTGCGCCCAGCTGCACACACTCCCATGATAAACGGCTGTGCCACGATTCCAACCAGCGACAGCACCGCAAATGTGGCGATGAAAAACGCATTGATCTTGTCAGGAGCAACCAGCGACAGCAGTTGCGGATTGTCAATCGTCTCACGAACGCCAACCAAGCCTCCAACCGCGTTGAGGACGAACGGCAGAAGCAGAAACGAAAAAACCACAGTGAGGATGCCTTGAATATAATCCGTCAGAATGGCCGCCCCGAGACCTCCGGCGCAACCGTAGATCGTAAACATCAATGCAACAATCGGAATGGCAATATCGGCGTTAATCTTGCCATCGGTGCCTGCATCAATCAGCGCACCCGCTCCCTTGAGCATCAGTCCAATCTTAACCGCCAAACCGACAATTCCAACCAACGCAAACAGTACTGCCACACTTGGGCCGAAGCGTAGTCGGTAAACATCTGCTGTCGTCACCGCGCGCAATCGTCGGAAGATCGGTGCAATGAGCCAATAGAACGGAGTGTTGAACAACCACAGCCACTGAAACCAAATCCCGGATAATCCTTTTGAAAATGCACCGGAAGAAACCACTACAGCCTGGTCGGAAGCGGTGCCGGTGCCGAAGGCATGCATCATCATCATGCCTTTGCCGAACCGACGCGGCATGAAGAAATCCTCGTTACCTTTAAGCCGTCTGCCACACCAGACACCCAGCACCGTAATTCCGATCAGGTAAACAACAACCACCACCAATTCGACTGCTTCCACTCCCCACATGATCACCCGTGCCGTTTCCTTTTGGCCCTGTAGGCCTCAATGACAGCCGCATTGTCAGACTCGCCAAAACCAAGCGACTTGGCGTTTTCCAGCAACTGATCGTGCGCCTGGCTCAGTGGTGTCGATACGCCCGCCTCCTTGGCCAAGCGCAGAATGAGCCGCACATCCTTGAGATGTTGCGACAACCGTGCCTGCGGTGGATCGTAATCGGCCTTGGCCATTTTACAGCCCTTGACACGCATCGCATCCGAAACAGCCGGGGTATGCTTTAGGATGTCCAAGGCGTCAACGGGCTCAAAACCAAGCGACTCAGCAAAAACCAAACCTTCGGCTAAAGCGGCGCGGTTCAAGCCTAGGATAAGGTTGTGAATCAGCTTGAAACGGGAAGCTGCACCGACTGGCCCAACATGAAAACGTTTGTCGGCTATCGCTTCCAAAACCGGGTGGCAACGATCAATCATCTCGTCACTTCCACCCAAAAACAACGTTGCTTCGCCCTGCCTTGCCAGTTGGCTTGATCCGGCGACATTGGCCTCGAGATAATCCGCACCGCGTTTGACCAAGAGCTCAGCGAGTGCCTCCATCTCATCTGGCTCACCGGTGGTCGTATCGATGAAGCGGTGTCGTGGTTCGACGGCTTCAGCAAGTTCATCAATCACTTGAGATCCCACTCGGCTCGTTGGCAAGCTCAGTAAAACAAAGTCACATTTGGCCAGCACCAACCCGGGGTTGTCATGCATCGTTACTCCCTCCCGTTGGCCGTAAGAAACATCAAAGCCCTCGACAACCCAACCTCGTCTAGCCAAGCGGCCAGCAATGGCCCCGCCCAAAAGGCCTACGCCAATAATTCCGGCTCGATTACCCATCACCGTGCCAGGTTATGATTAAAAACTTCGATCACAGAAAAAAACTCCACCAAAGCACCTTCGGTTTCGAGTCAAAACCGCAGCACGATTTTACGGAACAGCGGGGGTGACAAGTTTGAAGAATCGGTTCAGGCCGGACTCAAAATCAATATCGACAGCAATAACACCGTTCGACTCTGGCGTGAAATTGGACAATCGCAACCACGCTCGGCCCAGCACCGAAGTGACCAGCAGCGAATAACTCCGCCCGACCTCGGCTTCAAAACTGAGGCGCAATTGACCGTTGACCAACCGAGTCACGGCCAAAATTAAATTGTCCTCCGGTTCCGGCTTGACCAAGTCAGAGTTTTTGCCACCTGGAGTACCACCTATTGCTGCACTAGCCCGAAAACCAATTTCATCGTCCACGTCTACCACCAGTGAATAGCCACTGCCATCAGCGAACTCAGACCAAGGCTCCACGTCATCGTAGGTTACACTCACCACCGGTGCACCCAGTCCAGCCGAGAGCGTGACGGTTTCGCCCCCGTTGGCCAACCTGCCCTTGTAGATTCCATTCACAACCAAGCCTGAATAGTAACCCTGCAATGCAATCTGATTTCTACCTAGTAAAAAGTGTTCGCCGGACCGGAGAGTCGTCCTCTTTGGGAAAACAAACTCGATGCCACTGCTGAAAAACAGGCCACTTAAATCCAATGTCATCCCACCAATGTTTTTCAACTCGAGAAACTCGAGTTCATCGCCACCCACACCGGCTTGCCCAAGCGGATTATACATGATTTCGTTGAAGACCAGATGCGTTCGCAGGTCGGTTATATCCGGCTCTCCCGCAATAAACTCAACCGGAGCCGACCAGTGACTCCACGCCATTGCGCCGTTGCGCATTCTCACGCGCGCCCGATACGTGCCGCCTTTACGAACGAAACTTTGAGGGGCGACCACGCTCCCTACAAACTCGTCGGCTTCGAGTACCCAAGTCGCGTTCACTTCGTACTTCCATGGTTGGCCGGCTTCAAAGAATGGCGTTCGAGGATTTGACAACTCCGCCAAACGCCACTGGATGCCGGTAAATTTTTTGTTGTTGGTCGATCGCCCCGGCTCAAACAAACTGGTTTTGAACCGAAGCTCGTTCAACGGAAAACCATCCGGGCCAACATAGACGATCGACGGCGTGTTGGGGATATCTATGAACTTGGCCTCATACTCGAGGTAATTGTAACCGTAGCCGCGCGGGTCGCCATCGCCGACGCTCCACCGGCCAGGATCGGTGTCGGTCATGAAATCGAGCATGTGCTGCATCATGCCCTCGTGGTCTTTACTGTTGAGTCGGCGTGTCCATGTGCCGCCACGGTTGTTCTGACTCTTCGGCGAAACGTAAAACTGGCCACGATGGCTGCTCGCCGTTCGCGGGTGGTAGTTCCACATAAACTGATCCACATCGACAAAAGTCAGCGGCTCACCCGGCGGATTAATGAAGCGCGCATGCTCATCAATTAACTGGCCTATTTGGCCGCCGGTCTGTGACGCGTCATCGAGCAACAAGTCCAGCAACTCGCGGGCGCGGTTTTTGAACTCGATCTTCAGGATTGGGTGCCGACTCAGGCATCGTTCGACGTTGATCGCACCCTGCCAATGCGTCTCTGGGATAATCAGCATGTCCAAATCCCACGGCGCCGGATACCAGTGTTCATCAGGGTGATGATAAAACACCTTGTTCCAGCCTTCGCGGATGTCGACGTTGCTGATAATCCGATTCACACAACGAAACGTATAGTAAGTCGGCAGATGAAGGTTGTCGCGCCACCACTTAAGCGACTGCGACCTGTTGTAATCATTGCGAAAACTGTTCCAATCTGAAGGGGTGATGGATTGTGTCGACCCCTGATTTCTTTTGTCGCCATTGCTGCCCTCTATCTTGTAGACATTGCCATCAGGCAAACCACGCTCATCCAGAAACCGGCTGTCGGTATGTTCAACATACAGGTACAGCCCCCATAGATCGCCCTCGTATTGCGCGTTGCGTGAACCACTCGGCGCTTCATCAATGTCATCAATCACGCGGAAATGCACGAAATGCGTATGCGGGGCCAATCCACCTGCTAGGGTGTGCATCTTGAAACCTATCGCCTCCTCCATTCCAGCCATGCCACGATTGACCGGCATCCAAGGGGAAGCGCACCCGTTGAGGTTGATCGTCTTCTTAGGTTGCCTGTACTTTCTGCCATAATTATCCCGCGCCTGCAAACCATGCGCCCTGTTGAAATACAGTCGCCATTTGTTCTTCCCTGAAACGTACGTGGAGAACTCTCCACGATTCCGGAACTCAATATGATCATAGACCTTGCCATCGTAAACCAATGTTCCATTGAAATGTATTGTGTCGAATGAACTGCTATACTGTGAATTTGTGACGTCGGTACTATTGGCGATCAGATGATACGTCGGCAGCGACTCCATCACGCTTGAGGGAAATGTCTCCTTTTTTCCACCGATGCGATTCGAACCGGACCACACCGGCACGCCGTTGTAGCAGAAGTAGGCGAAGTTCGGCTGCTCGTCGTCGGCGTAAGGCAGGGTCACAGCGTTGCCCGACTTGTCCTCTACCCGGATTCGGTAGCGCACTAGAGTGCGATGGCTCTGCACGCTTTGCGGAATTGTTGCTGAAAAAAACGAGTCATCCACCACAACATCTCCGTTCATTCCGTTATCGGTCATCCGCAACTCCAACCATCCATTTTCGTAGTTGCTGTCAGTTTTTCGGATATAGCCCCCGGGCTGAACGGCTTGATAAAATAACGTCACTGAAGCGACTCCGTCTGGATCAGTCACCTTGGCGGACACACGTACCGGCATATTCGCATGCGGCTGCTCAGGTTCATTCTTGACCTGTCTCGTTTGCGGCGGAGCGTTGATCGAGAATACGGAATTGACTGCGGCAGGAGTCGGCATTCCCGAAGCTCGGCCGGGGTCGGGTGTGCGCAACTCGGCATCGATCGAGAAATCGCTGCTGCCTAGCGTGGTGTTCAGCGCATGGATGGCGATGAGGTTTTTACCTGGTTGCAAAATTTCATGAGGATTCGAAATCACGACCTCTTCCCAGGCAGCCTCGTGACTGTTTGCGAATGAGTTGTACCGAAGCACTCCCCCGGGGACGCTGACACGCGCGACCTCCTTGCCATTGATCCAAACCACCGCGCCGTCGTCCACGTACACGCGCAATGCCAACCGCTCTGGGATTTCGTTCGCTTTCACATCAAACATGCGACGCAGGTACACGGATGAAAACTTGTTTTGCATCGAGATTGTCGTCCGGTCGTCGCCATCCCCGTAGCCGATTGGCGCCCGTGCGTTTTTCCAACTGTTATCCTCACTGAAATCCAGTTTTCTCCAGTTCGATCTCGGCGACGACGCCTCGCTGATGCCTTCGCGGTATCGCCAGCGCGATTGCCCGGCGGCGATGAAGATGACCGGTTCACTAGCAGCAACCTGCAGACCAGCCGAACGCCACGAGCCTCCCAAGTCGTTATTGAGCGAAGGATGGATCAACTCCATCGAACTTCCCGCGCCACTCGCGGCTGTTGGCCAAGGAAAACCGGAACCATAACCCACCCGATCAACGCGCCCATCCACCGCGTCACGCAGCGTCAGCACTTCACCATTCGAGAGCTTTTTAATGTACGGGCCGTAGACTAGCGGCGCAGCCAACTTGAACTTCCTCCGAAGTTCGGTCGGGTTTTCTGCAACAACCAGATACCCACTCGGCTCAAGAATCGTGTTGTCTGGAAACGCGAATTGAATCCCTTTCGAAAACCTCCAACCGGACAGGTCTACGCTCTTGACGCCGGTGTTGTAAAGTTCAACGAACTCGACCGCATCCGTTTTTGGATCGGCATCGTAATGAATCTCATTGATAACCACCTCGCCCAAAATCGCGCCTGGCCATGTGAGCCCAAACGCAACAATGGTTCGAAGCCGAAAACAACTCATCGGCGCACTATGGGTTGGCCGGAGTCACCAGCTTAAAAAACCGCTCACGATTAACTCGCGGAGAGATTGTGCGTGATACCTTTCCGCTCGTTTCCGGAAAGAAAGTGGTCAAAGGCTGCCATTCCTGATCAAGAGCCAAGCTGGATTGCAGCGAATAACTCCTTCCCTTCACTCCCGAAAAACTCACCCGCAACATACCGTTGGACAATCGCGAGACCTCGAGCGTCAAACCGTTCTCTGCATCGTGCGGATCGGTTTCGGCGGCGTACTCTTGCGCGTTGGTCAAACCATCCGAGTCAGCATCGAGCAATGCATCGTCCTCGTCCTGCGGGTCAAACCCTTGAGCCGTCTCCCAACTATCCGGCATGCCGTCGAGGTCACTATCCTTCTCGTCACCTAGTTTGGCCCAGTTCCTCGCGGTGTTGCCGTAGGCCGATAAATTGACACGCTGGATAGGTATACCTCCATGCTCTGGCATAACTGGCCAGGGATCGGTGCTGCTGTACTTTACCTTTTCGACAAGTATGTACGGTACCAAGCCGATGTCTGGCGGCAGCGTTTGCGGCGGATCCGGCCGCAGCAACTGTACGCTCTCGCCCGCATTGTTCAGCCTACCTTCGAACGGCCCAAGCATCCGCACTGTCGTGTCGAATTCGTACTGTGCGCGAAACTGCGATGGCTCGACACTGCTAACATGCACTGACGCTCCGGCTCTCAGCACAAAGTCGGCTGGGAACGTGAACTCGATCGCATTGGCTAGTTCCCAGGCGTTGCCCGGATTGGCCGGATCAAATAACGGCACGGTTAGATCGGAAATGTTTTTTAGCACCACGTACTCGGCCAAGCCATCAGCCGGGGCGTACATGATTTCGCTAATCACAACCGGGCCAACCAGCGGACCCGTATTCGGAGCGCCCTTGCCAGC
>Ga0163108_10001665_pt1 | contig 16213 bp, 3 predicted proteins | sample Fk1155metaG_FD_109644 | JGI IMG/M metagenome (GOLD analysis project Ga0163108, IMG submission 109644) | Marine microbial communities from the Central Pacific Ocean - Fk160115 155m metaG | ecosystem: Environmental > Aquatic > Marine > Oceanic > Photic zone | place: The Central Pacific Ocean...
TAGACTTATATGCAAAGGTTCTATAAACTGTCATCTCCTCTCTGCTGAACTTCTTCTTTGGAGCAGAAGGATGATTAATCATTTTTACATTTATGGACTCAATCTTATTTCCGTCCATCTTTATTCCGCCATCAGATCCATCCTCTTCAACGAAATATACATTGAATGCGTCATCAACCAAAGCTATCATTGGTATATTCCCAAAGGTCTTGGTGACGGTGGTGGGAGTAAATATTGCCAACTTCGTCTCTTCATCAACACTTGGTTCTTGCAATTCTATTGTTGCCGTTAATGGCAGAGGCTGGTAACCCGCTCCCACTGCTTCTAGGAATACGCCTCCCGTTTCACCATCAATGGGGCTTACAAAATCATGATCACCGAAGCTAGAAGTTCCGTCTACTACCAACTCTCCGCCGGACTCAGTTAAAAACATCGGAGGAGAATCAAGCGTTTGAAGCTCACTTATAAGCTTCTTCCTAAAAAATAATGGGAAAAGCAAAATCTTCCACCACCAAGATACGTCGCTGGTTTCTCCTCGGCTATTAAACTCAAATCCAACAATCCTTGGATCTGGGCCTACAAATGGATTAAACTTCTTTGTGCTTCTGGTGAAAGACATAGCAAATGTTGCATCAAAAAAACTGCCTGATCCGCCCATATAGTCTCCTCCGCCTGTATAATTATCTTCCAAATCACTTGGATCAGAAATAAATCTCAATCCTGGATAATTAATATAATCCATTTCGCCGCTTTCATCTAAGTCTCCAGAGAACCAGCCTCCTTCTTCGACCAACTTAAACTCTCCGGTCACGCTGTCTTGAAGGCCTGTTAATGAATTCCCGGCAAATGTTGTTCCGCCTGTATCTTGTCCAATTGACACGGTGGCTCCAGACTGATCTTCTGGCCGGACCACAAAATCTTCTGTCACCAGCAATTTGTCGCAAAAAGTCGTTCCGTCTCCCTCCTTGCAATCCATGCCCTTGGTGCCCCACCAGACCGGGTCAACCTTATCTCGACCATCGGGCGGGGAGTTTCCTGTCGATGCCGTTTCAGATACTGGAAGCCTTGTGTAAGCCTGCGCTAATGGAAGCAAGGCATCAGGCTCGATTCTTCCGAAGGGTGCAACCTTCCCTATGATCAATCCGGCAAGCTGAGATGGATCAATACAAGCATCATCATCTTCATCTGCGCCAATCGTACACGGGAATTTGAATAGCATCATCAACAGCTCTAAGAATAGGGCAAGAATCGTTATAATCGGCTCCAGGACCGATAAGTCGGCTTCCAAACTGAACAAGTGTTCGTTTAATGTTTCCTCAAGAGCTATAACCGAAGCATAATTCTTCTGCTCGATGGCCACAACAAGGGCGCTTATAATCTCGTTTATAGCGTTCAAGATTCCAAGAATCTTTAGAATGACACACAATAACAACTCAAGAATGTGAAGAAGAATCGCCAAATACATAGCCGGGACAGACAGTTGCGGCAGCAACAATATGAGGTCAAAGAGACACAAGAAGAGTCTAATTATAGCAAAAACTAATCTTATTGGATGCAATAGAGCACATATAACATCAATAATACAGAAGATAACTTTAATCGGAATCAAGAGAACTTTAAAGTTTCTTAACTGAAGAGACAACTCAGCTGTAAGATGGAATGACAAGTCGCAGAAGCTCTGCAAAAACTCTTTTGCTATATTAGCCTTCTCCAGCTTAACCGATGTAAATCTAAGATAAAAATCACCAAGTGCATCTTGAAGATCTGCGCCTGGGCCTTGCTTGTTTCTCTTGCTTCCAAACATCTGTTTAGGCCATTTGGCATCAAGATTTAAAGCAACATCATTTCCAGAAACCTGAACCAGCTTCATGCGATTTTCATTAGAATTTGTCATACTAATGCTTAAGCAAGGATTGGTTCCAAATAATGAAAATTGGCTAAAGTCTGGAACTGTGGCTATAAAGTTTTGATAAACGCCTTCTTCGAATGGGCTACCCTTAATTAGCTTTACACGAAATCCTCCAATCTCAATTTTTGTATTTGGACTAGAACAAACAGTTTTTAAATAAAGAGTATCTCCACTATTGATTATTGCTTGTGAAAATTGCTTTGGAGGATTTGCAGTATAAGGCTCTTGGTCAGAAGAGTCATTGACTCTAAGCTCGACAATTTCCGGAACATTAAACCTAATGGCAGATACTTGGGAAAATTTAGTTGAAACAACAAGTTTTGCTTCTGTCTTATCTGATTTCGTTGATATATAAGAGGTTGATATATTTGAATCTTTGTCTATATAAATATGTCTTATATTTACTTTTATAAAATCAGATGGACGGTCTCCGAACGCAGACTCTAAACCTTCCATGACTTGATTTGCCATATTGGCAATGCTTGATAATGCATCGGAAATAGTCTGCAATAACGCCAAGGCGTCATTAATGACTCCCATCACATCCTGTACAGCCCCTAGGGCTGCATCCGCAACATCCGCAATGGCGTCCGCTGCAGCTGCCATGCCTTCTGTTATGTCGCCCAAGACATCTGCACCACTCGGGCCTTGTTGCGCCAAGGCCGTCTCCTCAGCTAGGGCTCTATACATTTCTGCGTCAGCGGCATCCTGTGCTGCGGCAGCCGCTTCGGCATCCTCCAAAGCAGAGTCTGCCGTTGCTTGTCTTTCTTCGTATTCGCTTATGCCGCTCTCAATTTCCGCCATTTGAGCTTCTTGTTCAACAATCTGGGCTTGAATTGCGGCAATCTCATCAGCATCAGCATTTGGATCCAATGCAGAGATTGATTCTGTTAAATCATCAACCCCTTCAGATATTGAATCTTTTGCACTATTGAGAGTATCTACCAATGCTCCGGCTTCATTTGCAGCATTTTCAAGAGCTTGCTTTATTTCTGCTAAGCCCATAGCTACAGATGACGTTCCAGACGTATTTATCCCTATTACCTCAACACCGGGCCTGCCATCCTTATCCACAGGAGCATCAGATAAGGCCATACCATAAACAATTCCAGACTCTTCATATCCAAAAACTAAATCTACACTTGGATATACCTTTACTGGATTTCCAAACAGATAATAAGAATCAGGATTAGAAGCTTCAGATGTTGTTTTATAGCTTTGTTCTGTAATCAAAGGAAACGGAGAAAAAGAACCATTGCCACCTGGGAATATCACCGAGGCCAAAGTTTCATTTCCAGCAGAGTCTACAAAAGCCTCTCCAGAAAGGCCATCTCCAACTACCGAAATCTGTTTATCTTCTCCTGAATATAAAAAATTTGAATCTCCACTCTCTTGGACAATGCTTCCCTCTCCATCCATTTCGCTTGCACCGAAAGCAACAGTAGTTCTGTTATATAAAGTCGAATCGTATGTAACTTTAAATCTTTTATCATTCTTAGACATAACAAGATCAACCCAACCTTCATCTTTTATGTCTTTAATCTTTTTATAGTTTGCAACAAGAAGATTTTCATCTGCATGTTTAATTCTTCCAACCCTGTATGGCTTTAGAGATGTCCTCCCTAGCTTTGCGCTATATATCTTAGAAAGCCTTGGCTCATCTGCCCCCCTAAATACTACGGCCAACCTTGTTAATTTATCACATGAAAATACTTTATAGCTCTGTTCTTTTCCAGATTTTATTTTATCAATATCTATTTTTTTAATTATCTTTTTTAACTCAATGTTTCCATCGATAGCTGATCGACTAATGTTTGACTGAACCGAAACAGAACCTCCGTCTCCCTCTATTTCTGCAATAAAGCCTAAAACATGAGGAGCAGAAACAAAAGCAGGATAAATATTATCATCTCCAGCCGTTGATCCTATCGGTATAACGGCATAATCATTGCTGCTGCTATCAAACGTTTTAACAACAGTATCACTTAGCTTTTTATTTGTTAAAAGAATATATGCTGGATACTCTGTAGAGCTTTCCGCCTCAAACTCATCAAATCGACTAAAGTTAATATATGTTCCAATGCTCCCCGGAAACTTTAATATAGCTTTTCTTTTATTCTTCTTTTCAAAATCGCTTGAACCAAACTCATATTCTAAAGCCGTTGGAACAAGGAAGGTTGTTCCAGCTTTAGATTTTTCTGTAGCTATAGTTAGCCTTTTTATTGGAGCGCCTTCCTCTCCATCGGACTCAAGCCATCCAACGTCCTCTTGCAAAATGGCTGAATTAGAAGCAGTGCTTGCAACGGCTATATATGCATAAAGCTTTGCATTATCATCTGTAAAAACTTTCTTTTTATATTTTAAAGTTATACTTGCATTACTTGATCCGTCCATCAACAATGGAATAGAATGAACCGTCTTTCCAAACTTTGGAACAGAAAATCCAAATGGATCATCAAAAGTTATTACCTTGGGAGGAGGATCTCCGGCCTCTGTAGCTCCGTCTTCTGACAAATAAATAGGAGTTGGATTGGACGGTATACTATTTGTTGGCACCGGCCAAAAATAATATGTACCTATTAAGCTTGTTCCGAAAAGTTCTGCATTGGAAAGATTGGTAGAAAGTCTTAATAATGAGTCCGAAGTATTTGAGAGGGTTATGTCGTCTCCATCTTCAAGAGTTCCTATCGGACTAAGGCCTAATTCATCAGCAGTTATAAGGACAGAAGACCCTCTTAGCCCTTCTCCTGTAAAGGTCATTGTTCCAAAGGTTCCAGACAGATTAAAAAGATTGTGTGATCCAAATCCGTTTGGCTCTATTAGGGTTGCCAATGCTGACTTAGGTCTTATTTTTACATTTTCACCGGCTGCTCTTACAATCTGGCCATAGCCATCTACAGTATAAAGAGCAAACTCGTTGGTTATACCGCTATCGTATGCATCTAAAGCATGTGTTGTTCCGGCTACGGACTTATACGGAATCTCAAGAGCCCATTCGTCATCTTCTTCTGCGGCAACTTTCTTTAACTCAATCCAGCTAGAAGGAATTTGTTCATCAACATCCAAGATAAGATTTGGCCTGTTTGAGGCTACAATGTCTCTTGCGGAAGAAGTTTGAAAATTAAAAAACTTATTATCATTTCTTTTGTTTGATGACTCTGATGTTCTGGTTCCGAGCAAAATTTCTGGTCTATTTATCTCTCCCAAAAGTTCTGATAAATTATCTATACCAAGGCTGGTAAGAGGCACAGACATTGGTATTCCTAAATCTTCAAAATTAAAAACATTAGTTTCGTTTATAACTAATTTTTGATCAGTTAAATAAGATTTTGCAAAACTTGCCAAACCTTTCATATCTTCTGAATTAAATACAGAAACTTCTTCTTGTATATATTTTAAATACTCTGTATATACAGCCACAAAGCCATCATATGAAGCACTCCCTTCGTCTCCAATTGATATAATTGGCTCGCCACCTTCCATATAAGTTTTTGTAAGCACAGGTGCTGTAAACATCTCTACTGCATCAGAAGATTCCTTAAATCCTCGCACCTTTGTGGATGTCGAAGTGCTTACGATTGGAGATAAAAAGAATTTTTGATCAGACTGATCCTTATCCAATCCTTCTTTTTCTATGGTTATGCTTATCTTGCTTTCATCAGATGGAAATTCTTCATCTCCATCCGCAAGAGTCAATACTGGTGTTGCTTGATAATCAAAGGCTATTGCGGCGTACTCTCTTATCCCGGCCATCTCGAAACAGAAGGTCGTATACTCATCTACATTTTCTTCTCCAAGGTTATAAATATTTGAAGAAAACCCAGAGCTATCACGACCAGACAGGTCTGGCATCTTTATATACAAAGATTTGTCATGTGCTGTAAAGTATCCTATATCAGTTTGGACATCTTCTCCATCGATATAGTTTTCATCTATATGAAAAATTGGAAATAATTCAAGCAAAATTTCTATAAGCTTATCGTCGTCTAAGCCGCTAAATATTCTATCGACCTGGGTCGTCAAATAACCTGCTAATGTTTCGAATTTAACGCTTGAGATTCCAATATAATTCTTAAGACCAAATTCTTTGTCATCAGCATTTACAAGAATATCTAATATCTTTTTTAAAATCTCAATTGGTATGAACTTAAACGTGCCAATAGGCTTTAATCCTGATAATCTTATCTTATCACTAGCCTTATCTTTTAATTCTTTATCTAAGTCATTAGCGTCTTCAATAGACGTAGACTTAAATCTTGATAAAATAACGCTAGGAACCCCAGCATTATACCACTGCTCAGAAAGGGATGGCATTGAATCTAAACACTTGTTTATTTTCAATCTAGCATCTATTATATTTGATATTTCTGTAAACTCGGTTGCTGAGCTTTCTTCTTCAGAACTCTCTTCTTCGCCCTCACTAGGCTCTGATGCTCCGGAGCTTACACCTGGAAGTTTTTTTATAAAGCGTTCTAGTTTTTTTGTTCTATACTTGCTTAAATTCTTATCATTAGTGTCGCCCTTTGCTCTAGATGTATTGATCTCTGCATTATTAAGCTTAATCTTTACAACAGAGCCTCCTATAAGGGGAACTTTTTTCTTAGAAGCTGCCTCACTGGGAAATAAAATGTCTAATTCTGGATTTTCAAGTCCAGATCTTCCAGACGAAGCTGTGCTAGAATCATTTTCGGCAGGATTGCAATTTACATATATAGTGGAAAACTCTTCGCTTGTAACTATGCTTCCGACTATGGATGATAATATACCTACATAACTTGAACTATCGGCCATTAAACTTCTCTCTAAACTAACTTATATTGTACCAATTTACATACATAAATTATAAGTAAATTAGTTGATTATTAATCAGATAATACTATATTTAACTAGTCAAATCTGAAAGTTCTTTTATAATACACTCAATATCTTCGGCAACGCTCTCTAATGTAGGCTCTTCTTGATCTTGAGAGACTGGGTTTTGATGAGTCTTTCTTGGAGGTCTATTCCCTTCTCTCATCTCTATTGAGGCTGCTGCAAGAATGAGCTTTGCCGTACTCTCAATAGATAAGTCTCCATCATTTCTTATAATCATAGGAGTGTCTGGCTTCATCCCTGCTATCACCAAACCATTTTCACTTATCGAAATGATATAATCCGAAGCATGCGGCCCGCCTGGAGGCGTAAAGTCCTCATCTCCAAACCATCCTTTATTCGTAACATTTACCCTTAGATCGAATCTTCCTTTATTAAATTCATTACCATTCACTCCACCTACATTAAAAAGAACATCTCCATCAGTTTGAAGAATCATACTTCTTCCGCGCTTATCTTTTCCGAACCAAGCCACCATTGATCCGGCTGTATCTAAAAGAATACTTTTTGCATCATTATGATCCTTTCCTATAGAGGCTTCTATAGAACCTTCAAAATTTAAATTAGCACTTTTACCGCCTGGATCTCTTCTGCTGTCTCCAGACTTATCTTTGTTGGTACTTACAAAGCCGCCCACTCCCTCGCTGACCCCAAATGAATTTGTATATGGAACATTGATCCTTACAGAATCATCTCCTCTTGTCACTCCGATGGACCTATCAGTTCCTGCTACAATAACCCCTCCTCCTGGATCAATCGCTGGCTCACCGGGATAGACCTGAACTACCGTCATAAACTTTGGTTCAGCATCTGGGTCAGTTCCGCTGCCATCACCACCTGTTGTATATCTCTCAAATGGCTCTCCACATTTATTACCTTTTTCTATGCCCGGGCACTCAGACGTTTCAACCGGAACCATAACTCCGCTGACTTTATTCGCAATTAACATTTCTGCTGCAGCATACATATTGTGAAATTTTGTAGGATTAATACGAACAGATTTTCCGCCGCCTACAACGGCTTTTACACCTTGAAAATAATTATCTTCATTTGTATATCTAACGCCAGTATTTCTTGTATTATCTATAGAGGTTATTTGACCTCCAGATGATAATATCTCTGAAGAAGGAAGTATTACTTCGTTATCTTTTGTTCTCAATAAAACAGGAATTTTTTCCTCTGACTTTATGCTCTGATCATCCGGCACTGTTACAACACTATCTGCTCCATCATTATAGAAATTTGCATTAGTTGGATATAAAACGTTTCCAGCTTTAGATGATTTTGGCACACTCAGTTTTAACACACCCTCTTTATCAAGAGCAAGAACAAAATTATCTATATCATTTGAATATTGCGTTGACAAAGAGTTTGTAGACATTTGAAAATGATATCCAATACCTCTTCTGCTTATAATTCTAGCCTCTTCATAAACAGCTTTAGAGGTTCCCATGGCTAAGCCGCTTGCATCGCCAATCTTAACAACTCCATAATTGGGGTCTAATAATTCACCCTGTCTATTCGCAACGTTTCCGCCTATTATCTCTATTAACTGATGTGGCTGCAAGTGCAACACGTTGCTGGGGTCTAATGCGCTTTTCTCTCTGCTTGAAGAAAATTTTTCAGGACTAGACTTATTGGCAAGATCAGACTCTAAATCCCACCCTTTATACCTGGCATGTTCTGATACTTCATTTATGACCAACCTATATTGAGATATAGCTGGATTTCTTATTCGATCCAGAAAAGATGTGTCTAATGCATCTATTCCTGGCCAAAAACCTCTCGGTCTTCCTATTTCTTTCGTAAAGACAAAACCTATATCATGTCCCGTACTTACTGCAGAACCTTCGCCTTCCGCGCCTCCTGGGGCCCGAGAGATGGTTCCGGAAAACATTCTGTGCCCAGAGCTAACCGATTGTGCCGTGTGAGAAACAGACGCTATGCTCGTCATCTTGCCAGCACTATTTATATAAATTCCACTTTTCAAATTGTTTCCAAGAAACACTTGAGAGTTTAAAGGCTTTCCGCGCAAGGAGAGTTCACCACCCCCTTCTCCTGTTATTCTTATGTCGCCATCATCCATTGTATTTGTAGGATAGCAGGTTCTTCCTGCTGGCATATTTTTTGATATTCTAACTTGCTTTGAGTTTAGATGTCTATTCGGACCAGGAATAACTCTAAGGATCTGGGTAGTGCCCATGCTTCCGGGATGCACTCTGCAGAGCAATACTTTGTCGCCCTTTTGAACGCCCGCCCCTGCCTGACCCTGGTAAACGCCAGAGTCTGAAACTCCTCCGAGGATTCCAGGGACTATCGTTGGGATATCAAGCCCCATGAGGCTGCTGGTTACAGAAATCCCTTCAGCGGAGACTCCTACGACATCGCCTTCACATATTGCTAAAGTCATAAATGGATTTGCCATTTATATTAAACCCTCCTATACAACAGTCTCAAACAAACTATTTGGTATGTCTATAATACCCACTTCAACTATCTTTATTTCGCCTTTCTTACTGGCCATCATTTCCTCTCTTATATCAAACCAGCTGCCCTGTAAGGGACCTCCTTTTGGAAAGACTCCTAAGTCTGCTCCCTTTCTTAAAACGCTTCCATCTTTATTCTTCGTTGTTTCGCCCGTCTTAAATATTGAAGCTAACTGTCTATCCATGCATTTTATTTCTCCAAGAGGATTTGTTTCTTCTCCTCTTTCTAAATATGAAACCTGTTCTATAATTTTAGTTGAAGATACAGATATTACAGGCATATTGTTTGGCAAGCGCATAGAGTGAAGCTCATTATCTTGAGAAATCTGGCTTGGGCTTTCTAGTAGCGATCTTACGACTGCCAACCTTTGATTTGCTAACTGTATCCCCTTTGTATCACCTTCATTTTTGGCAAATCCTCTAATTAATACGTATTTTGAAGCAGACAATGATCCTGTCATATCTACCATCATATTGGTAAATCTTCTCTGATTGTCCTTATGGCTCAACAGCCCTGACACACTGGCTTCTCCTGAGCTAAAAGCAAGAGTAGAATCAGGCTTTAGAACCCTATAATTATCATCACTTCCTTGTGTTCTATAGACCAAAGCTGGATCCTCAAGGAAGTTAGATACAAGGCTTTGTCCAATAACGTCTAATGGGCTTGGAACATATTGTCCAGCAGGATGTCCGTATACAAGTCCAAGCTGCGTTGTAAAGCTGCTTCCATATGTAAAGGTATGATTTACAGAAGCCACATAGTACAGAAGACCTTTTGATGGAACATATACTGTATCTCCAGGTTGATAAAACTCATTTCCCGCAATAGTAACACTTGCCTTATTAATACTCATCTTTTGTAATATTAATTCCAAAATTGCATAGGGCCTAGCCTGACCCTCTGCATCACTAACGAATGGCAACGATATTTCTCCGCCAGATTTATAACCATACTGCCTCCATAGGTCAAAATCCGTTGCGCCTGCCCAGAAGTATAGTCCATCCACTGCTGAATTCAGACCCTCTCCCAAGCCTAATGGCGCGTCTCCCTTTACATCTACTCTTGTAAAGTCAGGAGGATTCTCTGTAAATGTAGCATTAATAATGTATTCATCTTTTAATATAAACCTCTTTCCGGATCCATATCCTAAAAGATTTCTTGAGTCATCTTCGAGCAAGTGGTCATACACAGTTCCTTCTGCAACTTTACCGGTTATAATTTCTACAGTATTCTGTATACTTGTTGCTAATTTTTCTAGAAAATCTGTTGCACCACTCAGAGGGCCTTCAGATGATGTTATGTCATCAGCCTCTTCTCCGGTACCAAGAAATACTTCAATTTCTTCCAACTCTTCTTGCTTGGCTATATTAGCTTGAAGCATAGATACATAACTGTCTCTATCAGAGATGGCTTTTTTCAGCTTGGTCAAGAGCCCATCGCTGCCTAATAACACATTATCTATATCATCTGCATCCATCCTATGAACAAAATTATCATTATGAAATCCATTTACCATATCAATCCCAAGGCCTTGTGCGGGATCTCTTCCGAATTCTTTTTTAAATGTATTTCTTATAGCATTTAAATTTCCAGGCTTTGCCAAATGCTGAGCAGGAGGCCTAAAGCTTCTTCCACTTCCGGCAGATGCTGCCATAGTAAGAAGATCGTCAAAAGCTCCAACATCTTCTTGAAAAATAGGGTCAAAAGTTCCAAGCAAAGATTCGGTATCTCCCCCTAAAATATCTCCTTTTTCTTGAAATGATGCAGTAATTTGTAATCCATCTCCAAATAATGAATTATTTTGTTCGACCAAATCACCTGTTGAGTTTTGATATTCCATCATATCCAATTGCAAAGCCCCAGATTGTCCAGAGCTAGCAGTAAGAAACGAACCAATGCTTCCTAAAAATCCAGAACCTTCCTGGTTGCCAGGAGATGGAGCTTTTACTCCAAAAAACTTTAATGAATCTGGACCAGAAAGCTTCATATTCGGAATTAAATATAAATCTGGATATTTACCCATCATGAGTGATATCAAAACTATCTTTACATTTAATGTATGCACTTGCAAATACAAACCTTCGATTCTTGTTTGAAATAAATCTGTTATAAAAGAAGGCATAATTGATACGTCCGTATCTTCTTGAAGCTTTATAACTTCTTTCAAAACTGAAATAGGAACCCTGTTCCAAAGTGGTGGCCTAAATTCCAGATGGCCTTGTGTGTTGCAAAAGAATTCTAAATGCAACATGCTTGTAGCTGCACTACATTTTTGAAAAACATCAACATATGTACTATCAAATAGTTTCCATCCTGAATTGTTCAAATTCATGATGAATGGCCTAATGTCTGCCATATCATATTGATCGGATACTATAAATAAATTTCTATCTCTATTCAGCCTAACATCTTCGATTCTTCTTTGTGCGCCTACAAGCATCATTCCTCTTGTTATATCGTGATTCTCATCCTCATCTCCCGACACAAGTGCTTCTCCGACCTGTGCCAAGCCTGATAAACTTATTTGAATCCCAACATCATCGGCTGCTGTCAAAGAGCTATTGGCTTGCATTCCTGTTCTGACTTGATTTTGTATTGCTCCATCAATTGTAGCAATCTCTGCTTCCAATGTCGATATTAAGGCAGATGCTGGGATGCCGGTTTCGGCACCAGCTTTTAGGCTTTTATTTAAATCTCTTATCTTCTTTCTAATCTTTACCTTTCTTTTCTGCAAACTCTTAACATTATTATTTGCAACTTCGCGTATTCCTGCTTGATTCATCATCTGCTCTGCAGAGGCAGAGCTAACGCTTAACATTCTGTAGGGATGAAAGTTTCCATAAAATTCATTCTGTTTTCTAACTGCCTCAACAACCCCCGTCAATGGATCATCAGGACTTAGGTTTACAGATTTATCTTTTTTATTATGTGCAGCAAAAGATTGTTCTATAAAAGTCTCTATGTTATATGGCTGCCCAACTATTAAAATGCTTAAAATATTTGGAATATCTAAATTATTTAAGACATCTTGAGCAGCTGTAACTGAATATCTTTGAGAAAACTGAGTAGATGCAGCCTGATTCTCACCCGTGGGATCTACGGCCTGAAAGCCTCCGGTGGCAGTTACTATCCCTGTTTTCCATCTATAGACGAAGCCATTTGGATGCTGAAGTATTTTCTTTCCACCCGAAGACCCCATTCCATTATATTGCCCTTGAAGCAAATTCCCCTCTGTAACATTTTGTCCCGCAAAAAGACCAGAGTCAAAACTCAAAAGTCCTGTGTCTAACAAAAGCTTGTTTTCATATAATAAATCTTTCTCAGAAGAAACAACCTGCCCTAACTCATCCTTAACCAGTTCAAATGGTGTCAGCGGATCTTCTAACATATTCTTTGGATCAGACAATGATGGCTGTATAGCAAACCTACTCCAATTTAACCAACTCATATTATCAGTACAAGAAACATTTAAGGTCCAATAGCCTCCTCCAAAGGTTTCTGAAGTATTTGTAACAAAGCCTCCGAAAACATGGATCATGCCAAAAGAGCTGTCTTGGGCTTTTCTAATGCTTTTATATTGCTCATAGGAAATTGATTGAGTTGTATAGAGTTGATATTCTGCTTTTAGTATTACATCATCAATTTCTAAATATCCTGAATCAAAAGGCGCTTCGCTTGCTTCTTCCGGATAAGATGACCCAAGATCTGTATAATCTGTAAATGTTCTGTTTCCACGTATATAAAAATGAACTGGATCAGGCGGATTTATAAAAGGCTTTCCAAGATAAAAGGTTCTAAGCCTATCTCTGATATAATCTGTATCTAAAGAAGAGTCCATAGATCCTGCTCCACCAAGCTCTAAAGCAGCAGATATAACTGAAGCTCCATCTATTGGAGGCATAGTGCTTGCTTGCGGGCCAGATATAGTGCCCATACCTTCTGTTCTGAAGCCTCCATTCATCATATCTTCAAGTATCCCTACGGTACCATAAAGAGCTTCTTCTATTGCAACTTCTATATCATCCTCTAAAACTGTTCCAATCCTATATGGATATGTCATTGCAAAACTAGCGGTAGAAGGACTGGAATTATAATTCGTAGATGTATTAAAGTTATTAAATAATGCAACCTCAATAACTCCGGTGCCTGGGCCTATTATATAATTTTCTTCAGCATCTGGATCGACAATCCATCTTGTTAAATAACTATCTGTAGAAAATGCATTTCTTCTAAGAACTTCGGTTATATCTTTGTTCATAGCATTATAATTTTCTGCAGAAGCAGCAAATCCCAATACGTCTGCAACATCACCAAAGAAGGTATCAGCACTTATAGATAAGTCTTCACTAGCATTGCTTAAAGCCGAAGCGCTTCCATCAACGCCTTCGTATTCTGCTTTAAACTCATTTTTTTTATTACTCATAACAGCCTTTGCCTGAGAGGCGGGCAAAGATTGTATATATTCTCTATTTGTTATTGACTCTCTTGCTTCCAATAATACTGACGGTCCGGGAAGAACCCTCTCCTGCGCAGGTCTTCCCAGTTTGCCCGCTTGTGAAAATTGACCTGTTTCTGTATCGAAAGTAATTACGGTACCATCATTTGTTTCTAAGTATTTCCCCATAGACTCATCAAGCCATTCTTGCAACTTTTTCTCTGCATATTCCTCCGCTGTAAATCCCAACTTATCAAGATCCAGCAGAGAGGCTTCTTTTATGAAAGAAGAAAGCAAATTCATACTATACATATGATTATCTTCATAAAAACTTTCAAATTTAGAAAGACTTTCATATGCCCTTATTTGCTGAACTTTATATGCAAACAAAGCCTTTGTAGCTCGTAAAAGCATTTTTTCAGTCTTGTCTATATATCTTAAATCATTTGCACTCCTTAGGGCTGAAAATACTTTTTTCTTTACTAAAATTGTAGCCTCAGGAGACATTGCTACAATGTTTCTAGTATCAGGAGTTATAGAGTTTGCATGATTTTGATCTAGAAAAACAGAAGCTCCAGTTCCAACTAATGACACATGAAAAGGATCTGTTCCTTCCATGATATTTGTTTTTGCCTTTTGAAACGTTAAAGATGCTGCTTTATATATATCAGACGAATCTCTTGCTGCCATTATCAACTCTCTCCTGGGTTAGTTATTTGCGCTCGCCTATTTGATGGTACCAGATTTTTATCATCTTCAACGCCAAATGGAGGTTCTTTAAATTCACTACTTACCATTCCAACGACTCCAACGTCATTATCTTCATTTAAGACCCCACTAACCCAGTCTCCAAGCTCCAATGGATCACTGGGAGGAAAGGACATCAGATCAGAGCCAGGAACAAGTCCTTTTGATTCCGATGTGCTTTGACTCATAACAGTTTCTCCATCTGCATTTGTTGCTTCTCTGTGCCATGGCATAAAGTTCTCTCTCTTTCCTGATCTTCTTGTTATAGTATAAGAAAAAGTATAAGAAAAATGTCCCGGCTCAGTAGCTGTCTCGGTTACATTAAAATTAGTAAAGTAACCTCTGTAAAATTCTCCCTGATAATACATATCTACATTTGTAGCAAAAGCAGCCAATGTTGGAACAGAGGTAAACGTTCCCGAACCACCATAAGTGGTTCCAAAACTAGTTCCTCCTCCAAAAGGCTCTGTTATTATATCTATAGCATTACTAACTCCAGATACAGCGCTAGAAAAAGCACCACCTGTTAACAAATCTGCTCCAAGAGTTAATACATCACCAGCACTTGTAGCCTCCGACAAAGCCGACGCCGCCTCGGCAGCAGCAGCAAGGGCAGCTTCTGCTAATTGCCTTTGCCTATCAGCCAAAACTTGTCTATACTGAATTTGTTCATGTCTATAAATATCTTTTAAAACGTTAATGCCAGCTATACCAGAAGATCCAGTTGTTCCGTTCACTTCCATAACAGGAAGCTGCTCTCCCCAATACTGAACAACGAAGCCTCCTTTTGACAGGTCTGACTTAATAAGCTTTGAATCCCTAATGCTAACTGATTGCGGATTCATATACATCTGTCTTTTATCCCAAAATGTTTCTCCATCTTTTGATGCAGCATATGGATCTTGATCGCTAGTAAGCGCTTCCATACTTACTGGCAAAAAGAATATTATTGTTTGTCTTTGTATTTCTTCCATTTTAATCCTTATTATTATCCAGGAGGTGTACCAGAATAATTTCCACCTCTACTTAGATTAGAATTAGCTTCGCTCAAGATCTCAAGATTAGAACCAGCCGCAGGCGTCATATCTATAGTCATATGCAAACTATCACTTAATGCTGCAGCTATAGCCTTAGCAAGAGAGATTTCATACTCCTCTCTATTCGCTGCTCCGGCAGCCCGTATTTGTTCCTCAGATGTTCCCGCTGCCAGATTAGACGCCGCCATATTAATATTGCTTTGCATCGCCATACGCGTAGAATTAGCCGTCAAGCCTCCTATTCCCGAGTTTCCAGATAGTGCGGCCTGCAGAGTTCCTGCGTTATCCCCTCTTCCTGCAACGGCCAATGCGGCTGCTCGCGTAGCGGTAGTTCCTCCTGTTCTGCCTCCAGAGCCTGTAGTTCCCGATGTTAAAGTCTCATACATAGGATCGTCAGGTGTTATTCCCCAGTCTGCAAGCTTTTCTTTCATTTCGTCCCGAGCCGCTTTTCCGGAAGCTTCAATTCCCGGTGTTATAAGCCTCTCTCTTCCTTCTGCTGCCATTTCCCGGGCAGCCTCTAGACCAGACCTTGCTACAACTGCTAATAAATTAGATTGAATTTCTAATTGCCTGTTAGCTTTATCCCATTCTCCTAATGTTTTGTCTCGTCCGTCCATCTCGTTTGATAATTGTTTTTCCAACTCTGCCTTAGCATCTGAATCACCAGTTCTTGTTGCTTCATCTAAATCCGCCAATAAATCCAAAACACGAGTCGCTTGCTGAGGA
>Ga0163108_10001666_pt1 | contig 16209 bp, 8 predicted proteins | sample Fk1155metaG_FD_109644 | JGI IMG/M metagenome (GOLD analysis project Ga0163108, IMG submission 109644) | Marine microbial communities from the Central Pacific Ocean - Fk160115 155m metaG | ecosystem: Environmental > Aquatic > Marine > Oceanic > Photic zone | place: The Central Pacific Ocean...
CTGGGTGCGATCCTGGATCCGACATCCACGCGAGCCGGACGGGCCGCCCGTGTCGGCTTCCTGGTCGCCGAGGCCGCATTCCGGCCGGGCACCCCGGACCTGACTGACTCCGGCAGGGACCAGCTGGAACAGGTCGCGGGCCGATTCGAGCACGTGCACGCCCCGGTCGTGGTCGCCGCAACCGGAAACACCGCGTTGGACGGAAAACGCCTGGCCACGATTCAAGACGGCCTGTCCGCGCGGGGACACGCCGACACCTCGACCCGTGTCGTCACCGACACCGCCCCACAACGCTGGAAGCACAACGTGCTGCGGGTCGCCCGCATTGCCTGGCTGGCACCACTTGTGCTCTTCCTGCTGCTGCAGGCATTGATCCTGGCGACACGCAAGACCGCCAACCGGTCCTGAATCAGGACCTCCTGAAACCGGTTACGGCACCCCATTTGGATCTCGACACCATCGCGGCGCCTGGTCTATAAACCTGCCGTTGGAACGCCGGTTCACTCCAGCGGCGAAGGGTAGACCCTCGCAGGACTCCCTGTGAGACCCTCGCCGGTGCCGGCACGTCCTTCACCGGGGAATTGTGATGAATCGAGCCGCATGTTTCACAGGAAGCCTGGCTCTGTTGCTGGCCCTCTCTGGCTGCCAATCCTCAATCTTCAAGCCCAATCTCGGATCTCATTTCCGGTTGCCGCACTGGGCCGGAGGAAGCAAGCCGATTCCGGATCTTCCCGATTCTCTCGATCAACCCGCGGCCACCGACGGTGTCGTCCGTGCCACCGAACCAACCGCAGCCGGACCTGAAGACCTGGCCACCATCCTCGGCACCGCACACCAGACGTTTCGCAACGGCCGATTGACCGACGCCGCCCAGCACTACCAGGCCGTACTCAAACTTGACCCCGATCACTCGGTCGCTCACCATCGCCTGGCCATCATCGCCGATCGCCAACAGGACTACACCCAGGCCGATCGCCATTACCAGTCGGCCACCAAGTCCTCACCCCAGGACACCGATCTGCTCAGCGATTTCGCCTACTCGAAGCTGCTGCGTGGTGACCTCGACGCCAGCAAGAGACTGCTGCGGCAGGCGTTGGCCATCGATCCGACTCACTCTTACTCGCTCAAGAACCTCGGATGGATCCAGGCTCGCGAGGGTCACTACGATGCCGCCCTGGAAACTTTCCGCAAGGCCGGCTCCGAAGCCGAGGCACAAGAGAATATCTCCCGCCTCTTCCCTCAAGGCCGGCCCTCCACGACAAAGGCCAATGACCCCAACCTCACACCGTCAAGAACCCTGCCCAACCCCCTTTCGATCACCGACCCGATCAGTGGCGATCCCGGCCACCAGACCCTCCCGGAACCAACAATCCCCCTGGTCCCCTCGGCTGACCCTCCTCCCAGCCTCACTGACACCGCAGCTGATCCGGTCGTCGTTCCTGCCGGGGCCAAGGAGCCGATAGTGCCGGCCAACGAATTCGCGTCCCAACCTCGGCCATCAGCAACAACGGTTGACCTGCCCTCGCAGCCATTCCCCGCGGCCGGGCCAATTCCCACCACGCCGGGAGCAACCACCGACGGTGTCATACCGACTCGTTCCACCAACGGAACTTCCCGGATGGACCCCAAGTTTTCTCGCAGCGCGGCACGACTGGGACTCTCGATCGGTCCCGGCTCACTACTGCCTTACTCGTCCACCGCACCGGCAACCGGCAACAGCTTGATCGACGCCGACAAAACGACACCGGTTGCCCCCCCGTCGAAGCTGATTCCAGCTCCGGCAGCAACCAACGCCGATCCACTCTCGAGCTTCGAGACCGAGTTGCAGGACGATCCGGCCAGTGAACGAGAAGCCGTGCGGGAGCGACTGAGTCCATCACCTGGCCCGACAGTACCGACTATTCCCTAGTCGCCCGGTCGATCGTGGTCCAACGGGTCAGCCGGCCAGCAGTTGCTGCTCGATCGACTCGACCACCTCGCGCACTGTCCAGGAATCGGAACTGACCGCCATCGCACTGTCGGTCTCCAGCCAGCCGCGGACCTTTGACACGGCCGACATCACCGTGCTGTGGTTCCGCCCGCCGAAGAACTCACCGATCTCACTGAAAGCGGCCTGGGTGTGCTTGCGGGCAAGGAACATCGCGAGCATCCGCGGCTGCGCAAGGCTCCTGGTTCGCCGTGACGACTTCAGTTCGTCGGCACGCAGGCCAAACAGCGAACAAACGGCCTTCTCGACATCGGTCAGACCGACAATGCGGATGCAATCCCTCTCCAACTCGGAGAGGACCTTGCGGGTGATCGGACCGGTGATCCGCCGATGGCCCGAGGCGATCGACCAGTTCTGCAGGCAGTGCATTGCACCTTTGAGTTCGCGAACGCTGTGCGGGAACCGCCGGGCGACGGTCGCCAGGGACTCGGGCGTGAAGACAACGGTCATCTTCTCGGCCATGCGACGGACAATTTCACGCCGCGAGGCCAGTTCGGGTGGCTCGATCCGACACACCAGTCCCGAGATGAAGCGGGACGTGAGTTCCTCGCTGACCTTCGACAGCAATCGTGGGTGTTGATTGCCGGTCAGCACAACCTGTCGACCGTGCGATTCCAGTTGCTTGATCGTGTGCAGGAACTCCTCCTGGACCACCTTCTTGGCGTCCAGAAAGTCGACATCATCAACCAGCAGGACGTCGATGCTCCGGAATCTCTGCCGAAAACTCGGGGTGGTGTGCTCCCGCAACGCCGCGGTGAAGTAGTTGGTGAACGTCTCGGCCGTCAGATAATTCACCTGCAACGACGGGTACAGCTTCCGGAAACGGCGGTAGATTCCCTCCAGCAGGTGCGTCTTACCGACACCGACACCGCCGTGGATGTAGAGCGTGTTGATTGTCGAGGCGGGAGCGTCGCAGATCTGGCTGGCGGCGGTCAGTGCCAGGCGGTTACTGTCTCCGACGACAAAATCCTGCAGATCGGCGAAACGGCGCCCGGCACGCGCTGTCGACCCCGCCGCGGCCCGGTCACGAGCCTGCGACGATCCAGCGGGGGACGCTGGCGAACCCTTGACCGTCTCGAGCATCACCCGCGAATCGACATCCAACCGCACGCGTGCCGACGGTCCCAGGACACTGGAGGCCGATTCCTGCAACGCTTTGCGGAATTTCCGTTGCATCCAGTTGACGACGAACGGACTTCCCACGCCGAATCGAACATCGCCACCATCCACATCGACGGTGCACCGGCCAAGAAACCAGTTGTCGAAGTTCTTCTTCCCGATCAACTCGGTCAATCGTCCGAGAATCTGCCCGACAATCGCCGATTCGGCCACAGCCGTCTCGTCGTGCCGTTTGGTTGTTGATGATTCGGGCTGCATCGTGCACCCCCCGGGGTCGACCGCGCGCAGACGCCGCAACGGAAGAAGACAGCACACCCCCCCGGGCGAGAGCTTTGGGCACTCCGTTGCCTCGGGCACGTGTCGCAGTGGAACTTCTTGTTGTGCGCGGAATCGCTTGGACGTGGAAAAGGGAAAGCCGCGGGAGGTGCAGCGAGTGAGAGTCTTGTCGCCTCCCGCGCCTGCTCAGTCGTAAACTCAATCAGTCAGTGTCGCCGATCCTACTGCTGACCAAGCCGGTGTCAAACGTCCCGACACCCGAATCGAAAACATTCCCAGGATTTGTTCGCGGTTGGTCTCAAACCGCAGAGATCCGCCCACCCAACTGCTGGCAACCCGGCCGACATGCCGGCGAGATGTTGACAACCTGTCGACGACTCGATGGCTAGAGTCGGCAGCAGCCCGTCCCGCAGGGGCCGGCATCCGGAGGCGGGCAACCCGTGGTGATCGGCAACGCGGTACCGGAACGAACCGAGGGGACGCTGAGCAACTTGTTGAGATCCGGTGATGCGCAACCAGGACAGGCGATCAACGTGTCAGACCGCACCAGCAGTTCGAACTCGAGATCACACCGGTCACAGCGGTACTCAAAAATCGGCATTGATCCGAATCCCCTTCCCACTCACCGGTTTCAGACCCAGGGGGCGACCGCTTTGCCGATCACCGGAAAACACCTTGAAGGTCGTCCTCGCCAAGTCACTCCTTCGAAGCAAATCCCGCCGTCGCTGCCTGGATCTCCCCCGTCGATCTGTAACCACCTCTGCCACGGGTATCCAATCGGCTGAATAACCAACCGGCGGCGAGACAAAGCGATCATCGACCGGTACCAGGAGGACCTCGGCGTTCTCCGGAGACGTGTTCGACCAACCGGATCGAAGAACCAGCGCCAGGAACAGCATCGCAAAGGTCAACCCGATCAATGTGCCGGGAAACGACCGCGACTCGGGCCTGAGACCCCGGCGAACGATCTGGCTCTCCACGGCATTCCACAACCCGGGACGCTCGACGACCGGCGACTCCATCTGCAGGTACTCCAGGCAGCCCTGTGACTCCTGCAACTGCAACCAGGCCCGGCAGCACGCCGGACAACGCGCCAGGTGATCCTGCAATTCGGACCCCGGGTCCCGATCGAGATCCTGCCCGACCTCCAACGCCAGTTCGTCTCGTACCTGCTGACAGTTCATGTTCACCGACGAGCTCCCATCCGATCCTCCCGCTTGCAGCGGCCGCTGATCTCAGCGGCCGCATCGCGATCGAGCCGTTTGAGCCACAGTTTCTGGAACCGCTGACGCGCCTCGGCCAATCGCCAGCGGATCGTGGCTTCCTTGCGATCAAGAATTGCCGCGATCTCGGATGTCGAGAAGTTCTCGAGATCACGCAGTACCAGGACCGTGCGATATTTCTCTGGAACATCCTCGAGCACACATCGAACTTCCTGCCGCAGGTCAAGATCACCACGAGGATCCTCGACCGGAGGATCCGGTGGCCGTTTCGAGGAACTCTCGCTGAACAGGACCGAACGGCCCCGCCGCTTGACCTTCCTCAGGTGGTCCATCGTCAGGTTCACTCCGATCCGGAACAGCCACGGCCCAAAACGTCGCGACGTGTCAAACTGGCCCAGGCGGATGAAAGCCCTCAGAAACGTCTCCTGCGCCAGGTCCTCGGCCTGGTACGGATCGCGAATGAACCGGCCAATGACTCTCACCAACCTCCGTTCGTAACGCTCCACCAGGTCCCCGTAGGCAGACGTCCTGCCACGGCGCGTATCCTCGACCAGCCGGGAATCCGTCGAAATCGACGCCCCGTGGTCGGTCGTGCTGAGGGTTGGCGATTGAACTTCAGTCACTGTCGAATAATTCCATCGGGAATTTCTACGTCCCGGGACCAACCCGCGTTGGAGATTCCCGGGAAAAACTCCGGTTCCTGCCGCAACGTTAATTCTAACCTCGGCTCCAGGCCCTCGGCGAGTCCAACTGCCCGTCGACCAACCCTTGCAACCAGCCCTGTGCTGTCGGAAGATCGGGTGCCCGGTGGTCAACCATCGGACGAACTTCGCCGAATTTCCTGTTCCACGAGCACCTGATCATGGTCCGACCCAGTTTCCTGAAACCGACCCGTACCCTCTGCTCGCTTTGCGTCGTGTTCGCCCTGCTTCTTTGTGGCTGCGAGCAGGGTCCGGTTCCACCGGTCGAGGCTGATCCCGATTCCGATTCTGATGAGGAGGTCCGCGGCGGAGGCGGTGGCGCGTCCGGCGGTGGCGGTGGCGGTGGCTTTCCAGTCGCCGGGTCGTCGGTCACCCGCCGCAAGCTGGCTACCGATCCCGAGGGCCAGAGCGTCTACGAGTACCAGTTGACCAACAGCCACGGCATGCAGGTCTCGCTGATCAACTGGGGTGCGGCGGTGATCATGGTCCGCGTTCCCGATCGTAACGACAAGTACGAGAACGTGACGCTGAGCTTCGAGAAGGTAGAGAGTTACTTCGAACCCGGACCGTACTTCGGAGCAATCTGCGGTCGGTACTCCAATCGGATTGCCGGCGGAATCTTCAAGATCGGGGAGACCCAGTTCAAGCTGGCAACCAACAACGATACCAACCACCTGCATGGCGGCATCCGCGGATTCAATCGCCGTTTCTGGAAGGCCGAGAAAGTCAAGAACGATGGAACCGTCGGGGTGAAGTTCCACCTGGAGAGTCCCGACGGCGAGGAAAACTACCCTGGAACACTGTCGATCGACGTGACCTACTGGCTGACCGAACGCAGCGAGTTGAAGATCGAGTACGAGGCCACGACCGACAAGCCAACCGTGCTCAACCTGACCAACCACTGCTACTGGAACCTCGGCGGTGCCGGGTCTGGCGACATTCTCGGGCACGAACTGACACTGGATTGCCAGCACTACCTCCCGGTCGACAAGACGCTGATCCCGACCGGTGACCGGGCAACGGTCTCCGGCACGCCAATGGACTTCCTGTCACCCCAGCCGATCGGATCACGAATCGAGAAGGTCGAGGGAGGATACGACCACTGTTACACCGTCACCGGCGCCGACGGGTCTCTCAAACGCGTCGCCCAGGTCCACGACCCCAAGACCGGCCGGGTGATGGAGATTCTCACGACCGAGCCCGGCATCCAGTTCTACACCGGCAACTTCCTGGACGGCGAAGCCAAGAACGGGGGCTTCCCCAAACACGGGGCCTTTTGCCTCGAATCCCAGCATTTCCCCGACTCACCCAACCAGCCCGACTTCCCCACCACCTTGCTGAAACCCGGCGAGACCTATCACCAGACGACCGTTCATCGGTTCTCGGTGCGAAGAGCCCGGGCTCCCGGCGAAGGGGGCGGGGGTCGCGGTGGCAAACGCAAGTCCTCCGGTGGTGGTGGCGGTAGCGGTCGCATCGGATCGCTGATCGAACGCCTCGACAAGGACAAGGACGGCAAGATCGGCAAGGAGGAAGCCAGCTTCCTGAGCCGCCGCTTCGATTCGATCGATGCCAATTCCGACGGGTTCATCGAATCCAAGGAACTCGACGACGCCCGCAAGCGTGCCGGTGGAAGCGGCCGGTCAAAATCCAGCAAGAAGAAAAACACGACCCCGCCCGAGAAACCGGCCGGCAAGAAATCCGAAAAGAAGAACTAGGGTCACCGGTCTCCTCTCCCGGAGACTGACTTCACATGAACGCGCCGTCGCTGCAACGCCGGGGCACCTGGATCGTTGCCGGGTGCCTGCTGCTGTTGGTCATCGGAATCTGGTGGCAGTCGTCTGGTCCACAGCCGCCGGATCCGGTTCCACCGCTCAGCGGCACCGGATCTGGTGACTCGAACGACTCGGCCACCTGGGTCGGCAGCGGCTCCTGCTCGGAATGTCACCTCGACCAGGCCAACGATCACGCGGCCTCCTCGCACACCCGCGCCCTGGCCACGATCAATCTCGACCGCGAACCTCCCGACAGCGACTTCTTCCATGCCGCCTCGGGGCGACGTTACCGGGTCTACCGCAACGAAGGTGCCTTTCGTCACCGCGAATCCGTCTACGACGCCGACGACCGGGAACTTGTCCTCTCCGACCACGTGCTGACTCACGTCGTGGGCACCGGGCACCAGGGCCGGACCTACCTGATCGAAGACGACGGATTCCTGATCCAGAGCCCGATCACGTGGTACACCTCACGAAACCGATGGCAACTGGCCCCCGGCTATGACCGGGCCGATCACTCGTCGTTCGAGCGGCCGATTCCCGTCGACTGCCTGAACTGCCACGCCGGTCGTTCGGAATCCCGGCAGGGAGCCTATCACCGGGTAGCCATCCACGAGCAGACGATCGGATGCGAACGATGTCACGGACCGGGATCGCGACACGTCGAACAACGCAACGCGACGGTACTCGAGTCGGGCCAGGCCGACCCCACGATCGTTCAGCCCGGCCGGTTGTCCCGCGAACGTCTCGAGTCGATCTGCGCGCAGTGCCACCTGCAGAACAACGCCGCGTCGAACATCCGCGGCCGTCAACTGACCGGCTACCGACCCGGCCAGCGGCTTGCCGAACACCGGGCCCATTTCGTCCTCGACAATTCCCAGGCCGCGATGACCGTTGTCGGCCACGTCGAGCAACTGCACAAGAGCCGTTGCTACACCGCGACAAAGACCCTGACTTGCACCACCTGTCACGACCCTCATCACTCGATCACCAGCCGGGTCGAGGCCGACGACGTGTATCGCGCCAAGTGCCTGCAGTGCCACCAACCGCAGGCCTGCGGGCTGCCGGCAAGTGGACCCCGCCGCCGCGAGGCCCGGGACCGATGTGCCTCGTGTCACATGCCCCAGACGATCACCGAGATCCCTCACGTGGCCTCCACGCATCACCGCGTCGGGATCCACGACAGCGACAATACCGCCGATTCCCCGCAACGCCCTTCCACGCCCGGGCGACTTGTCCCGCTCTACGATCTCAGCCACCTGTCCACGCTCGACCAGGATCGCTGCCGGGGACTGGCCTACCGCCAGTTGGCCAGCAAGCAGTCCGACCCCGAGCTGGCCTCGAAGTTCCGGCTGCGGGCACGCCAGACGCTGCAAGAAGTGCGGAAGGCCGGGATCGACGATGCCGAGTTACTGGCCGCCCTGGCCGATCTTGTCCAGGCTTCCGATCCCGAGGGAGCGGGCCAGTTGGCCAAACTGGCGTTGGAACACGACAAGGACCTGACCCCCCAGGATCGTGTCAACGCGCTGGCCGTCCTGGCCAATTCCCACATCGGTGCCCGGCGACCCGGCGACGCGATCCCGATCCTGGAAAGGCTGGTCACGCTGCACCGTCACCCGGACGCCTGGCTGCAACTGGGCCAGTGCCGCCTGGCCACCAACGACACCCCCGGTGCACTCGAGGCCATCGAACAGGCGGTGCGGATCAGTCCACAACGTCCCCGGTTCCAGGAACTCCTGGCAAGACTCTATCGCGATGCCGGCCGTGCCGATGACGCCCTGCGTCACGAGAAAATCGCCGCCGCCCTGAGGCAGCCACGACGAAACAGATGATTCGTTATCGAACGATTTTCCGCTTGCAGCACCCTCGTTGATCGCCAATACTCCCCCATTCTCCATGGCGGACGACGATGAGTTCACCTGTGCCCAGCTACCGCGAATCGCACCTGGGTCGTGGCGTCGATTACCACGACCGCTTCACCAGGAATTGCCGACGGCGGATGATGTGGCAAATCGAACAGGGCGTTCTCGACCGGGTTCTCGACCGGTTTGACGAGCCCGGCTGCGAACCCGCAGCCAGCGGCACCAGGCCGCCGATTGATTATCTCGACTTCGCCTGTGGAACCGGCCGGGTGCTGGCCTTCGTCTCGGCCCGCACCGCTTCGGCCACCGGAATCGATGTCTCCGGTTCGATGCTCGACGTGGCCAAAACAACCGCGCCGTCGGCAGAACTGGTGATGGGCGACATCACCCACGAATCCAACACGCTGGACGGGCGAACGTTCGACCTGATCACCGCGTTCCGGTTCTTTCCCAACGCCGAGCCGTCACTGAGAACCGAGGCGATGCAGGCGCTGGTCAGTCACCTGAAACCGGAAGGCCGCCTGGTGTTCAACAACCACCGCTGCCTCTCGTCGCTCCGCAAACGCCTGGTCCGCGGCCTGACGCTGGGACGCCGCGGCCGCTCGGGAATGACGCGGGACGAAGCCGAGCAACTGGTGACCAGCGGCGGACTGGAAATCGAACGGATCGAACACGCCGGGGTCATCCCCGAATACGAGCGGTTGATCCTGCGACCACGCTGGATCGTCGAACGGGTCGAGTACCTGGCCACGCGGCTCCCGTTGGCCGGTATCGCCGAAAACCTGGTCTACGTCTGCCGCCGCCCGGCTGCGGCTGCGGCTGCGGCTGCGGCTGCGGCTGCGGCTGCGGCTGCGGACAGGATCCGTCAGGCGGCCTAGGCAGCCGGTGTGGACATTCCCGCCCAACCCGCCGGTCACACCGCGTCGAGTTCGCTCAACAGCTGATTGGGCAGTGAAAACAATTCGTTGATCTCGCTGGGGAGATCATCAAAGAATAGGTCCTGTCCCTCGCCACCGGAGATCGTATCGCGCGTGCCACCCTGCCCGTCGACGTAATCGTCACCCAGATTCCCCAGGACCACGTCAGCACCACTTCCGGCCAGCAGCGTGTCGTCGCCGTCACCACCAACCAGGATGTCGTCGCCACGGGAACCGTTGAGGGTGTCGCTGCCGTCACCGCCACCAATCTGGTCGTCGCCACGTTCGCCAAGGAGCTTGTCGTCACCGTCACCGCCAACGAGCGTGTCGTTGCCGTTGCCACCCTTGATCGAATCGGCACCGTGGTCGCCCAGCAGCCGGTCATCGCCGTTGTTGCCGTAGAGGCTGTCGTTGTCCCGGCCACCGTCGAGCGTGTCGTCGCCATTGCCACCGTAGAGACGATCGACCCCCTCGCCGCCCAGCAGGCTGTCATCACCGGACTTGCCGTTGAGCGTATCGCGGCCGAGATCGCCCGAGAGCGTGTCGTTGCCAACGCCGCCCACCAGGAAGTCACGATCGTCACCACCAAACAACTGGTCGTCGCCGCTGTTGCCGTCGAGCGTGTCGAAGCCGATTTCACCGAGCAGCAGGTCGTTGCCGTCCTGGCCGTCGAGGACGTCGTCGCCGTCGCCACCACGCATCGAGTCGTTGCCACCGTCACCGAACAGGTGGTCATCACCGTCGCCTCCACGAATCGTATCGCGGACCAGGCTGCCGGTGACCGTGTCGCTACCCTCACCACCGTCGAAGTTCAGTCGCACGACACCAGGATCGGCGCCGGCGGCAGTCAGCACGTCGTCGCCGCCCTGGCCGTTGACCCGCACCAGCAGGCTGGGCACGTCGGGCAGGTCGGTGACGGTGATCACGTCGTCGCCGTCACCCGGCTGGAACTCGACCTCCTGCACGCTGAACCCGACGTTGGTCGCATGGGTCCCGTCGGAGAGCTGCAGGCGAGCGGTTGTCTGGAGAACCAGGTCGTTGACGTTTTCGGTCACCGTGAACGACTGGTTTCCGGCATCGCCACGGGCGACGACGATGTCGGACCCCTCGTCTCCGTGGAGATTGTCCGAACCGCCACCGTGCCACCAGACCAGCGTGTCGTCACCGGTTCCACCGTGAACCAGGTCAGCACCGCCCTGGCCGTCAAGCGTGTCGTCGTTGGTACCACCCAGCAGCGTGTCGTTGCCGCTGCCGCCGTTGAAATCATCGGCACCCCCGCCGCCGTCGGCATAATCATTTCCGCTGCCACCGTTGAGCCGGTCAAAGCCCTCGCCGGCCAACAGCGTGTCGTGGCCACCCTGGCCGATCAGCGTGTCGTCGACATTGACTCCGGTCGGATCGTTCGGAGGTGGAGGTGACAACGGCGTTGCCAGCGGCAGGCTGCCGCCCAGCGACGAGATGAACACGGTGGTGTCGTAGGCGGTGTCAATCAGGTCGGCAACGATGAAAGTCACCGTGTTGCCGGTCGATCCGTCGCCGACGGGAACCGTGAACAGCAGGCGAGGATCGCCTCCCGGTGCCAGGACGGCGTTGAGTTCGGTACCCGCAACCACGGCCATGTCAGGATGATCAATGTTGATCGGCAGCCCGTTGACCAGGGCCACGTTGGTCCCGTTGACGTACAGGCCGAAACCGTCGATGAAGGTCCCGACAAAAGTGGGCCATTCCTCGGAACCGAAGACCACCTCGAAGTAGAGCGTGTCGTAACCGGGCAGCATGTCGAAGTTGATATCCAACTGCGTCACATCGTTGTGGTCGAAGAAGCCACCGGTGATCGGGTCGAGCAGGGCTTCCTGTGCGGCGGTGGCGGCAACGCCGTAGCCAGTCGTAGTCGAGGTCGACAAGTCGGCACCGGCACTGTAGTCAGCGGCATCACCGTTGCTGATCACCACGCCGTCGTTGGTCAATCCGTAGGTCGCCTGGGTACCGACGGTGTAGGTGCCTGCCGACATCTCGCCACCGGACAATTGATGCCCGGACAGGTTGCTGCCGGTCACCAGCAGGCCAGCCCCACCGCCACCGATCAGTGAACCGACCAGCGAATTGACATTCAGCGTCGAAGTCACCACGACCGGACCGGTGTTGGGATTTTCGTCATCGTCGTAAATCCGACCCTCGCCGCTTCCGTCGAAGATCGTCGCGTTGACCGGATTGAACAGGTTGAGGAAAAACGTCTCCTCATCCACCTCGTCAAACGTGTCACCGATTACGTTGACGGTCACCGTCGTGCTCAGTTCCCCGATCGCAAACGTGGCCATCCCGGTCGTCGTCTCGTAATCGATGTCGGCGATCGCCGTACCGCCCGCGGCCGAACCATCGGAACTGGTCGCGTACTGGACGGTGACCACGCTGTCGGCGGGAGAGGAAAGAGACAGGGTGAAGATCGCCGGAGTCAGCCCGCTGTCGCCCTCGGGATCGATCTGCAGGTTGTCGACCGAGATAAAGACGTTGTTGATCGCCCGGCTGTCCAGGAAGTCGTTGCCACCGCCACCGTTGAGCCAATCGCCGCCGGTACCGGCCAGCAACGTGTCGTTGCCACCCTGGCCGTTGATCGAGTCGTTGCCGAACGATCCATCGAGTGAATCGTCACCACCGCCACCGAAGAGACGGTCGTTGCCGTCGCTGGCAACGACGGTGTCACTGCCACCACCGCCATTGAGCGTGTCACCGAGATCGGCGGGCAAGACGGTCATCGTCACCGTCGCCTCGTTGCTCGTGCTCCCGTCGAAATCGTTGACCGTGTAGGTGAACGAATCGACCCCATCGAAATCGTTGGCCGGGTTGTAGGAAATCCGCCCGTCACCCATCGCGATCGCGACCCCGTTGGCCGGCTGGTTGACGACCGTCACGGTCGCGTAGTCCAGTTCGCCGTCGGGATCGACATCGTTGCTGACCACGTCGACCATCGTCGAATTGTTGGCCCGGGTGATTCCGACATCGTCAGAGGCCACCGGCGACTGGCTGGCGCCAACGGCGTTGGGAGCACCCGAACCGAAGATCGTGTGCGTGGTGTAGATGTCGGATGCCCCGCCGCCGAGGCTGTAGGTGTTCCGCAATGCCAGCGTGATGTCGTATTCCTGCCCGGAATCGACAAACTGATCGCCGTCGCCGTCACCGCTGATCAACCCGTCCAGCGCGGTCCCCGCGCCGATCTCTCCCAGCAACGACGGATAGTGATCGATCTCGAACCGATTGCTCGTGGGCACGGTACCGTGTTTCCCGGTGATTCCCAGGAACGTCGTGTCGGTCGCCCCGCTGCCACCCTGGTCGGTCTCGAACAGCACCTCGTCATTGGCCGCGGTCACAAAGCGGCCACCGCCGTCGATCAACGTTCCATCAAAATCGAGGTCACCGTCGATGTAACGAACGAACTCGAAATCCTGGCTGGCCGTTCCGGTGTTGGTGAACCGCAGGGTCTGTGTCAACAGCGTACCGGTCTGGACGTTGAGGGCGTCCAGCATCGGGGTCACCGTCTGTGTCATCGCGAACGAAAGCGTGCCGATGTCGAAGGTGCTGTTGGCCTCGGTGGGCAGCCCGCGAATCGTACTGAGGTTGCTGGCGGCGGCCGAGAGAACCGGCCTCACACCACCGGGGTCGGCAGTGTTGTTGCGGAAAAAGATGGACGATTCGAAAGTCGTCGTGGCCGCAGGCGGCGTGGCCCCGATCGGGTCGTACACAGCCCCATCATCAGTACCGCCAATAAAACTGGCTGCCCCAAACGTACCGGTCCCATCAACGCTGATCGCCAGCGACGCGTCACCGGGACCGTTGGTCATGTCGTGGCTGGTGCCGCTGTCGGTTCCGCCGCCACTGTCAACCGCATCGGGAAAACCGGCCGCGGTCGGTGGGGGTGGGGGAGGAATCGGGGCCGTCGGCACCTGCTGGATTTCCACCTCGAACGTGCTGCGGAGAAAATCGTCACCCGGGCCGCCCTGCAAAACGTCAGCGCCACCACCACCAACGATCGTGTCGTTTTCGCCCTGGCCCTGCACCAGGTCGCTGCCGTCGCTGAGAATCGACGGATCGTTCAAGTCTCCGTAGAGCTCGTCACGACCACCACCACCAAGCAGCGTGTCGTCTCCCAACCCACCGATGATCGTATCCTCACCTGACTCGCCGTTGATTTCATCGTTGCCGTCGAGTCCCTCGAGCCAGTCCTCGCCGTCGCCACCGTTGATCGCGTCGTTGTCATCGCCGCCGAGGATCACGTCGTTGCCATCGCCGCCGGAAAGTGAATCGTCGCCCGACCATCCATCGATCGTGTCGTTGCCATCGCCGCCGGCCAGCGTGTCGGCGCCGAGGCCACCCAGCAGCGTGTCGTTGCCGTCGCCACCATCGACCTGGTTATCGGCATCCAGCAACTGCACGCTGTCGTCGCCATCACCGGCCAGGATTGTCGCGGCCAGGTCAAGCGGCCCGGTGATCGTGTCGTCGCCGTGGCCGGCATCCACCTGCACGGTGACCGGGTTGCCGTCAATATCCTGGTAGCTGTAGTCGGCTGCCTGGACGCCCGAGAGATCCAGCACGTTGTCCAGGTCGCCACCGGTCACCACCAGCGACTCGACCGCCGAAGAGGCCACCGGGGCGGTCGTCGTGTCGACGGTGCCGTTGACGGTGACCTGGACATTGCCCAGCGAGTCGGTGCCGATCGCCACCGCTTCGTCACTGTCGGCAATCACCCGCAGTTCGCCGTTGACGAACAGCGTCGAGACCGCGAGCAGGGTTCGATCTTCGAGCCTGTCGATCGAACGGGCCAGGGACCGGGGTCGACGTCGATGAGCCAGGCGCAGGCCTCGCTTCAGGGTTTCCAGCCACGATGTGAATCGCACGGTTGCCGCTCCAGGGAAGATCGCGTCACCGCGATCGGATACTCTTGAAGTAATGCGTCTTGCTGTGCCACTTCCCCTACCCCCGTGCTTGTGTTCGGCCTGACGGCCGTGACCGCTCGAGCGGCTTGCCGACCAAACGTCGTCCACAAGACAACTGGTCCCGGCCAAACGTCAGGACGCGCGGGGCCCGCAGTCATGGTGCCGTAGACACGGTTGGCACAATCGGCGCGTTCCCTACAACGGGTGGCAACCGAACCGGTGCGACCGCTACAGCCGGACCCTAGATCGCGTCCAGCGCGGCCAGCAGGCCGTCGGGCAGGCGGAAGTTCTCGTCGATCTCGCTGGCCGATTCGAACATCAGGTCCTGGCCTTCACCACCGGCGATCGTGTCGTTGGTGCCACCCTGCCCCTTGACATAGTCGTCGCCCATCCCGCCCAGCACGATGTCCTTGTCCCGGCCGGCCAGCAACACGTCGTTGCCGTCGCCACCCAGTAGGATGTCGTCACCACGACCGCCGTTGAGCGTGTCATCGCCGTCGACACCGACGAGGATGTCATCGTCACGGCCGCCGTAGATCCGGTCGTCACCGTCACCCCCGTGCAACGTGTCCAGGCCACGGCTGCCGCTGAGACTGTCGTTGCCGTGGCCGCCACGCAACTGGTCATTGCCGGTGTTGCCGTTGAGACTGTCGTCGTCGCGGCCACCGTCGAGCGTGTCATCACCGCCGCCACCGTGGAGCTTGTCGCTGCCATCACCACCGAAGACGGCATCGTCACCGGCGTTTCCGTTGACCGTGTCGCGGCCGTCGTCACCCAGCAACGTGTCGTTGCCACCGCCGCCGGCCAGCGAATCGTGGCCGTCGTGACCGTGCATCAGGTCGTCGCCGTCGCCGCCGGAAAGCGTGTCGTAGCCGTCCTCGCCGGCCAGATGGTCGTCGCCATCGTCGCCGTTGAGCACGTCGTCGCCATCGCCGCCAAACAGGCTGTCACGGCCCTGGCCGCCCGACAACTCGTCGTCGCCGTCACCACCCAGGATCACGTCGGCCACCACGCTGCCCAGGATCGTGTCATTGCCCGTGCCGCCGTCGAAGAGCAACTGGACCAGCCCGGGATCGATCCCGCCGGCATCGATCGTGTCGTTGCCCGACTGGCCGTTGATGTCCAGCAGCGTGTCGGGCACGTGGGACAGGTCCTCGAGGATGATCGTGTCATTGCCGCCACCGGTACGGAACAACACGTTGCTGATCGTGTACTCGACATTGACCAGGTGCGTCCCGTCGCCAACCTGCATCCGCGCGTCGGTGTGGTACTCGAGATCGCCCGGGTTTTCCCGGACGAGGAAGCTGTTGCTGCCCGAGCGGTCACGAACTTCCAGCGTGTTGAAGTCGTCACCACCGTCCATCAGGTCCGATCCGCTGCCGTGGTACCACCGCAGCGTGTCGTCGCCGCTGCCGCCGTGGAGC
>Ga0163108_10001671_pt1 | contig 16191 bp, 20 predicted proteins | sample Fk1155metaG_FD_109644 | JGI IMG/M metagenome (GOLD analysis project Ga0163108, IMG submission 109644) | Marine microbial communities from the Central Pacific Ocean - Fk160115 155m metaG | ecosystem: Environmental > Aquatic > Marine > Oceanic > Photic zone | place: The Central Pacific Ocean...
GTTTATCTTTTTTTTTTAATTTTGTGAAAAAAACAAAAATATTCCTTGTTTTTTATATTTTTATGTGTGTATGTATGTAGTATTAATAAAATTAATAGCCACAATATATGGTATTTAATGAGCTGGACAGAAGAAAAGGTTAATAAACTTAAGGAATTATGGGGAAAAGGCAAGACTGCAAGCCAAATTGCTGAAGTTATAGGTGGAATAAGTAGAAATGCAGTAATTGGTAAAGCTCATAGACTTAATCTGTCTGCAAAATTTAAAACTAAAAACTATTCTGAAAATTTAAATAATAAAATAAATTCTACTGATACTTCTGAAAATAATAATTTTAGAAAAAAAAAACTTATTAAATCTAAATTTAAATCATTATTAATTGAAAAAGATTTTGAACCTGAAAATCCAAAACAGTTAGAAGAACTTGAAAATAACTGTCGTTGGCCTATTGGTCACCCTGACGAAGAAAATTTTTACTTCTGTGGAAGAAAACCACTAAAAGATTTTTCTTATTGTAAGCTACATTTGCTTTATGCTTTCCAACCAAAAGTTAAAAAAGATGATATAGTGGAAAAAAATGATGAGGTACAAAAATTTATATCAAAAAAAATTAAATCTGCTTAATTATTAATTGTATAACAAATTTTTTTTTTTGTTTTTCAAAAATTTTCTTCACTTGTAATCTTTGATTTGTATAAGTCATTTAGTATTACTGCTGCTGAATTGTTCATTTTTTCTTCTTCTATGCCTCTTATAACTGCTTTGACAGTTATATACATAACAAAAAAAAGTATCAGACCAACAACAATATAAACAAAGTAAGTAATCATAAACTTTTATCAATTTTATTAATTGAAAACTTCCCCCCTTCTCGCCAATTATATGCGTATTTAAGAACAGTATCTTCAAAAAATAATTTGCTAGGGCATCCAATATCAAAATTTGATAACCCTTGGCTCGATTTAATATTATCATATTTTAATAAATTTAGTTGATCAACAGTAAGCAAAGGATTGGGAAATAATTGAAAAAAAAATGCTGAAATTTTTGCTAAAATTAATGGCATTGAAATTAATAATTTTTTTTTATTCATGCATTTTAGTAATTTTTCAATTATTTCCTTAAAAGTTAAAACCTCTGGACCAATAACTTCTATATCTTTTGATATTATTTCTTCGGAAATTACATGAAATATTACTTTAGCTACCTCTGAGGCGTGTATTGGTGAATACTTTGTAGATCCTTTGTAATAAAGAGGAAAAATTGGAAACAAATTTAGAAGTCCCATAAATCTAGTAGTAAAATTATCGTCAACACTATAAACTATTGATGGTTTTATAATTGTAGCTTCATTAAAATTTTCCCTAATTTTTTTTTCACCATCAATTTTGCTTTGTGCATATTTTGAGTCAATTGCTTTATCTAAAGCTAGTGCTGAAACATGTATAAAATCTACTTTTTTTTGTTTACAAATTTTAGAAACTTTATCTGGAAATTCTGAGTGGATTTTATTAAATGTATTTTTTTTTCCACTTTCATACAAAATTCCTACTAAATTTATACATATATCTACCTCGGATATTAATTGAGATATTCTTTCCTCATCAAGGATATTGACTTGTTCAATATCTAAATAACCGATTGGAGCTTGTGTTTTTAAAATATAGCCTTTTTGATGAGTATTTCTGGTTACCGCAATTACTTTATAATTATTACGCACCAGAAGTCTAATGCAATACCTACCAATTTGACCACTTGCTCCAAAGATTAGTACTTTTTTTGTTACCATTTATCAAAAAATAGACAATATTGTTATGTCTTTATATATATAAATTAAAAATGAATAACATCAAAATTTTTAACAATGACCTTCCTTCAGATATTGATTTATCTAAAGAAAAGGTTGTGGGCCTAGATTGTGAGGCGCTAGGTTTAGTTATAGGTAGAGATCCACTAACATTAGTACAGTTGGGACTTGAATCCAAAAAATTTTACCTAATAAAATTAAATAGAGAAACATACAAAGCTCCAAATTTAACTAAAGTTCTATTAAATTCTTCAACACAGTTTATTATGCATTATGCAAGACAAGATTTATTATGGTTAAAATATTATCTTAAAGTTGAGCCAAAAAATATATTTTGCACTAAACTATGTTCAAAAATAGCAAGAACAGCTTCAAATTCTCATGGTTACAAAGATTTGGTCAAAGAACTTTGCGGTAAAGACATATCTAAAAAAGAACAACAAAGTGATTGGGGCAATCCAAACTTATCGGAAAAACAAATTAGTTATGCCGCACAAGATACTGAATATCTATTTGAAATTAAAAATAAATTAACAAAAATGCTTATAAGAGAGAAAAGAATTGATTTATTTGAAAAATGTATGAAAGTTTTACCAACATTAGTAGAAATGGAACTAAATGGTTACAAACTTTCTACATTTGAACATTAAAAAATTAAAATGAAAAAAAATAGTTATAAAAAAATAGCAAAAAATGTAATTGATCTTGAAATTCAGGCATTAAGAAAATTAAAAAGTTCTATAAACAACTCATTTAACAAAGCAGTAAATGTAATTGTTAAATGCCAGTCCAAAATTATTCTCTGTGGAGTTGGTAAAAGTTTTATAATTGCATCAAAAATCAGTAGCACATTATCTTCTGTTGGAAGCCCATCTTTTGTACTTTCTGCTAGTGAATGCTCTCATGGTGATCTTGGAAGTATATCAAAAAAAGACGTATTAATTTTAATTAGTAACTCAGGAGATACAGAGGAACTAAAACCAGTGATCCAATATGCAAATAGAAACAAAATTACACTTATAGGAATAGTTTCAAAAAAAAATTCTATTCTTTATAAAGCCTCAGATATTAAGCTGTACATACCTGAAGTAAAAGAATCTGGATACGGAATTGTTCCAACTTCATCAACGACATCTCAGCTTGCCTTGGGTGATTCACTTGCGATTGCTTCAATGAGCTGCAAAAATTTTGGAAAATTAGATTTTAAGAAATTTCATCCTGCCGGAAGTTTGGCAACAAAACTTAAAACAGTTGAGGATCTAATGTTAAAAGACAAACAAATTCCCTTTATCAATGAAAATTCAAAAATGAAAATAGCTTTAAAAATAATGTCTGCTAAAAAACTTGGAGTTTTAATTGTAAGAGATAGTAAAAAATTAACTGTTGGAGTGGTGACTGATGGTGATTTAAAAAGAGCAATTCAAAAAAATAATGATATTCGAAATGTAAGCGTAAAAAAAATTATGACTAAAAATCCAATTGGTATAGATCAAAACGAATTAGCCGCAAAAGCTTTATATTTAATGACTTCAAATAAAAAAATTACAAGTTTATGCGTTTACAAAAATAACAAAAAAAGAAAAACAATAGGTATTTTACATATTCACAACATTCTCGCTGCAAATATAAGCTAATGTCTAGACCATTATTAATACAATTTGGAATACTATCTTTAATATTAGTTATAATATTTTTTTCTTATAAACTCTTTCTTAGAGACAATAATTATGAAAAAAAATTATCTGAGAAAAAAATTGAAATTAAGGAAAACAATGCTTCAAACAAGATTGAAAGTCTAAAATATAGCTCAATTGATAAAAATGGTAATAAATATGAAATTTTTTCAAATTCAGGCGAGGTAAATGAAATAAATAATAATTTATTAGAATTAAATAATGTGTATGCTCAAATTGATCTTAAAAAATCAGGCGTTGTTTATATTTATGCCAACAATGCAAAATACAACAAATTAACTCTTGATACTCATTTTTATAATAATGTTCGTTTAAATTACAAGAATCATAATATAAATAGTAATGATATTTTTTTAAATTACTTAGAAAAAAAAATAAAAATAGAAAATAATGTAATGTATAATGATCATAATAATACACTAAATGCAGATATTGTGGAATTTGATTTAATAACTAAAATGTCAAAAATTTATATGATAGATAAAAATAATAAAATAAAGGCTTTAGTAAAAAATTAAATGGCAGTTATAAAAAAATTTAGAATTAAATCTTTTAAAAGAACAAATCCATTATTAGAACTTAAAAATATCTCTATCAGCTTTGGTGAAAGAAAAATTTTAGATAATATATCTTTTAAAATAAGTCCCGGTGAAATATTGGGACTTTTGGGCCCTAATGGTGCAGGAAAATCAACAATATTTAATTTGATAACTGGATTACTAGAGCCTGATTTCGGGAAAATTATTTTTGGAAATAGTGACGCAACAAATTTCCCTATTTATTTAAGAGCTAGAAAATTTAAGATTGGTTATGTACCTCAATATGGTGGTTATTTTTCTGACCTAACAACTTATGAAAATTTAAAAGCTGTAGCTGAAATAATTATAAAAGATCCAAGAGAACAAAATAGCAAAATAGAATACCTGATTTCTAAATTCGAATTAGATTTTATTAGAAATGTTAAAGCTTCATTTTTATCAGGTGGGCAGAAAAAAAAATTAGTTATTGCGCTTGCGCTATTAGGTGATCCAAAGATTTTACTTTTGGATGAATGTTTTGCTGCATTAGATGTTTTAACTATTCAAATGCTTCAAAAAGTAATAGTTAATTTACAAACCGAAGAAAAAATAGGAATTATTTTATGTGACCATCAAGCTAGAGATTTACTTTCTTGTGTAGATATTGCGATGATATTGTCCAACTGCAAAATCATTGCTCAAGGAACACCTAAGGAGTTGATAAATAATCCAATGGCTCGTAATGCATACTTCGGAGATGCATTTAAAATTAATTAAATAAAATGAGCTTAAGATATTTAAGTATAAATAAAAAATTAAATAATTTTAAAAATAAAATTTTTGTAGATGGGGATAAAAGTTTATCAATAAGATGGGCATTAATGGCATCTCAAGCTATTGGGGTGTCTAAAGCTACAAATTTGTTAAAATCTGAAGATGTTATTAATACGCTAAATTGTTTAAAAAAATTGGGCACAAAAGTAAAGCTGACAAAAAACAAATGTGAAATAATAGGAAACGGAATTAATGGGTTTCTATTCAAAAAAAATTTAGTATTAAACGCAGGAAATTCAGGAACTCTTGGACGACTAATATTGCCATTACTAATTAAATCTCCTTATAAAATAAAAATAGTTGGTGATAAAAGTTTATCAAAAAGAGATTTTTCAAGAGTAATTGAACCTTTAAAAAAAATTGGAGTAAATTTTTATCCTCTAAAAAAAAAAAAATTACCTTTTTATATAAAAGGAAGTAATTTTTTGAGGCCCATTAAATATATTGAAAAAAAAGGATCTGCACAATGTAAAAGCTGTATTATGTTAGCTTCATTAAATATTCCTGGAGAAACAAGTATCGTTGCTAAAAAATCAAGAAACCATACTGAGATAATGTTTAAAAATTTAAATATACCAATGACTATTAAAAAAAATAAAAATTTCGATTATATTAAAATTTCAAAACCCTCAACTATTGAAGGCATAAATTTTAATATTCCTGGAGATATTAGTTCTAGTGCATTTTTTATAGTACTAACTTTGTTATCAAAAAATTCTAAACTTTTAATAAAAAATATAAATATAAACCCATCAAGATTAGGTGTAATAAAAATTTTAAATAAAATGGGTGCAAAAATAAAAATAAGTAATATTAATAATTATAAAGGTGAGAAATGTGCAGATATATTTATAAGAAGTTCAAAAAATTTAAAAGGAATTAGTTGTCCATCTTACTTAAATAGCAGTGCAATTGATGAGTTTTTGATTATCTTTCTGGTTGCTTCAAAAGCAAAAGGAATTTCTTATTTTAAAAATTTATCTGAGCTCAATCAAAAAGAAAGTCCAAGATTAAAAATTGCATCAAAGATTTTAAAAAAAATTGGTGTAAAAATAATCTCTGATGATAGTTCAATTAAAATTTATGGTAATCCTAGCCTAGAATTAAATGGCAATTATATTATTAAAAATTATCTAAAGGATCATAGAGTCTTTATGATGTCAACAATTGCTGCTTTAACTTTGGGCGGTAAATGGAAAATATTTGACCCTGAATCAATTAAGACATCTTTTCCTTCTTTTTTAAATATTATAAAAAACTTAGGTGGTAAAATTAATTGAAAAAAATAAAAAAAAAAATAAAAATAGCAATTGACTCACCTGCCGCTGCTGGGGCAGGCACCCTTGCTAAACAAATAGCAAAATATTTTAACTTACTTTATCTCGATACAGGTAAAGTTTATAGATTTTTAGCTCTTTTAAAACTAAATCAAAAAGAAAAATTTACATTTAATTTAATCAGAAAAGAAATTAGTAAAATTAAAATAAAAGATCTTAATGATAAAAAATTATTAAGTGACAAAGTAGGAATAATTGCTTCAGAAATCGCAAAAAATAAAAAAATTAGAAAACTAGTACACAACTTTCAAATTAATTGTGCTTATAGCTTTCCAAAAAAGTACAATGGCTCATGCCTGGATGGTAGAGATATCACTTATAAAATTATGCCTAATGCTGATTTTAAATTTTTTATAACTGCTAGTACAAAAGTAAGAGCCATAAGAAGATTTAAAGAATTAAGAAACCTTGGTAAAAAAGTTACTTATAAAGATGTTTTAAAAAGTATTAAAAAACGTGACAATAGTGACTATAATAGACGTATTTCACCACTTAAAAAAACTAAGGATTCTATCTTGATTAATACTACAAATTTAACTAAAAGGTCATGCTTTTTAAAAATAAAAAAAATTATAGAGGAAAAAATAAATATTAATGGAAATATATAATTCTTTAGAAACGGCAGCGTCAAAAGAATTTAAAGAACTTTTAAATAGTCAACTTTCAAAGACAAAAAATCTAGCTGAAGGAAAAGTAATTGAAGGAAAGATTACAAAGGTAACAGACAAGTTTGTGTTCTTATTCATTGAAGGTCTTAAGTCTGAACCAATAGTTGATATTAATGAGCTAAAAACAATGGGTTTGTCTGAAGAAGTTAAAATTGGAAGTAAAATTTCTGTTTTATTAGAAAAAATAGAAGACAAAAATGGTGAAGTTTTAGTTTCAGCATCTAAAGCACAAAAAATTAAAGGTTGGGATAAATTAGTCGAAGCATACGAAAACAATAAACCAATAACAGGTAAAATTACTTCAAAATGTAAGGGTGGAGTAATTGTAGAACATATTGACACTAATTCATTAATGTTTTGCCCTGGATCTCAAATTTCAGACAAGCCTCTAAAAGATATTTCTCATCTTATGAATGAGCCACAAAAATTTGCGATTATAAAATTGGATAAAATCAGAGGAAATGCATGTGTATCAAGAAGACAAATTATTTCTTCAGGTAAAAAAGAAGATAAAGCTAAAATTATAGAAAAATACAAAGTTGGAGATATAATTAAAAATGCTATTGTAAAAGGTTATAGTTCTTTTGGTTGTTTTTTTGATGTAAATTCTGAATTGGATGTTTTGGTACATTTGCAAGAAATAAGTTATTCAAGAGTTAATCATCCCGAAGAAATTTTTAATATAGGAGAAAAACACGATTTAAAAGTTATTTCTGTAGATAAAGAAAAACAGCAAGTTGGCTGTTCAATAAAACAGTTGTCTCCTGATCCATTTGAACACATTTCAAATTATGAATTAAATAAAGTTTATAAAGTCAAAGTAATGAAACTAATGGACTTTGGGCTTTTTGCTGAACTTGAACCAGGTTTAACAACATTACTACACTCTAGCGAATTAAGTTGGACAAAAAAAAATGCATCAGCAAAAAAAATGTTTAAAGTAGGAGATGAAATTTCCTGCGTAATTACAGAAATTGATAAAGAAAAAAGAAGAGTTTCAGTTTCACATAAACTTGCTGAAGAAAACCCTTACAGCTTGTTAGAAAAAAAACATCCCGTTGATAGCACTGTTGAAGGAATCATTAGCAGTATTAATGATTATGCAATTTATCTCAAAATTGATGGTTTTGAAATAGATGGTTTTCTTCATGCAAACGATTTAACTTATAATGCAAAATCCGAAGATGAATTAAAAAAATATAAAAAAGGACAAACACTTAAAGTTAAAATTCTTGAAATAAAAGCAGAACAACAAAAAGTAAGAATCGGTTTAAAGCAAACCGAAGAAGATCCTTTTGGCTATTTTAAGAACAAAAAAGTTAATGAAGCTATAACTGTAAAAATAATTGAAACGGATGGTAAGGGATTGTTAGTTCAACCAGAAGGAAGTAAAATCCAAATACAAATAAAAAAATCACAGATTGCAATTAATTCCTCAGACGCAAGACCATCTAGGTTCATAAATGGTGATAGAATAGATGCTGCAATTTCAGAAATAGATTTCAATAAAAGAAAGGTCACATTAAGTATAAAATTACTTGAAGAATTACAAAATAAGAAAGCATTAGAGATGGGATCTAATCCTTTATCTGGAAGACAGCTTCCATTTTCATCACTTTCAGATAAGCTAGATAAAAAAGAAAAAAAAAAGAAAGATTAATTAAAATTGGCCATTGTAAAATCAAAGCTTCTTAAAAAAATCTTTGAAAACTACCCTAATTTTTACAAAAAAGACTTAGAAAAAATTTTTAATATTATTCTTGAAGAGATAAAATACTCCCTGAAAAAAGGCGAAAGAGTAGAGTTAAGAGGTTTTGGAACCTGGTCTACACACATCCAAAAAGCAAGAATTTCTCGAAACCCCCAAACAGGTGAAAAAATAAATACACCAGAAAAGAAAACTATTCACTATAAAATGGCCAAAGAATTATTTAATAAAATAAATAATAAATAAAAATGAATAGATATAAAAAAATATTTATAGCATGTGATACAACAAGTATAGCTAAAGTAAAAAAAATAATTAAATATACAAAAACAAAAAAACTTAAAATTGGATATAAATTTGGTTTAGAATTTATTAATTCTAAAAGTGGAAGGAAATTTATCTCTAAATTAAAAAAAAAAATTATTTTTATAGATATTAAGCTTCACGATATTCCAAATACAATGAAGTCTGCAGTTAATGCTTTAAAAGATTTAAATACAAATTATTTAACTGTTCATATAAGTTCTGGCTTAAAAGCTTTAAAAGAAGTAAAAAAAGTTTCTGGCAGAATTAAAATTGTCGGTGTGACTACATTAACTTCATTAAATAATAAAAACTTAAAAGAAATAGGATACTCAAAATCTATAAAAAAATTAGTAATTGAACAAAGTAAGTTAGCTCATAAAGCTAATTTAGACGCATTAGTATGCAGCCCACATGAAGTAAAATATGTAAAAAAAATATTTAAAAAAGAAATTATTACTCCAGGTATTAGATTAAATTCAAAAATGAACGACCAAAAAAGAATAGCCGACCCTAAAGAAGCTTTTAAAAAAGGAAGTGATTGGCTCGTTATAGGAAGATCGGTCACACAAGGAAATATTAGAAATAATATCAAAAATTTAATTCATCATCTTGACAAATAATGGAAGCAAAAATTTGTGGAGTTAAAGATTCAAAAATTCTAAATCATCTTATAAATCACAAAAACCCTCCAAAATTTGTAGGATTTATTTGTAATTACAAAAAATCAAAAAGATATTTAAACCTAAATAGTTTAAAGAAACTTATAAATAATAATAAAGCAAAAATAAAATTTGTTGCTGTTTTAGTAAGACCTAAAATAAATTTTCTAGAAAAAATTAAAAAACTTAAATTTGATTACTATCAACTATATGATGTTAGCCCTTATAATACTCAAATAATAAAAAAAAAATATAAAAAAAAAATTATTACCGCTATAACAATAAAAAATAAAGATGATGTCAAAAAATATAAAAAGTATATAAATATTTCAGATATTTTTTTATTTGACAGCAAAGGCTACGAGAAATCTATCAGCTTTGATCATTCATTAATTAAAAATATACGGAGCAATGAAAAAAAAATGTTAGCAGGAAATATTAAATATAATGAGAAGCTTGATAAATATAAAAAAATAGCAGATATTATTGATATATCTGGTGGACTTGAAACATCTGGCCAAAAAGATATTTCTAAAATTGATATTTTTTTAAATAATATTAAAAAACAAAATTATGAAAATTAAAAAAAGAATTTCTTTAATTGACCAGCATGACAAGTATGGATTTTGGGGTAGAAAATTTGGTGGAAATTACATACCTGAAACTCTTAAAAAGCCAATAGAAGATCTAGAAATATTGTTTGCTAAATTAAGAAATGATAGAAGTTTTATTAAAGAAAGAGACAAGCATTTTATAAATTGGATTGGATCGCCAACTAGATTTATAAAATTGAGTAAATTATCTAAACATCTTGGTGGTGCACAAATTTGGGCAAAAGTTGTTTCTGATGCTAATGGAGGCGCTCATAAGATTTATAATGCAACTGTTCACTGTCTACTAGCAAAACGTTCTGGAAAAAAAATTATTTGTGGTGATACTGGTGCTGGTTATGCAGGTAAAATGTTAAGTATGGCAGCTAAAAAATTTGGACTTAAATGCAAAATTTTTATGGGAGCTAAAGATATTAAAAGACAACAGCCCAATGTTAGATTAATGAAAAAAAATGAAGCAGAAGTTATTCCAGTTTATTCAGGAAGCCAAACACTTGTTGATGCAGTAAGTGAATGTATGAGATATTGGGTTGCAAACTGTGATAAATCTGCGATGTGTGTCGGTTCAACTGTAGGACCAAATATATTTGTTAAAATTTGTGGGTGGAGTACTAGTCAGATTTCAAGAGAGCTTATTACACAAATAAAGAATGAATTTGGATCAATTCCTAAAAAATTAAAACTATACAATTGTGTAGGTGGAGGATCTTCGAGTTTTGGATTTTGGAATGAATTTATGGATTATGATAAAAAACAAATTGAGTTTATCGGTGTCGAAGCAGGAGGTCCAAGGAAAAGTAAAAAACATGCCGCCCCTTTAACATATGGATCGAAAATTGGAATTCTTCACGGGGCCGCTCAATATGTCAATCAAAACTCTGATGGACAAATAGATGAAACCGAATCTATATCTGCTGGATTAGACTACCCTGGTGTTTCACCGCTACATTGTTTTTTAAAAGATACAAAGAGAGCAAGATATACTGTTGCAAGTGATGAGGAAACTTTAGAGGCATATAAGTTAGTAACAAAATTTGAAAATTTAAAACCAAGTCTTGAACCAAGTCATGCATTTGCAGTGGCAATCTCAGAATCTAAAAAGCTAAGCAAGGACACAATTGTAATTGTAAATAGTTGTGGTGACGCATACAAAGATAGAAATATTCTTAAGAAAAGATTGGGAAGATATACATGACCAATCTGATTAGCAAAGCATTTAAAAAAGCAAAAAAGGAAAATCGTCCAGCATTATTAACATATACTGTGGCAGGAGATAATAATAAAAAAACATCTCTAGAAATATTAAAAGGAATTTCAAGCAGTGTTGATATTTGTGAAATTGGTTTTCCACACAATACGCCAATAGCAGATGGTGGAGCAATTCAAACAAGCGCTTATAGATCAATTAAAAAAGGATTTAAAACAAAAGATATTTTTCAAATTGTAAAAAAATTTAAAAATTCAAAATTCTCAAAACCAGTAATATTAATGGGTTATTACAACATGATTTACCAATTTAACGAAAATAAATTTATAAAAAAATGTAAAGAAGTTGGAGTTGATGGATTAATTGTTGTTGATCTACCGTGGCCTGAAAATAAAAATTTTTCAAAAAAATGTAAAAAAAAAAATATAAACTTTATTCAACTTTTGGCTCCAACTACCTCTAAAAAAAGAATGAAAAAAATAATAAAAGACTCACATGATATGGTTTATTATATAAGCATGCTGTCTACAACTGGTGGAAAACTAAAGGTACCCCCAAAAAAGATATTAGAAAATTATCAAAAAATAAAAAAAATAAATAAAAGTAAAAATTGTGTAATTGGTTTTGGGATTACAAAAAAAACAATATCAAAGCTAAAATCTGCTGATGGATTAGTAGTAGGAAGCGCAATTTGCAAGGAAATCACTAAAAGCATTAAAAAAAGACAAAATCCTGTCACAAAAGTTAGCAATATGGTAAAAAAATTAAGAGCTAAAATTATATGAATTGGATAAAAAAAACTCTCCATATTGGTCAAAAAATAAAAAAATTATTAAAAGTTAGACCTACCAAAGAAGATGTAGAGAATAGTGATTGGACATCATGCTGCAAAGGTCCAATATTAAAAAAAGATCTAGAAGATAATTTATGGGTTTGCAATCTTTGTGGAAAACATCATAGAATCAATTGTAGACAAAGATTTGATATTTTTTTTGGTAAGAATAATTATCAAATTTTAAAAACACCAGTACCGTTAGACGATCCTTTGGAATGGAAGGATACCAAGAGTTATAAACAAAGATTAAAAGATGCTAGAAAAAAAACGGGTCAAGAAACTGCTGTTTTAATTGCTAAAGGTAAAGTTAACAAAATTGATGTTACAGTTGGAGCTATAGACTTCGCCTTTATAGGTGGATCTGTTGGTGCAGGAGAAGGTGAGGCTATTATTTATGGAATACAATATGCAATCGACAACAAAACACCTTTTGTTTTTTTTACATCTGGAGGGGGACAGAGAATGTTTGAGTCTCCCATCGCTCTTTCTCAAATGACAAGAACTACCTTAGCAGTTAATGAATTAAAGAAAAATAATTTACCCTACATAATATGTTTTACAGATCCAACCGCCGGTGGTATCACTGCTTCTTTTGGTATGCTTGGTGATTTATCTTTAGCAGAACCGGGGGCCTTGATTGCTTTTGCAGGAAAAAGAGTAATACAAGCAACAGTTAAGGAAGATCTTCCAGAAAATTTTCAAAAAAGTGAATACTTACAAAAGTGTGGGTTTGTTGATCTAATTGTTGAAAGAAGAGATCTTGATAAAAAAATAGGAAAACTTTTATCAATATTGCTAAAACAAAATTCTGATATAAGTTTAAAATCTAATGAAACTTCAGAAGATTTTAACTCGATTACAAAAACTGCATCCTAAAGAAATTGATCTAAGCTTATATAGGATAAAAAAACTTTGTAATAAACTTGGAAATCCGCAAAATAAAATTAAAGCTATTCAAGTTTTAGGAACAAATGGTAAATTTTCTACAATTCAAGCATTAAGAGCAATATTGAAAGAAAATAACATTAACTGTAATATTTATACAAGCCCTCACATACAAAAAATTAATGAAAGATTTGTTTACGATGATCAGGAAATCAATGATGATGATTTGGTTAACTTGTTGTCAGAGGTTGAAAATATAAATGACGGTGAGCCAATTACATATTTTGAGATATTAACTGCTGCTTTTTTTTATGGTTGTAAAAAATACTCTAAAAATTTGACGATTTGTGAATTTGGACTTTTTGGAAGATTTGATGCTGTTAACATTTTAAATAAAAATTTAGCAACTATAGTAACGGCTATAGGACTTGATCACACTAATTGGCTACCTAAAAATGAACGTACCATTGATAAGATTATATTTGAAAAAACATCTTCGCTATTAACCTCAAAAATAATTATTTCAAATCAAAATGATAAAGAAATTTTGGAAAAAATTAAAAAATCCTTAATTTATAATAAATCTAAAAAAATTTATTTTAATGAAACATACTCATATTATTTAGGTGAAAATGATTTCTTTTATTATGAAGATAATTATGGTGGATTAAAACTACCATTGCCAAACATTCTTGGAAAATTTCAATTATCTAACATTGCAACAGCTATAGCAACGCTAAGAAATATTGATGAATTAATTATTTCTGATGAAAGTATTAAAAAGGGAATTACTAAAATTAAAAGTATTGCAAGACTTCAAGAAATAAAAAAAGGTAAACTTAAAAAGTTGATTAAAAAAAATAGATTGTTTGTAGATGGATCCCATAATACTTTAGGAGCAAAAGTTTTAGTTGATTTTTTAAAAACATTAAACTGTGATAAGCATATAATATTAGGCATGATGTCAAATAAAGATCATTATGAATATATTAAATGTTTTAACAAAGAAATAAGCTCATTAACTGTTATTGATATTCCTAACCAAAAAAATTCTATTAAAAGAGATGTGCTAAAAAGTAAAATAAAATTAGATGGAATTGAAATAAAATCTAAATCTTCTATAGAAAAAGCAATAAACTCTATACAATTAAAGAAAGATGATGTGATTTTAATTACTGGATCTTTATATCTTGCTGGAGAAGTTCTTAATTTAAATTAAATATTTTCTTTTAAGAAATCTCTCATTTGTTGTTCTGGTAAGCCTCCAACTTTTCTTGCTACTTCAACTCCTTTCTTATAAACGACAACCGTTGGTACTCCTCTTACAGCTGCTGCTGAAGCTGAATTTATAGCTTTTTCATCAATATCCGCGTAATAAAAATTTGCTTTATCTTTAAACTCATCTGATAATTTTTCCATTATAGGCTTTAGTACTTTGCAAGGTCCACACCAAGAAGCTGAAAACTGCAATATCGATACGTTTTCTCCTTTTACCTTTTCTTCAAAATCACTATCTACAAAATCAATAAGCATGTTTTCTATTTAGTTACTTTAATAACAATGTCAACTATGCATTTTCATATTTTTTTTGTATTGACATTACAAATTCATTAAATTCATCTAAAAATTTTAATTTTACTTCATCGTTTTGATTTGAATATTTATCTCTTAGGTTGTCAATTTCAAAAAAACATTCTTTAACTGTCCACCATTTTTCTTTTTTTTCACTCAAAATTCTTTTGGCTATTTCAATTTTAATTTTTTTAAAAATTTCTTTTGGTAGTACTTCTGGTGCTTCTTGATAAATTATTTTTTTTCCAAAACCTATTAGTCTTTTATCATCAAATTTATCTAATAGTCTTAATTTATCTTTCCAGGAAGCGGAGTGCCATGCAGGAAAAAGTGCAGTATCTTTGTTTGATGTAAATTTAGTATAAATACTTTCCTCAACATAAATGTCTTCTTGTGATTTTGATTGTTCTTTTTCTTCAGCTATCTCTCTAAGTGCGGTTAAAATATTCTGAGAAAAATTCTCATTATTTCTGACCATTTGGGCTCTTTGCTTAATCAAATCAGAATCAATTGCATTATATGGTTCCACTTTCATACCGTATTCAGGATCAATAATTATTGGCGCCTTGTTCGATCTTATTGTTCTTAAAAATTTGGGTGTTTTTTTCATCTCAATTTTTAATTCATTAATTGACATTTTTAATAAAGGTTCAATATCTACTCTAAGATCTACGGCCTGACCCCATTGATAAATAGGATGAATGCAATGTTTTGGGTGTAAAGGAGCACATAAATATAATCGAGACTTTCCATAAAAATACTCATTCAAAGTTATGATATTTTGTTTTTTAAAAATTGTCTCTGTATCTAATTTATTAGCTGTCTTTAAAAAAGTTTCCCATGTATTAGGTTGTTTTTTTTTTACTAAATTAAGTATTTTTGTTGTTAAAGTGGCATCAAATAAAGCCGAGTGTGCATCGCTAGAATCAAATCCATTCATACGACTTAAAGATTCTAATTTAAATACTGCATTACCTTTCGCATTAATCTCTGTTTTTAATACGTTTGGATCTATGGCATAAGCTGCTCTCGCAATATTAATTCCATCATGTCTTTTATTTGGAGATGCATTGGTGATGTATGGGTACCTAATTCCTTTAAAAAACTCTTTTCTAATCATTTCATCATCAAACCCAATATTGCTCCATCCTAGAAAAATTGCTGGACTCCATTTTTTAAATATTTTTTCAATCTCTCCAAGCATTTGATAGTGGCTTAAATTTACTTTAGTTAATTTTTCAACACTTGTTTTGTTTACTATTAAGGCCATTGCCTGTGGAATTTCTCCCTCAGGCAATCTACACCTTAAATTAAATCTATCCTTTTCTTTAAAATTCTCATCTACAAGTACACCTCCGATTTCAATAATACTTCCAAAATCGGTATTAGCACTTGACGACTCAATATCCCATATAGCTAAATTCATATATTAATTATCCTTTAAAAAGCTATGTTTTGATGGATGTTTAGATTTTTTGCCTTGAGAACTAAACCATTTGCATCTAAACGAGTAGCTTCTAGTTAGCAATATCTCTTCTAAGAATATATTA
>Ga0163108_10001677_pt1 | contig 16146 bp, 13 predicted proteins | sample Fk1155metaG_FD_109644 | JGI IMG/M metagenome (GOLD analysis project Ga0163108, IMG submission 109644) | Marine microbial communities from the Central Pacific Ocean - Fk160115 155m metaG | ecosystem: Environmental > Aquatic > Marine > Oceanic > Photic zone | place: The Central Pacific Ocean...
AGCGACGTGATTACAATCAACAATACTGAGGTTGATAGTTGGTTCATGGCGGGCATCTCTTTGGGCTTGTCAAAGGACAACTGGAGCGGGGAGATCTATATAGACAACCTGCTTGATGACGAAATCGAGCTTTCACGCAATTTTGTCTTTGACCAAAACCGTGTCAGCTACGCGCGACCGCGTACGATCGGGTTGCGTGTCTCCTTCGACCTCTAAAGACTTACGCGACATACAGGCAGAGATCGCCGCAGGCAAATTGCCTGCGGCGATTTTGTCTTTAGCGAGCCTTCTGGACGCAGACCCCGACGACGAAGAAGCGTTATACATGATGGCTGTGGCGCAACGCTTTGCCGGTGCAAACGACAATGCGCTGCGCGTACTCAATCACCTCAAGACAATCTCGCCTAATCACAGTCGGGCACACCAAGAAGAAGGGCATGTTTATCGTGATCTCGACCAGCCAGACGCAGCCTTGCGGGCATATGACCGCGCTTTAAAACTAAACCCGGCACTCATGGCTTGCCTTAAAAGCCAGCATTCGATATTGACTAAACTAGGACGTCATCGTCATGCCGTATACGTACAGGCGCAGCTCGAACGTATTGATGCCACACCCAAAGAACTCCTCGTCGTCATCGACCTCATCGCTCAGGGCAAGCTCGTCAGAGCAGAAAACCTCTGTCGCGAATTTCTGACGAAAAATTCAACACATGTGGAAGGCATGCGTCTTCTGGCCGACATCGGTGTCCGGCTGGGCATCCTCGACGACGCCGACTTCCTGCTTGAAAGTGCCATCGAGTTTGCTCCGGACAACGTTCAGGTGCATATGGACTATATACAGGTGCTTCGTAAACGGCAGAAATTCACGGCAGCCCTGAAACAAGCCACTCGCCTTCTTGCCCGAGACCCAAGCAATCCGCAGTTCAAATCTTTATACGCCATCGAAAACATGCAGACCGGCAATTTCGAGGCTGCACTGACCACACTCAACGAAGTCCTGGACCTCGTACCCGGTGACCCGATCACTCTGACAACCAAGGGACATGCCCTCAAAACTGCCGGCGAAACCGGTGATGCAATCACTGCCTATCAGGATGCGTTAACTTCTCAACCAGAGCACGGCGAAGCTTACTACTCCCTGGCAAACCTGAAGACCTACGCATTTTCAGATCATGAACTCGAGCAAATGCAAGCGCAGGAAGCAAATCCTAATCTCGGCCACATGGATCGTGTCTACCTCTGCTTCGCCCTGGCAAAAGCCTACGAAGATCGGCAGGCCTACGAATCCGCGTTTCAGTTCTATGAACGGGGAAATGCATTGAAGAAAGCGCAGAGTCGCTACGATGCCGACCGCATACACGACGAATTTACTGCCATGCAGACGGTGTGCACCGAGGAACTTTTTACACAGCTCAAAGACGTCGGTGACCCTCGACCGGATCCGATCTTTGTGCTCGGCCTGCCGAGGGCAGGTTCAACGCTCATCGAACAGATACTGTCTTCTCACAGCCAGATCGATGGCACGCTCGAACTCCCGAATGTGCTCTCGCTTTCTCAACAACTACGTCGTCGCTCCGATGCCGGCTATCCTGAAATCCTTGGCAAGATCGACGCATCGGAGTTTGCGGAGTTTGGTGCCCGCTACATCGAGGACACGCGCATACATCGCCAGGATGCACCCTATTTCGTTGATAAAATGCCGAATAATTTCCGCCACATCGGTCTCATCAAATTGATGCTACCTAATGCGAAAGTCATCGATGCACGCCGCGAGCCTATGTCGTGTTGCTTCAGCGGCTACAAGCAACTTTTCGCCGAAGGTCAGGAATTTTCCTACAACCAGACTGACATAGGGCGTTACTACCAGGACTACCTCAGCCTTATGGCACACTGGGAACGTGTGCTGCCCGGTTTTGTCCTGCGCATCCAGCACGAAGACGTGGTCGACGACCTGGAAAAGCAGGTGCGCCGCCTCCTTAGCTTCTGCGGCTTGCCTTTTGAAGAGGCCTGTCTTAAATACTATGAGACCCAACGCAACGTACGTACACCCAGCTCAGAGCAGGTACGCCAGCCCATCTTCCGAGACAGCCTGGATCAATGGCGCCATTTCGAGCCATGGTTAGCACCCCTCAAAGAAGCGCTGGCTTCACAACCCGAACGCTAGTTCGTCATGCAAACCAATACTGCCCCCCTCGATCGCAAAGTTTTCATTTTTTCAGTGAGTCTGCTTGCGCTCACTGTCGGGTTTGCAGCTCTGGCTCCTGATCTGGCCAATGCCTGGTTCGAAAGTCTTCAGATCGCCATTGTCACTAACGCCAGCTGGTATTACGTCGGCGTCGTCGCAATCATTCTGCTGACATGTATCGGTCTAGCCGTAACACGCTTCGGCGATATCCGCCTCGGGCCTGATCACGCCGAGCCTGAATATTCCGTCGTCTCATGGTTTGCCATGCTTTTTGCAGCAGGTATGGGTATAGGCCTGATGTTCTTTGGCGTCGCCGAACCCGTGGTCCACTTTCTCGACCCGCCCAATGCCGACGGTGGCAATATCGCCGCGGCCCGCGAAGCGCTGAAGATCACTTTTTTCCATTGGGGCCTGCATGCCTGGGGTATCTACGCCATTGTCGCAGCGATACTTGCCTACTTCAGTTATCGCCATGACCTTCCGTTGACGCTGCGTTCGGCGCTCTATCCAATTATTGGTGAGCGCATTCACGGCGGACTCGGTACAGCGGTGGATGTATTCGCCATCGTCAGTACGGTTTTCGGCGTCGCCACTTCTTTAGGCTTTGGTGTCACCCAGATCAACTCTGGCCTTAACTACCTTTTCGATCTACCAAACGCTTTAGGCGTGCAGATTGGGTTAATCATCATGACCACGGCGTTGGCAACCGTCTCAGTCGTGCTCGGCCTCGACAAAGGCATCAAGCGCCTATCGGAAGCCAACATCGCACTCGCGGTACTGCTTTTGCTGGGCATCTTAGTGCTTGGGCCAACCGTCTATCTTCTACAAATGTTCATGCAGAATACCGGTCACTATGCGGCCGATATCGTCTCTAAAACCTTCAACCTCTTTGCCTACCAACCCACAGAATGGTTGGGCGGCTGGACAATTTTTTATTGGGGCTGGTGGGTCAGTTGGGCCCCATTTGTCGGCCTCTTTATCGCCCGGATATCCCGCGGCAGGACGCTCAGGGAATTTGTCGCAGGTGTCCTCCTTGCGCCGACTCTTTTTACCTTCCTGTGGATGACTGTCTTTGGCAACTCGGCCATTGAGCTCATACTTGACCAGGGTGCTGATGCCCTCGCGCAAGCTGTTCGGGCCGACGAATCGGTCGCACTCTTCCAGTTCCTGACATACTTCCCTTATGCACAGGTCCTCTCCGGGCTGGCTGTCATGATGGTCTTCGTTTTCTTTATTACGTCTGCCGATTCAGGCGCCATGGTATTGAATATGCTTTCGAGTTACGGTCGCGACGACACCCCCGCGATGCGTCGTGTTTTCTGGATGGGCGCGATCGGCGTGGTTGCCATTGTCCTTCTACTGGCAGGTGGCTTATCGGCACTACAAACGGCTGCCGTAGCCAGTGCCCTGCCGTTCTCACTTGCCATCCTCTTCGCAATCTGGGGCTTCCTGCGCGCGCTGTCGATCGATCACGCGAAGAGACTTGTGCAGGCAGCAAATACCATCGGTCCCAGCGGAGGTGCACGCTCGAGTGATTGGCAGGTCCGGCTCAAGAATGTGCTGACCCATCGCAACCGCGACGAAATTCATGCCTTCATCAACAACATCGTCCACCCGGCACTGTCTTCGTTTAGAGATGAACTGACATCTCTTGGGGAGGAAGCCAGTGTTCACCGCGAACCGGATGCTGTCACCCTATTAGTCACACACGGTGAAGAGGCCGATTTCATATACAGAGTAGAAGTCAGCACATCAAGTACCTCCGAAACGCAGAATTTGCATAGAGCCGAAGTCCATCTCACCGAAGGCAGTCAATACTACGACATCATGGGTTGGACCGAGGCACAGGTAATCCACAACATCCTCGAACACTACGAAAAGCACCAGCACTTCCTGCACATATCGCGCTGACCGCACATGTCGCATTTTTTGCACTTTGTGTCGGAAACGTAAACCCACCTCCGACGCAACTGGTGGAGACTGCGCGACATTTACAAAACTGCGTAGATAGGAATGAGACAACCAGCGGTCCAAGAATTAACCGCATCGAAGAAGCGAATTTAGCGATGAACACTCGCCGACGGAGTCGCAAGGGTGCAGGTCGGGAGGCTAAGCTTGCAGCCAGAACTCAGGCTGCCCTACCCATAACGGCCTGGATCGATCGCAAGATCCCCTATTTCGAGGTGCTGAACGAAGAAGGCCTTGCACTGATCGAAGAAAATGCGGAAACGGTACTCGCAGAGATCGGCATCGAATTCCGGGAATTTCCTGCCGCACTGAGGCTGTTCAAAGAAGCAGGTGCAGATGTAGACGGTGAACGCGTACGATTTCCTCGTGGTCTGTGTCGCTCGATAATTCAGAGTTCCGCACCACGCGAATATTGCCAACACGCCCGCAATCCCGAACGTAGCACGATGATCGGGGGGGATCGCACAGTGCTCGTGCCGGCTTATGGATCTCCTTTCGTGCTCGACCTCGACAAGGGTCGGCGTTATGCCACTTTGCAGGACTTTCAGAATTTCGTGAAGCTCACTTATATGAGCCCGGGCCTGCATCATGCCGGAGGAACACTCTGCGAACCGGTTGATCTGCCAGTTAACAAACGCCATCTCGACATGGTGTATAACCATATTAAGCTAAGTGACAAACCCTTCATGGGTTCGGTTACCGCGGCTGAACGGGCCCAGGACTCCGTAGAGATGGCCAAAATTGTTTTCGGTGACGAGTTCGCCACGAACAACACAGTCATGACAAGCCTGATCAACGCCAACTCACCTCTGACTTTTGATGCCACGATGCTCGGAGCAGCAACCGTTTACGCCGAAAACATGCAAGCGACCATCATATCCCCCTTCCTTCTCGCCGGAGCGATGTCACCGGTCACGGTCGCTGGCACAGCAACTCAGATTCTTGCCGAAGCGCTTGCCGGCATGGCCTACATTCAACTTGTGCGTCCCGGTGCACCTGTGGTCTTCGGCACCTTCGCGGCTGCTATTTCCATGCAATCCGGAGCTCCCACTTTCGGCACGCCTGAGCAGAATCTGATCATCTTCGTCGCAGCGTCATTGGCACGACGTCTGAACGTGCCTTTTCGAACCGGAGGCGGCCTAGGGGCATCGAAAATGGCCGACGCCCAGGCGGGCTACGAGGCAGCCAATACCCTGCAGACATCTGCACTGGCAGGCGTAAACTTTATGCTCCACACCGCAGGATGGCTCGAAGGCGGGCTGGCGATGAGTTACGAAAAATTCATCATGGATGCTGATCAGGCAAACATGATTGCGGTACTGCTCGGCGGCATCGATCTATCCGAGAACGGGCAGGCACTTGATGCCCTGCATGAAGTGGGCCCAGGTAATCACTTTCTAGGTGCCGCGCATACACAAGCCAATTTCGAAACCGCTTTCTACCGCTCCACGATCGCCGACAATTCCAGTTTCGAACAGTGGCAGAAAGACGGTTCGCTCGATACCGCTGCCCGTGCAAATACGCAATGGAAAAAAATGCTTGCCGACTACGAAGCACCAGTCCTCGATCAAGCAATCGATGAGGCATTACAGGCCTTCATCGCAGACAAAAAGGCAGCCCAACCCGACCAAGACTACTGAGAGATAATCTTACCCCTATGAACGATACACCAGATGACGAATACGAAGACGAGATCATTCTTGATGAACTCAACAATGAAGAGCTCGTAGAGCAGATGCATAACGATCTTTACGACGGCTTAAAGGAGGAAATCGAAGAAGGCACAAACATTCTATTGAACCGGGGCTGGTCGGCTGAAAGAGTTTTGAATGAATCACTCGTCGCCGGCATGGGCATCGTCGGTATCGATTTTCGAGATGGGATCTTGTTTGTCCCTGAAGTGTTACTGGCTGCAAACGCGATGAAGGGTGGTATGGCGATTCTGCGACCGCTCCTCGCCGAATCCGGCATCAAACCGATTGGCAAGATGGTCATCGGTACGGTCAAAGGCGATATCCACGACATTGGTAAGAACCTGGTTTCGATGATGATGGAAGGGGTGGGTTTTGAAGTCATCAACATCGGCATCAACAACTCAGTAGAGGCATATTTTGAGGCACTGGAACAACATAAGCCTGACATTCTGGGTATGTCCGCCCTACTGACCACCACCATGCCTTACATGAAGGTCGTCATTGACGAGATGATCAAGCAGAACATTCGACAGGACTACATAGTCATGGTCGGGGGTGCCCCCTTAAACGAGGAATTCGGTATCGCCGTGGGCGCTGATGCATATTGTCATGATGCTGCACAAGCGGCGGAAATGGGCCCGGCACTCATCAATGCACGCCGGGCTACCGGGGTCTGAAGCGAAGTGACGGCCACACTGGTTATTGCTTGTGGTGCGCTCAGTAGAGAAATAAAAGCTCTGCAAGACGCCTACGGCTGGGATCAACTGACGCTTAGGTGTCTCGACGCTAGCCTGCACAATCGACCAGAAAAAATTCCATCACGCTTACGCGAACTCATCATGCAGGAAATAGACAACTACGACCGTATTCTCCTGGGTTACGCCGACTGTGGTACATCGGGGGGGATCGATGCGCTGGTTGATGAGTTCGGCCTCACTCGACTACCCGGCGCGCACTGTTATCAAACGTTTATGGGGGTGCGCGCCTTCGATGAGCTCATGTCCGAGCACCCGGGCACTTTTTTTCTCACAGACTTTCTTGTCCGGCAATTCCAGTCCTTTGTGGTCAAAGGCCTGGGGCTGGATGAACACCCAGAGCTCAAGGAGATCTACTTTGGAGGCTACGAGCGTGTAGTTTATCTCGCGCAAATAGACGATCCCAACCTCACCAGGCGGGCAATAAAAGCCGCCAATTACCTCAACTTGAAATTCGAACGCATCGATACCGGCTATGGTGAGCTTGTGACCAATCTCATTCGGGTAGTCGCTTAAGATGGTCAAGCAAGTCATCGTCTACTGGCGCGACATCCCTGCGCAGATCATTCTGCAAAGGGGCCGCAAAAGGGAAAAATTCATGCTGACGCATCGCTTTCAGGCAGCGATAGACCGAGCGGCCATGCGCGCAGGCAAGGGCGGCAGCGATGCCTACCTATCAGAATGGCGCAGAGACATATCCTCGTTTGAGAACACCGACCCGCTCGAGCGCATCGCCACAAGGAAAGCTGCGGATTTCGAAACCACCTTTACCGATGAAAAGCTTGAACAGATGGTCCGCAACAAGGGCCTGGCGCACTGATTATGTTGTATATGCGCCGCCTATCAGTACGCCATGCGAGAGGACTCGCACGCCTTTATCGGATCATTGAATCCATACTTAAAAATATCTCGAGTCCACAGAGCGTGCGGCGTTTGGCGGCAATTAAATATATCGAGCAACCCGCCAAGCGGTATCTCTTCGACTCGCAGAGCTGTGGCCAATGCATCCTCCCGTATACAGGTATGTCCTGTCCCATGAATTGTCCTAAAGCTATCCGCAATGGCCCTTGCGGGGGTGTTCGCACAGACGGCAAATGTGAAGTCAAAGCGGACATGACATGTGTGTGGGTCAATGCTTGGGAAGGCAATCTTCGTATGCACGGAGCCGAAAACCCACCTATCCAGGTGTTGCAAAGCGCCATCGATCACCGGCTTATCGGTACTTCTGCATGGTTGAACGAACTAAAGGCCCGGGAGCCAAATGACCTTTGATGATGAACCACCACCGGGAGGCGCGCTCCCCGTGCTAACAGGTCATACCTCGCCAGGACGCCTTGAACGCGTCCTGCGCGCCGGTGCCTTCGCCATCACCGCCGAAATCGCACCACCAGACTCGGCGGACCCGGAAGAAGTCTACAGAAGAGCAGCCCTCCTTGATTCTTATGTCGATGCCATGAACGCAACCGATGGCTCGGGCGCGAATTGTCATATGTCGAGTGTCGGCATGTGTGCGCTCCTGACCCGCCGAGGTTACGCAATGGTCATGCAGGTTTCAGCACGCGATCGAAATCGTATCGCTATTCAGGGTGACGTCCTCGGAGCAGCTGCTATGGGCGTCACAAACATTCTGTGTTTAAGCGGCGATGGCGTCGAAGTGGGAGATCACCCCGAAGCAAAGCCCGTATTCGACGTAGACAGCATTTCCATGCTCAGCCTGGTAAAAACCATGCGCGACGAAGGCCAGTTCTTAAGCGGGCGAAAAATCACCTCTCCGCCTCAGGTCTTTATGGGTGCTGCAGCAAATCCGTTCGCACCTCCGTTGGATTATCGTCCTTTGCGCCTGGCTAAAAAGATTGCAGCCGGCGCACAATTTATTCAGACGCAGTATTGCTTTGATATCGACAGGTTCAAAACTTATATGACGAAAGCACGAGATTTAGGCTGTCTTGAAAGTGCCTACATTATGCCCGGTGTAGGACCTCTTGCTTCCGCTAAAGCGGGCGAATGGATGTGTGTAAACGTCCCTGGCGTACACATTCCCGATCATATCCTGCGACGAATCGCGCAGGCTCATGATCAGGTCCAGGAAGGCATAGATATCTGCGTGGAGATGATTCAACAGCTCAAGGAAATCTACGGCGTTGCAGGTGTGCACATCATGGCCTATCGTCAAACTGCCAAAGTAGCCGAAATCGTCACGCGCTCTGGTGCGTTGAGTGGAAGAATACCCTGGCATCCAGGATCCTCTGCACGATCGACTTCAAACCAAACGAGACCATCAGAAATGGAAAATCAATAGATGCGTAGCCGGCAATGAGTGAAGGCAACTGGTATCAAGGTGGTTGTCACTGTGGCCTCATACGCTTTTCAGTGCGCATTGCCAATCCACGTGCGATCGCCTGCAACTGCTCGATTTGTAGCAAAAAGGGCATGATCAATCTGATTGCGCAAGCCGCGGATTTTCGCCTGGAACAAGGCGAGGAGGACCTCGTTTCTTATCGCTTCAACACTGAAACCGCTGAACATCGCTTCTGCAGAGTTTGTGGTGTGCACCCCTTCAGCAGACCCCGCTCCCACCCGAACGGCTACGATGTGAACGCACGGTGCCTGGATGATGGCCATGATTTTTTGTCTATTACCCCCTTCGACGGGCAGAACTGGGAAGAAAGCGTATCCTCCATCACCTAACAATAAGCAAAAGCATCCGGGCCCGCACACCCCAAGACCGTGACAGCAACAACTCAGTAGGCAGCAGGTATACCGAATTGATTCTGAACGATTCTTCAAGATGCCTGTATGCCATTGCACGGCCCGTGAAGTTAGTACAATACGGCTTTCGCTCAACTGGAATATAGATGGCGGATTTTCCTGAACAAGCAGACGTCGTCATCATAGGTGTCGGTGGCATTGTTGGTTCTGCGGTTGCTCATCATCTGATTGCAGCGGGGTGGACCAACCTCGTCGGTCTGGAAAAATCCTCTGTCCCTACCGACATCGGCTCAACCTCACATGCCTCCGACTTCTGCTATACAACTGCTGCTGACAAGTTCACCACCTATACGACGATGTACAGCCAAGCGTTTTATGAGGCGCGGGGTAATTACGTGCGTAAAGGAGGGCTCGAAGTCGCTCGCATCGGCGACCACGGGCGGGTGCTCGAACTCAAACGCAAGGTCGGCCAGGGTAAAGCGTACGGCACACAGGTATCCATGATCAGCGCGGCCGAGGCCAAAGAAAAGTTCCCCTTATTAAACGAAGCACTCATCGAATGTGCAATGTGGGATCCTGATGCGGGCCTCGTGGTGCCCCGTTCACAAAAAGTGGCGGGGGATCTGGTCGATGAGGCCATTGCCAGCGGACATTTGACTGTCTTCCCGCATACGCCTGCAATTGAGATCGATGTAAAAGGCGGCGCAATTGTTGGGGTCGAAACACGCAAAGGCTATATTGCAACGAGCCGGGTTGTCCTCTCGGCAGGCATCTGGGGCCCGATCCTTGCCTCTGACGTCAATTCTCCTCTCCCCATGATGCCACTGGAGCACCCGTTACTTTTTTTCGGCCCTTACGATGCGCTCGAAAATACGGGCCAGGAAATTGTCTACCCCCTCCTGCGGGATCAAGGTAATTCAAGCTATGTGCGAGACACTGGCGATCCAAATACAGTCGAAGGCGGCCGGATCGAGTGGGGCTACTACGAAACCAAAGAACCACGCCTGGTGCATGCACGAGACATCGTCGAACCCCAGCAAGCTCGATTGTCACCATCAATGCGGGATCTGAGTCTCGATCAAGTCCTCACGGCGTACGAACACGCCATCGAAATAACCCCGATCATCGGAGAGCTGGGCTGGGAAGAACGTCATTCTTTCAATGGTCTGCTCTCCGTAACCGCCGATGGCGGTTCTCTGGTAGGCGAGGCCCCCGAAGTGCAAGGCTTGTGGTTTGCAGAAGCCGTGTGGGTCAAAGACGGTCCCGGTATCGGTAAGGTTATCGCCGATTGGATGACCAACGGACGCACAGAAATTGACGCTCACGGCATCGACATTGCCCGATTGTACCCGTTACAGAAAACCCCGGACTTCATCTACACACGCTGCAATGAGATCGCCCAAAAGATCTACACCCCAGCGGTGCATCCACGAGAGCCTTTTGCCACCGGACGACAAATGCGTATGAGCCCGTTTTACCCACGTGAAGTAGAACTCGGTGGTTATTTCATGGAGATCGCCGGATGGGAACGTGCCCATGGGTATGCGGCCAACGAACCGACGCTCCTTAAGAAATACCGTGACCAGGTACCCGTACGCGCTGCCGAGTGGGACAACCGCCATTTCTGGGAAGTCTCTAACGCTGAACATCTGGAACTATCTAACAGCGTCGGCATGATCAATCTCTCACACTTTGCGATCTACGATGTGTACGGGCCCGACGCAGAAGACCTCCTTGAGTACCTCGCCGTTGCAAAAGTCGGTGGCAATACCGTCATAGGTAAAGGCATCTATACACACTTTCTGGACCACGAAGGCGGCATACGCGCCGATCTTACGATTGTTCGCCTAAAAGGAGATGCCTACCGGGTCATCTGTGGTGGCGATACCGGTTATCGCGATCTTTTCTGGATTCGACAGATGGCGCACCAGCGCAACGCGAATGTGGTCATTGATGACAAAACCGATAGCCTGGCTACGCTCGGACTTTGGGGACCCAAAGCGCGCGAGACGCTGAAGCAGTTTGTCAGCGACCCTGACGAACTAGATCACGAGCGTTTTCCCTTTGCATCGGCACGAGAGATCAATGTCCGTGGCGTACCAGTCTGGGCTTTCCGCATCTCGTATGTCGGTGAACAGGGCTGGGAACTCTATTTCCCATTCAGCTACGGGCTGAAAATCTGGGACCTCCTCTATGCAGCTGATGTCACGCCAATTGGCATTGAGACCTATGCCAACAGCCGGCGTCTGGAAAAGAGCCTAAGGTTGCAGAACGCGGATCTTGAAAGCGACTACAACCTCTACGAAGCTGACCTTGCCAGACCATTGGTGAAAAAAGCCGACTTCCATGGCAAAACCGAATACATTAAACAACGTCAACTAGATAAACATCCTGCCTATCTATGCACGCTCACGATGGTCGACAATATCGATAGCGAAGGCGTTGCACGCTATCCTGTCGGTGAGTGGCCAATTCTCGACTCCAGCAACGGTGAAGTCCTGCTCGACAGCCAGGGACGACGCTCCACCTCTAAAAGTGTGGTATACGGTCCCTCTATAGGTAAGAACATCGTGCTCGCCTATATCCCACAACCACAGGCTATTGAAGGCGCAGAATTCACACTTGAGTACTTTGGCGAGCATTTCCCTTTGCAACTTGAGGCGGTGGGATATCGCGCACTACTGGACCCACAGAACAAACGTGCCAAATCATGATTGCTATGAACTAAACAAGGCCCTATCTTTGCCACTTCCTGATTAAAAAGCGGCACTGTGGCACAAGTCTCTCATATCGCAGTGGATACACGAGAACCGACTCGCATCGGTTTTCTGCTTGTGGAAAATTTCACACTGATCGCCTTGTCATCCGCGTTGGAACCACTGCGCATGGCCAACCACCTTTCCGGTCAGAATCTCTACGACTGGCAGCTCATCAGCGCGATGGGTCGTGAAGTCAACGCCAGCGGTGGTGTTCGCATGCTCACTGACCAACTGATGCATTCCGAGCAGGAATACGATTATCTTTTCGTCGTTGCCGGTGTGAATGTCATCGAGAATGCCAAGCCTGAAGAAATCCGCTGGCTGAAACAACAGGCACGTCGCAAAACGGTGCTTGGCGGACTTTGTACCGGCCCCTATCTATTAGCTCAAGCCAGGCTCCTAGACGGCTATTCCTGCAGTGCACATTGGGAGTGTCTCGCCGCTTTGCAGGAAGAGCATCCGCTCGTTTACTGTAACAAGAACCTCTTCTCCTTTGATCGCGACCGTATCACCTGCAGTGGTGGCGACGTCCCGCTACATATGATGGTGCATCTCATATCAAGCCACCACGGCGCACCGCTGGCCAGCGCAATCTCCGATATGTTCGTTTGTGAGCGCGTCCGCGACAGTCACGAGCCCCAGCGGTTACGTATGGAGTCCCACCACTTTGCCAGCCAGCCCAAACTGGCAGAAGCTGTGCAATTGATGGAAGCCAACATCGAAGAGCCCATTCCGATCGTCGATATTGCCGAACTTTCAGGTGTCTCGCGGCGCCACCTGGAGCGCTTGTTTGTGACTTATCTCAATTGCTCTCCGAGCAGGTTTTATCTCAAACTGAGACTCGAGCGGGCACGACAACTACTTCTGCAAACCTCATCTCCAATCGTAGAAGTTGCGACCATGTGCGGCTTTATCTCGGCACCCAACTTTTCCCGTTCTTACCGCAAACACCTGGGTGTATCTCCCAAAGAAGAACGAGCGAATAAACGAACCCACACAAGCAACATTATCCTCATGGAAGAAGACGTGGGTATCGTGCCGAGTAACGCCGAACAGGCCCTGGAGATCGCTCGCCAGGAAGCTTCCTTCGGCACCGTTGAACAAGGTGTACAAATCGACGCTTAGTGCGCTTTCCGTCACCACGATGACGCACCGGGGCAACCTCCGCGCAGGACCTTAAGTCACAATGCGGGGGCAAATTCCATGTCTAAAAAGACTTTGAAAAAAGAAAGATTTTCTGGTTTTGGCCTGGTGAAACATGCGTTGACCTACCACACGCACTGGCAGCCCATGTGGCGAAACCCGGCACCAAAAAAACACTATGACGTCGTCATTATCGGAGGCGGTGGACACGGACTCGCAACCGCCTACTACCTTGCCCGCGAACATGGAATCACTAACGTTGCAGTGATCGAAAAAGGCTACCTGGGCGGTGGAAACACAGGACGCAATACAACCATCGTGCGCTCGAACTACCTTTGGGATGAAGCCGCCCATCTATACGAACATGCACTCAAATTATGGGAAGGTCTGTCCCAAGAACTCAACTTCAATGTGATGTTCTCGCAAAGGGGGGTGTTGAATCTCGGCCATACGCTGCAGGACATGCGCGATATACAACGAAGAGTTTCAGCCAATCGTTTGAACGGCATAGACGGTGAGGTACTTGATACCGCCGGCGTTAAGGCGATCGTACCAATCATCAATACCAGTGCCCAGGTGCGTTATCCGATTATGGGTGCCTCCTGGCAACCCCGAGCAGGTATTGCGCGCCATGACGCGGTCGCCTGGGGCTATGCGCGCGCTGCCGACACGCTCGGCGTTGACCTTCTACAAGAATGTGCGGTGACGGGTTTTGAGATGGCAGGGAATCGTGTGATTGGTGTCCACACTGACCGCTACGGCAAGATCGGTGCAGACAGGGTTGGCTCTGTGGTCGCCGGCAATTCAGGCGTCATTGCGGGGTTCGCTGGCTTAACGCTACCCATCGAATCACACCCCTTACAAGCGCTCGTCTCCGAACCCATCAAACCGGTCCTCAACACCGTCGTCATGTCCAACCAGGTACACGGCTATATCTCTCAATCCGACAAGGGTGACCTGGTTATTGGTGCCGGGATCGACAGCTATGTGGGGTACGGACAGCGCGGGTCGGTGCAAACCATCGAACACAGTCTGGCCGCTATTGTCGAACTGTTCCCCATTTTTTCACGCGTGCGCATGAACCGCCAATGGGCCGGAATTGTCGACACAACCCCGGATGCCTGTCCGATCATCGGTCCAAGCCCTGTCGAAAATCTTTACTTCAACTGCGGTTGGGGAACCGGGGGCTTCAAGGCAACGCCCGGTTCCGGACACGTTTTCGCAGCGTGCCTCGCTGCCAATGAATCTCATCCGCTGGCAAAACCTTTTGCCTTGGACAGATTTTACAGCGGTGCACTGATCGATGAGCATGGAGCCGCAGGGGTTGCACACTGATGCTTAGAATTTTCTGCCCCTATTGCGAAGAACATCGAGAAGAGGTCGAGTTTCACTACGCGGGTCAGGCACACATACAACGACCGTCGGTCCCGGATGACTGCTCAGACGAAACCTGGGGCGCTTACTTATATTTTCGCAACAACCCCCGCGGACAACATCGTGAAATGTGGGTACATAATACCGGCTGCAGGAAGTTCTTTAATATGTGCCGCGATACAGTGACCTATGAGATCGTTGCGACTTATCGGTTAGGGGAAACAAGCGTCCCCAACAGTTCTCGAGCACCCCATGATTAAGAAGCACAGGGTATGCGAAGGCGTGCTCATAGATCGTAGCCGCCCTGTGCGATTCCGCTTCAATGGCCATGACTACACTGGCTTTGTGGGCGATACCCTGGCTTCAGCACTCCTCGCCAACGGGGTTTTGGTATTTGGCCGCAGCTTTAAGTATGGCCGCCCCCGCGGTGTCATGACCGCGGGTGTCGAGGAGCCCAACGCCATCGTACAGGTAGGTGCGATGGCCTCAACCGAGACGCCTAACATCCGTGCGACACAGCAGGAAATTTACGAAGGCCTTGTCGCGCGTACAACAAACGGTTGGCCATCCATCTCTTTCGACATCATGGGGGGGCTCGGCCGAGCATTCGGCAGGTTCATGCCACCAGGCTTCTACTACAAAACCCTCATGTATCCCAGGTTTCTATGGCGTACCTATGAGTGGTTTATCCGCCACAGCGCGGGTATCGGTCAAGCACCCAGCCAGCCCGACCCCGACCGATACGATAAGCTGCATCGATTCTGCGATCTATTGATCATTGGCGCTGGACCGGCCGGTCTGTCCGCAGCATTGACAGCAGGTAAAACCGGCGCCCGCGTGATGCTCATAGAAGACCAGGCATACCTTGGCGGTCAGTTGGCCGTGAGCGATGCCAACATCAACAAACTGCCCAGTCGCGAGTGGCTTTCTCAGACATCGACGCAACTTTCTTTGTTGCCAACAGTAGAATTACTCACTCGTACGACCGCCGTAGGCTGGCATGATCACAATTATGTGGTTGCCCACGAACGGTTGACGGATCATATAGCCGATCAAGCCAGTGACATACGACAGCGTATCCACAAGATACGGGCGAAGGCTGTTCTCCTGACCACCGGCGCGCACGAGCGGCCCATGGTATTCAGCAACAATGATCTCCCGGGCTGCATGCTCACATCGGCCGTGAGTGCTTATCTGCGTCTTTATGGTGTACGCCCTGGCAGTCGCCTGGTCGTAGCAACCAGCAATGACTCAGCCTATCAAGCTGCCCTTGACTGGAAAGCCTCAGGTGGAGATGTGACCGTTGTCGATGCACGACCTGAGCCTGCAGCCATCGATGACATGCATAGAAAAGGAATTAAGGTCATCCCCGACAGCGTCGTCTACGAAGCACGTGGCCGTTTGCGCGTGCGAGGCGTTAAAGTCGCATCGCAAACAATTAGCGGCACTCTGGCAAACCATCATGAGATCGCATGCGATACGTTCGCAAGTTCTGCTGGATGGTCACCCGTTGTGCATCTGGCGTCTCATACAGGTAATAAACCCGTGTGGGATGACAC
>Ga0163108_10001678_pt1 | contig 16143 bp, 14 predicted proteins | sample Fk1155metaG_FD_109644 | JGI IMG/M metagenome (GOLD analysis project Ga0163108, IMG submission 109644) | Marine microbial communities from the Central Pacific Ocean - Fk160115 155m metaG | ecosystem: Environmental > Aquatic > Marine > Oceanic > Photic zone | place: The Central Pacific Ocean...
AATCCAGCACTGTGGGGGCCGGTGTTCACATTGCTGCAGGTCGATGTATCCCCCCGAACATCCAGATCGTGCCGGGTCCGGGGAACATGGTTGTTCGCATCCCGGAGGGCCTTCAGGGGCTGGTGACGGTTGTCGACGGTAGTTTGGAGTCGCAATGAGTCTGTGGGACCAACCAGGAACATCTGATTGGTTGCTTGGTGGCTACTTGGGGCTCATCACACTGGTTTGGCTGGGACTGATTCTGGGTGGTCGAACGTGGGGCGAAAGATGGAAGATCAGACGTCCAGCGTTGGATGCAGACTTGGGAGAAGCGGCAGAATTGGTTGTCAGCATTTGTATTCCCGCGCGCAACGAAGCCGACAATATTGATGCGTGCGTCCGTGCAGCCCTTGCTTCCCGTTGGTCGAAGCTTGAAGTCATCGTCGTGGATGATCGTTCCGAAGATGAGACGGGTGCTCTGGCGTTGAAGGCCGGTGAGGGTGATCCCCGCTTGCATGTCTTTTCGGGCGTAGAGCCACCTGCTGGATGGGCAGGGAAGCCATGGTCTTGTTCTCGTGCTGCGGGAGAATCCAGCGGACAGATTCTCTGTTTTCTGGACGCGGACGTGAGGATTGCTCCGGATACCATCCCTGCGCTTGTTGAAGTCATGGTGAGCGAAAAAGTCCGTCTGCTCAGTATTTATGGTTCTTGGACCCTGTGTACCTTCTGGGAGCGGGTGTTGATTCCTGCAGTCGGATGGCTGATCCGGGGCGCGGTCGATCTCGATGTTGTGAATGACCCAGGTCGTCCAGAGGCATTTGCGAATGGCCAATTGATCATGGTTGAACGCCAAGCCTACGAAAGCATGGACGGTCACGGCAGCGTTCGGGACCAGATTCTCGAGGATGTCCGTTTGGCCGAACAATTCAAGCGTCGTGGATTCGCCACTGGGATGAGGGTTGCGCCGTGGGCCTTTACGGTGCGGCTTTACGATGGGCTTCACTCCATCATTGCTGGCTACACGAAGAATCTCTTCGAGGGAATGGGTCGCAAACCCACGATGGCCCTTGGGGCGATCATATTCATCTTTATTGGTGCACTCCTTCCATGGCTGGCACTGTTATTTTCCTTCTATTGCCGGGCGGTATGGCAATGGCAGTTTCCCTCCATTGGCTGGATTGTTTGGTGCGCAGCCGTATGCTCCTTGCAGATCTTTTTTCGGTGGGGCTTGGAAACGCGGGATGGCCGATCGGGCAGTTTCGCGTGGTCGCATCCTTTGGCCAATGTTCTTTTGATTTGGATTTTGCTCCGTTCGATGATCACAATGGAGGCGAAATGGAAGGGTCGAACATTTGTTGATGGACGTGCTCAGTCCTGAAACAAAAAAAACGCCGACCCGAAGGTCGGCGTTGATATGGAGCGGGAGACGGGATTCGAACCCGCGACATCCAGCATGGCAAGCTGATGCTCTACCAACTGAGCTACTCCCGCAGCGGCAGCGTTCCTAACAAGCACGGAAACCGTGTCAAGCAAACTGGGCATTGCTCAAGCATGCAAGAGTCGAGTACCATCCCATGACAGGAGCTTGGAATGGAGCCCGTATGCTGATTCGCCCGTTTACGATTGTGTCTGCACTGAGTATTTTTCTTGGTTGCAATAAGAATGGTGGTCCGATTGAGCGGCAGCTCTTGGAAGATACCGGTGGCGAGTACATCCATGACGGCGATGGGGATGGCATTACAGTTGCGGACGGCGACTGTGATGATTCTGATGAGAATATTCGACCGGGCCGCACCGAAGACTGCAATGGCATCGACGATAATTGCAACGGATTGGTTGATGAGGGGTTTCCCGACACCGATGAAGACACCCTGGCAGATTGCTTGGATGTGGAAGAGTGCGACGGTGTCGACAATGATGGCGATGGAGCCATTGATGAAGGCTTTGACACCGATGGTGATGGTCTTCCCGATTGCCCAGCAACCGAAGTGTGTGATGGTGTCGACAATGATGGGGATGGGGACATCGATGAGGGGTATGACGTCGATGGTGATGGATACACTACGTGTGGAACCGCCCTTGCAGCAGCCGATTGCAACGACGACGACGAAACGATTTACCCAGGTGGGGTGGAGGTTGCGGAGGATTTGCTGGACAACGATTGCGATGGGCTGATCGATGAAGGTTTTTGGGCGCCAGGAGATTTGGTGGTCACGGAAATCATGGCCAATCCGAGCAGCGTGCGAGATACCGATGGTGAGTGGTTTGAACTCACAAATGTTTCGGGCCGTACGGTGATTCTGAATGGTGTGGAACTCGTCTCGGATGGTGAGGACCCCCATGTTGTCGAATCTGCAGACGCCCTGGTTTTACCGGATGGCGCTCCTGTTGTTCTGGCATTGAATGGTGATGCTTTGGCCAATGGGGGTGTGGAGCCATTTTATGCATACAGCCAACTTCGATTGAGCAACGAAACCGATCGCCTCGTGATTTTCGCGGATGGTGTTCGTTTGGATGAAGTGAATTGGGATGATGGAGAAACCATGCCCGATCCTTCCGGCAGCTCCATCAGCCTGGATCCTTTGTACATCGGTGCACTGGAGAATGATGACCCCACATATTGGTGTGTTTCCGACCAGTCGTGGGGAACAGCCACCGATTGGGGCAGCCCCGGTGCAGAAAACAATCCGTGTCCACAATTTGACCATGATGGTGATGGTTGGACGGGTGTTGATGGCGATTGTGACGATCGCAATGCCGGTGTGTATCCGGGTGCACCAGAAGTGGACTTGGGTGTCGATAACGACTGTGATGGCATCGTGGGCGCACGGCCGATTGCTGTGGCGGATTACGATGCCACACGGAGTACCTTGGTTGAGGGTGCCGAACTCCATTTGGTTGGATCGACTTCCTATGACCCGGATGGCGGTTCTTTAAGCTACTCTTGGTCGCTGTTTGCGCGGCCCGATGAACCCGAGGACACAGGGGCTCCCGAAGCATCTGAAACCGATGAAATCATCGAAGAGATTCTTTCATCCTCGGCGGACGCAACCTATGTTCCTGTAGAACCGGGAACGTATACGTTTAGTTTGGTGGTTTCAGATGGTCTCTATGAGTCGGAAGCCAGCCACATGACGCTTGAGATTGAACCGCTTCCAGTCGTCATCGATGATGAGTCTGAGGATGACGCACCTGCACCTGAATGACTTCACTTGGTGTGGTTTGCTGAAATCCAAATTCGTTTGATGGGCTGAACCAAGTTTGGCGGAACGCCGGTAGCCAATGCGTGGTCACAGGCTTTCTGTAGCCTCCGCGCTACGGCATCAATGGCCTGTTCTGTATCCGAGGTTGGGGTCCCGCCGGCCATCCTGGAAATCGCCAGCATCATTCCCGGTGTCGGGACCCTGTGTCGCAGGAACGAAAGTTCGATTGGGCTCTCATTCATTCCAGACAAGGCATCGGCAATCTGCGGAAGCCTACGGTACAGAGATGGCTTGTCGAGCGAAACCGACAAGGTGTCCAGGGCACGCTTCAGGGCAATGACTTGCCAAACAGCCGCGCCAGATGCTGCATCGCTGCCCCATCGTCCGGCACGGGTGATCGATGCGACAACATCAAGCCCACTACATGGTTTGTCTGGACAGCTGCCCTCCAGTCGTTCTGCCGCAATGGTGACCAATGCCAGTCCTGAGGAGGCCTGGTTTGATGCATCGAGGATGAACAATTCGCGTGCCCTGGCCAAGTTCCAAGCCGTAGGGGTTTCGTTGCGTTGTGCCCGGAAATCGGCCCGTTGTTTTTGCAAGTATTGCTGTTCGATGTCTTTGTCTGCGGCGGCCCACGCCAGCGCATGTCCAGTGGCTTCCCAGAAAAATTGCTCTCCACTTGTATGGGCTTCGGCGTCCATCACGCCCAAGTTCCGAGCCAACAGCAGTTGGCCGTAGGGGCTGTCTGCAACCAATGTGTGTGCATCTGAGTTCAGTGCTTCCGCTGCATGCGTTTGGTCTACTTTCGGCCCATCAAACCAGCCTTCCATCACCATCCGCCTGACGAGGTGCTCTGCTGCATCAAACTTTTCGTCGGGTGTATGGCCTGGAAGCCAGGCGAGAGGTTCTGCGGGTGTGGACGTTGCGGGTCGTGCTTCGACGCCACTCAAGCCAATCCATGCGGCGATTCGCTGCTGGATTTCTTCGTCCCATTCACCGCGGGTGACCTCGATGGCTGCCAATCGCGCTCCACGCGACAACGGAACACCAATGGTGCCGCGGGTGGATGCTTCGACGGTGGACCAATCCGATGGTGTGGCATTCGGGCGCCTGGCTGTCTGTGCCCAGATCTCAATGGCTTGGCCCCCTTGGACATCCTGCCAATCGCCAGCTTTCCGAGGTTTGGGTCTTCGCAGCAAAGGATCGTGTGCAACCAGGCTGCTCAAGGAGGCGGGGGCCGACGTGCTTTCCGTTGATGGTGCTTCGACCCTCAGATGTGGTGGGATCTCTTTTGCACAAGCAAGTGTGAGAAGAAAGAACCACATTAGGCGTTGTCTACCAATCCATCATTGATGTCGTGGACCATTCCAGGGCCGGAAAAAATGATTCCAGAATAGACTTGAACCGCCACGCATCCATCATCAAGAAGTGCGGCTGCCTGTTCCCAAGTACGAACACCCCCAGCCCCGATGACGGGAATGCGCCCATTTGCTTGATTCAGGATTCGACCGATTCGTTGTCTGGACAGTGTCCACAAGGGTGCGCCTGACATCCCTCCCGTCTCTTCGGTACGCCCCGTTGTTCCGGGTCGTGTTCGGGTGGTGTTGGTCGCGATGATTCCCAAGCATCCGGATTCGACGGCGGCTTCTACTGCTTCGTCCAAGGCAGTGTCGTCCAAGTCCGGGGAGAACTTGACGAAGACGGGCAGCGGGGCGGCTTCCGGTACGACAGCACACAGCAGAGAGCGGAGCGCATCGGCTTGTTGCAGATCGCGGAGGCCGGGTGTGTTGGGCGAGCTGACATTGACGGTGAAATAGTCCACGCAGTCTTTCAGACACGCCACGGACTGCAAATAATCCGCGTTTGCTTCCTCGAGTGGGGTCAACTTGCTTTTGCCGATGTTGGCGCCCACGGGGACTGAAGGCCATTGGTCTTTGTCGCGGAGAACCCGCAGCCGCTTGGCCAGGTCTTGGCTCCCGTGATTGTTGAACCCCATCCGATTGATCAATGCCTTTTCTTCAACCAAGCGAAAAAGGCGTGGTTGTGGGTTGCCGGGCTGCGCGTGTGCAGTGACGGTTCCCACTTCGATAAAGCCGAAACCGAGGCTGGGCCAAAAGGGGATGGCTTCTCCATCTTTGTCCAAGCCAGCCGCCAATCCAATCGGGCCAGCGAAGGTCAGCGGGCCCACCTGTACGGGGCCCGTGCTGGTAATGGGGCCACCCAAGATCCGAAAGATGCGCGCATGCAGACGCGGACACATCGACAGAGTACCCATGACCAAACGATGGGCTCGCTCGGCCTGAAGAAGGAAAAGAAATGGCCGTAAAAGTAGCCAGCTGAGTGTCAATAAGATCCGCCGCATGGGCGCCTTTTAGCACGCTGTGCGGAACTTGCCGGTCGATGGCGATTTACCGTGATAGCGTTCAATCCATGTGGTGGTTGCATTTGATCCTTCTGTTGGTGTTGTCGGCTTGTGGTGGCACCCCTGTTGGACCCCGAGAGGGTCAGCAGGCGCCGGTGTTTGAAGCCGCACGAATGAATGGCAGTACGTTGAGTCTTGCTGACTATCGAGGTCGGCCAACGGTGATGGTCTTCTGGGCATCTTGGTGTGGCCCTTGCCTGAAGGAAGCCCCCGAGGTGGCACGGGTTGCCAAGAGCTATGGCAAACAAATCAACATGGTGAGCATCAATGCAGGAGAGCCCGTTGATGTCGCCAAGAGAGCCGCGCCGCAAATGGGGATCACATGGCCTGTGGTCCTTGATACGGATGGCTCCATACAAGCGAAATACCAGGTGACAGGCATACCGCTTGTCTTGGTTTTGGATGCATCGGGAAGGGTGCGTCATCGGAACAACGGGGTTCCCTCGGATATTCACCGTTTACTGGATGGGTTGTTGGGATGATTTTTGGACTTTTATTTTCGTTGTCTGCTTTTGCAGCGGACGTGGCTTTTGTTGGGGCGACGGTATTGCCTGTCTCCGGTCCACCGATCGAGCAAGGAACTGTACTCGTCCACGATGGAAAGATCGCGGCTGTGGGCAAGGATGTCGCTGTTCCTGCGGGTGTAGAGCTTGTCGATGCATCGGGCCAATACCTGGTGCCAGGCATCATCGATGTTCACTCTCATATGGGCGTGTACCCTTGGCCAGGAGCCAAGGCGCATGGAGATGGAAATGAAGCCGTGGCTCCGGTCACCGCTCGTGTCCGCGCAGAAGACTCCGTGCATGTGTCAGATCCTGCATTTTCGCGGGCGCGTGCAGGCGGCGTCACCACCATCCAGGTTTTGCCCGGTAGCGCCAATTTGGTGGGCGGTGAGGCCAGCATATTGAAACTTAGGCCTTCCCGAACTTTGGCAGGAATGCGGTTCGCGAATTCCCCCCGCGGCATCAAGATGGCGTGTGGCGAAAACCCCAAGCGCGTCTATGGGGATGATGTGGACGGCCCCCAGACTCGGATGGGCAATTTGGCGTACATGCGTGCGTCTTTTCAGGCCGCCCTCGACTACAGGCAAGCACGCCGGACCCATCGCGATCCGCCGCCGCGAGATGCAAACCTTGAAACACTTCTCGATGTGCTGGATGGTGAAATACGCGTACATGTTCACTGTTACCGGCACGATGACATCGAGGGCATCTACCGCGTGATGGACCAGTTCGGCATCCAAGTTGCGAGCATTCAGCATGCGCTGGAAGCCTACAAGGTTCGAGATGTGATCCACGCGCATGGCTCAGGCATTGCGACCTGGGCAGATTGGTGGGGATTCAAAATGGAAGCCGTGGATGGGATTCCGAACAATGCGGCGCTGGTGAAGGCGACGGGTGCTCCGGTCGCCATTCATTCGGACTCGTCCAATCAAGTTCAACGTCTCAATGTTCAGGCCGCCAAGACGCTGCGGTACGGAATGTCCGAGGCCGATGCACTCGAAACCATCACGCTCGACCCAGCACGCATTTTGGGGATTTCGGATCGGGTGGGAAGCATCGAAGTTGGAAAGGATGCCGATTTTGCGTTGTTTAGCGGTCCGCCGTTGGATGTGTACAGCCTTGTCGTCGGGACATGGATTGATGGAACGCGGGTATATGACCGCGCACAGGAGGGAACACCAAATGCAAGACCATGATTGGACGAGACGTGGATTCTTGGCCGCGACTGCTGCGGTCGGTTTGGTACCAAGAGCCATTTTTGCGGCAGCTGAACTTGTGTACTCCAACGCTACGCTGGTCATGCCGGATGGAAGCACCCAGGTCGGAGGCCTTCGCATCCGGGATGGTGTGATCGATGCGGTGGGAAGTGCCGTCACAGGTGGAACGGACTTGAAAGGCCAGTGGCTTGTGCCGGGTTTTACCGATGCAGGCTGTCGGCTCGGTTTGTTGGAAGTGGGCATGGAGCGTGACACCCACGACACGAGTGCCAAGAAGAAGATGGCGCTCGATGCGCGTGCTGTGGACGGCTACAACCCACGTTCTGAACTCATACCGGTGGCACGGGTCAATGGAATCACGCAGGTTCTGCTCAACCCGCAAAATTCGGGCATGATCCCAGGGCAAGCTGCGCTCATGCGGACAACGGGCAACCATTTGGATGAGGTCGTGCTGGCGGCGCCCGCCGGGTTGTGCTTGAACCTGGGCAGGGCAGGGCAGGGCCATGAAGGGCCTGAGAGCCGCATTGCGCTCATGATGGAATGGCGCAAGTTCTTTGAGGAACACCCCAAGAGTGGTGGTGGGAAAAAGAAAAAGGGTTCCGATTCAAGCAAAGGAGATGCGGCCATCGCGCAAGCGCTTCGATCCGGTGAACTGTTGGCTTTGGTGCGGGCAAATCGAGCAGACGACATTGAGCGTGCGCTTGATCTGATCGTTGAGAATGAGTTGAATGCGGCCTTGGTTGGTTGCATTGAGGGCCATTTGCTTGCGGATCGAATTGCAGCCGCTGGCGTGCCGGTACTTCTCGGGCCATTGGATGCCCAACCTGACAGTTTTCAGCATCCCCATGCGCTGTATGAGAACCCTGCCATTCTGAACGAAGCGGGAATCAAATTGGCATTTCGCAGTGGCGATGCGCACCAAGTTCGAAACCTACCCACTTTGGCCGGATTGGCCGTTGCGCATGGTTTGCCCTGGGAGGCCGCCATTCGCGCACTGACGATCAATCCAATGGATATTTTTGGCCAACCCAACTTGGGTCGGTTGGTGGAAGGTGCAGAGGCCACCTTCTTTATTGTCGATGGGGATCCCCTTCAGCCCCGGCACCGGGTGCATGATGTGTTGATTCGTGGACAAAGCACATCCATGCAAACACGCCACACAAAGCTGTATGATGCGTTCAAGGAGTTGGAGTGAACGTATTGGTGACAGGCGGAGCGGGTTTCATAGGTTCCCATTTGACGCGCGCGCTGTTGAATCGAGGAGATCAGGTCACTGTTCTCGATAATTTCGATGATGCGTATGACCCATCATGGAAGCTGCAGAACCTCGAAGGGTTGCAGGTCACCCTCGTGACGGGAGACGTACGCGACCGGGCTGCGGTAGAAGAGGCCTTGCGGGGCGTTGATGCCGTGGTTCATTTGGCAGCGTTGGCCGGTGTGCGAGAGTCCTTGGAGTCACCCGGTGAGTATGCGAGTGTCAATGTTGGTGGAACCGTAAATCTGCTGGAGGCTGTTCGAGAGCGTTCAGGGGTTCCGGTTGTTTTCGCGAGTTCGAGTTCCGTGTACGGAAATCGAGATGATGGCCCTTTTCTGGAAAGCGATCCCCTTGGCTTTCCTGCTAGCCCCTATGCCGGCAGCAAGCGTGCAGCGGAACTGATGTGCAATGCCGCTCACCTCAGCTGGGGTCAGTCGGTGACCATCCTTCGGTTTTTTACGGTTTACGGTCCCCGGCAACGGCCAACCATGGCCATATCCAAGTTCATCCGGATGGCGGAAGCCGGTGAAACCATACCCGTGTTTGGGAACGGTGGAAGTCAGCGGGACTATACCTACGTCGATGATGCAGTCTCTGCGATATTGGCGGCATTGGCCAAACCCCAGGACTTTGCAGTGCTCAATGTTGGTGGGGGTGCACCGATTCGCTTGGATGCATTGGTGGAAGCCATCGCACAGGCAACAGGGAAGGCCATTCAAACAGATCTATTGGATGAGCAGCCAGGAGATGTTGCCCTGACTTGGGCGGACCCCACCCAAATTCAAGAATCTCTTGGTTGGTCGGCCCAAGTGGACATTTTGGAGGGTTTGCGTCGGACGGTGGAAGCCCAGCGTTGACTTTAGGCGGTCAACTTGGTGTGCTTCACGAATTCTCTAAAGTAGTGCAATCCACTCAGTAGGGAAAAGCCTGTAGCAATCCAAAGCAGTGCGATTCCGGCAGAGTGTGCGTCGCAGCCGAGCCATTCGGTGTGGAACAACAGGAAACCAATTGCAGTACCCAAGTAGACCGTCTTGAGTTTTCCAAAGGAACTGGCTGCCAGCACCATGCCTTCTTGGCTGGCGATGCTGCGAAGCCCGGTGATGGCCACTTCTCTGCACAACAAGAGCGACACCATCCATGCAGGCGCCCGACCGAGCGGTACAAGCATCACCAACACCGTGATGGTCATCAACTTATCGGCAAGAGGGTCAAGGTATGCCCCAACCGGACTGACCAAATCCCATTTTCGGGCGAGCCATCCGTCGACAATATCGGTGATCATTGCACCCACAAAGATGATGACTGAAACGATTTCCTCGGTGTTGGAGGGCTCTTCAAGCAGGAGCCAAACCATCACAGGAATCAGTGCAATCCGCAGGACTGTAAGGATATTCGGTAAGTTCCAAAATCCGTTGCTCTTCACTGTTGCTCCAAACTGGCGATGGGCCGATGAACACTGAAATGGCGTTCGAGTGCCAGTACACGTTTTACGTAGGTTTGTGTTTCTTCAATATCGGGAACCGCCATTCTGCGCTTCACCCGATTTGGGCCTGCATTGTAACCAGCGAGTGCCAGCCGACGGTCACCGCGGAACATATCCAGCATCTTTGCCAAATATCGGGAGCCCCCATCAATGTTTTCTATGGGATCAAAAGAGTCGGTCACTCCAAGATCGGCCGCAGTAGCGGGCATGAGTTGCATCAACCCCTGTGCTCCAGCATGTGAAACCGCATCTGGATTCATCCCACTTTCTGCCAATACTACCGCTTTGATGAGGCTTGCAGGGACACCATATTGAATGGAGGCCTGGGTGATGAGCCCATCGAATTTGTCGAGGTTTGGGAAGTTTCTTGGATTGACGTTCTTCACCATGGGGGGTGGCCCGTCGACGGTGAACGGCGCGTAGCTTGCCGTTGATGGGGGCGAATCCGTGAAGGATATCGACCCATTTGGGTTTTCGGACCGCCAGACATCGGATGCATTGGCCAGCGAAAATAGGACGATCAACAACATTAGACTACCTATGGGTGAGCCACTGGAATGGCAAGACGAGTTAGAACGGAAGGATGGTCGACCAAACCGATACATTGGTGGTGGGTACAGGGATTGCAGGCCTGCTTTTTGCATTGCAAATGGCAGAGGCAGGGCCCGTCATTGTTTTGACCAAAGTAGAGAAGCAAACCACGAACACCTGGCTTGCCCAAGGTGGCATTGCCGCGGCTTGGTTGGAGGATGACTCCTGGCAGGCCCATGTGGAAGACACTCTGGTTGCCGGCGCAGGTCTTTGTCGGCGCAAGGTCGTGGAATTTGTTGCCCGCAATGCACGGCAGAGTGTGGAAGATCTGATCGCACGTGGCTGTGTCTTTGATGCCCACGATGGTGACTATGACCTGCATCGGGAGGGTGGTCATTCCGCCCGCCGAATTCTCCACAGCAAAGACAGTACGGGTGCCGAAATCATGCGTGCTCTGCTGGCCGAGGTAGAGGCCCACCCCAACATTGAGATGAGGGAGCACCGAATGGTGGTGGACCTCATCACAGAGGGGTCTTTGGCCCGTCAGCGGGGTCAACTGCCGCCTCACCCAGACAGGGTGTTGGGTTTGTATGCCTTGGATACTGTGACCGGACAAGTCGATGCGTATTCCGCCAAAGTCACAGCCTTGTGTACGGGTGGGGCCGGAAAGGTCTACCTGTACACATCCAACCCGGAAGTGGCCTCAGGCGATGGGGTGGCCATTGGGTGGCGGGCCGGTGCGCGCGTGGCCAACATGGAATTTGTACAGTTTCATCCCACGTGCTTGTTTCATCCGGAGGCCCGAAACTTTTTGATCAGCGAAGCCCTGCGGGGTGAGGGGGGTGTGCTTCGGAACGGAGATGGCGAAGCATTCATGGCCCGATACGATGATCGAAAGGAACTCGCCCCACGGGACATCGTTGCCCGGGCCATCGATGCAGAGTTGAAGCGCCTAGGCGAAGATTGTGCTTGGTTGGACATGACCCACATGTCTCGTGAAGCGGTGGAGCATCATTTTCCCAATATCGATGCCCGTTGCCGAACACTGGGCATCGATATGACGGTCGATCCGATTCCGGTTGTGCCGGCTGCCCATTACCAATGTGGCGGCATCCTTACCGATTTGAGCGGTGAAACCGATATTCGCAACCTGTTTGCCATTGGCGAGGTTGCATGTACGGGCCTTCATGGTGCCAATCGACTTGCGAGCAACAGCTTGTTGGAAGCCGCTGTTTTTGCGCAAGAAGCAGCAAAGGTGGCCAAGTCGCGAATCGCTGAAATTACGGTGGAAACAGAGTTGCCCACCTGGGATGAGGGGACGGCGAGTGAGCCCGATGAGCAGGTTGTCATCAAACAGATTTGGGATGAAGTCCGACATTTTATGTGGAACTACGTGGGCATTGTGAGAACGAATCGCCGTTTACAGCGTGCCCGCAAACGGATTGACTTGGTTCAAGAAGAAATCGACACCTATTACTGGGATTTCAAGCTTACGGGAGATCTGGTCGAACTTCGCAATTTGACGACGGTGGCGGAACTGGTCGTAGAGTGTGCATTGCGGCGGCGAGAGAGCCGCGGTCTGCATCACAACACGGACTACGACAAGACGAAGAAGCGCTATTTGTCCGACACGGTTCTACAGCGCCGCTGGTGAGGGCGCCTGCCCCACGATGGCTTCGACCGCATCAATGGATTTGGGTGTGGCTGCGCTGATCACATGGGGGTCATCGGTGGTTACCAGTACGTTGTCTTCGATCCGTATGCCGCCGAATCCGACCCACTCGAGGGCCCGGTCAAAGTCGACCTGATTGTGAAACCGTTCTCGGAGTGATGTGTCCTGAAGGATGGCTGAAACAACGTAGAAGCCCGGTTCGATGGTGACACACATTCCAGGCTCTAGATCGAGGTCGAGCCGAAGGTATCCAGTACCGAACTGGTCTGAACGATGTCGATGGGCTGGATAGCCAGCGCGGTCACCAAAGTTCTCCATGTCGTGCACATCCAGGCCCAGAAGGTGGCCAACGCCGTGCGGAAAGAAAATGGCGTGGGCGCCTGTTTCCAAGGCGTCTTCGGCCGAGCAGGTCAACAAGCCTTCGTCCACCAAGAACTCAGCCAACACTTGGCTGGCTTTCATGTGGATGTCTCTGTATCGAACACCCGGTCGGACCATATCAATCGCAGCCAATTGCGATGACAAGACGGCTTGATAGGCGGCACGCTGTTGCGTGTTGAATGTGCCGGACACTGGCCAGGTTCGGGTGACGTCGGTCGCATACCCTGACGTGGCTTCTGCACCACCATCCAAGAGCAGCAATTGGCCGCTTTTCGCTGTGTTGACGTAGCGAAAATTGTGGAGCACGTCGCCCTCAACCGTCACGATGCTTGGGTAGGCAGTTCGAAGACCAGCCCGCGCCACAACATTGTGAAATGCTGCGGCAACTTCCCGTTCATGGACACCCGGTCGCGTAATGGACATGGCTGCACAGTGAGCGGCTTTGGTGACCACTGCGGTGGCCTGCATTTCCGCTACTTCTTCATGGGACAAGATTCTGCGCATTTGAATGATTGCATCGATCAGGGCATCGCTTCCGTTTTGTTGACCGTAGACAAGAGGGTCGCCATAGATCTTTTGTGCCCGAAGGGTTTGGGCCAGATCCGGGATTGCGATGGTTTCAAGAGCGGAAAGCTTTTTGGCATCTTGCTCCAAGCAGTCCGTGGCCTTCACCTTGGTAAATCCAAGGGGTTGTGCCATTTCTTCTATGGTGTGGCTCACCCCGTGCCAGAGCGCATCGTCCTCCGCGGGTTGCGGCAGGTAGATCGTTGACTCACCATTTTCGATCAGGATTGCCGCACCAGGAATCGTGCAGCCAGTGAAATACAGGAAGGTCGAATCTTGGCGGAACGGAACCGTGGACATGGGTAGGTTTCGCGGCCGTTCACCGTTGCCCATCAACAAAATGGGCTTGTCGATGGTGTGTGCCAGGCGGGTTCTTCTTTCAGCGTGAATGGTGGGAGCAATCATGATTCCTCAAATGACATCGGCGCGCGTGGCGAGGGCCTCCAGCGTGTAGCCCGATTCTGCAAAACGCTCGATGGCACCCTCACTCCTATCCACAACACAAATGATCTGGACCACTTTCAACCCTGCAGCCTCTACGGCGTGAATGGCTTTCAACAAGCTTCCACCGGTCGTTACGGTGTCTTCCAGCATGCAGACCTTCGAACCATCCGGCAGACCATATCGTCCCTCCACCTGATTCCCGGCGCCGTGCCCTTTTGGCTCTTTTCGAACCATGAAACCGTGTAGTGGTCGGCCTTCAAGGAAGCTGTGCGTCACGATTGCCCCGGTCATTGGATCGGCACCGGTCACCGGGCCGCCAACACCGACTACATCGGGCTTGAGGCGCTCCAGGATCATTTTTGCGATCACGGTAGAGCCCTCTGGACTCAATGTGGTTTGCCGTGCATCCACATACAAGTCACTGGTTTTTCCGCTGGCCAATGTGAAGGTTCCCGTACGTACGGAACGGTCCTTCAGGATTTCTATCAAACGTTCCTTCATGACTGTCCATCCAACCATTTCAAGAGATCACCCAGTACCTGCTCTTTTTCAGGCTCATTGAAAATCTCGTGGTACAGCTCGGGGTAGCAAATGATCTCGGCGGGTGTATTCCAGTTGCGTGCCATGGCCATGGAAGACTGAGAATCGACAATGCCGTCCTTGCCACCAACCTGCAAGAGGAGCGGGAGGGTTCCGTTGGGCGCATTTTCCATGACCCGTGCTTGGGCGTTGGTCATTTCGATGAAGAACCGAGCGGTGACGGTTCCGTATACCAATGGGTCGGCATCGTAATCTTTGACGACCTGCGGATCTCTGCTCAACAACGATGAATCCAAACCCGTGGCCATGCTCAGTCTGGGCGTGAGTTTGGACAACAACTTGGCTGCAGCCTTTTTGATGGGTGCATCCACCGTATCAACGACGTTGGGGCCGGATAGAACCAGTCCGCGCACTTCGTTTTTCAATCCCTCAAGGACTGAAGACAGTGCAATCAGTCCGCCGGTAGAGTGGCCCATCAGAAAAATGGGTCCATCGAATGTGCTGGCTGCGGCATCTACGTCTTCCACATATTGCTTCCAGCCATCCACGTGACCACGCAAGCCATCTGATTTTCCATGGCCTCGGGGCTCCATGACAACGACGTTGTACCCTGCATTGCTGAGCGCATTTGCCACATGGTCATACCGGTTCAAGTGCTCGGCCAAGCCCGGTACGATCAAGATGTTTTTGTCTCCAGCCCCCGCTTGTCCGATACGAATTTGAGATCCATCCGCAGATTGTACAAATGATAATTCCATGGGGGTCTCCAATCAGCGAAGCAGGAACAGTGACAAGTATTCAAACCAAGCAATGACGGCAAGACAGAAGAGCATCATCAACAAGAATGGTGCAGTAGCCTTAATGACCTGAATGATGTTGCGATTGAAAACTGTGGAAGAAACGAACAGGTTTACACCCATTGGTGGGGTCAGGTAGCCCAACTCCAAGTTGACGATGAACATGATGCCGAAGTGAATGGGATCCATGCCGTATTGCATGGCGATGGGTGCCAACAACGGTGCCACAATCAGGATCGCGCTGATGATTTCCATCACACAGCCCAATGCGAGCAGGAAGAGGTTGCACAGGATCAGGAACTGCCATTTGGTGCTCACCACGGTTTGCAACCATTCTGCGGCCTGTTGGGGGATCATCTGTTCGGAGAGGAACTTGTTGAAGGCAATGGCCAGCACAATGATCAGGAACAGGGAACCCATCATCACGCCAGAGTCCGAGAGAACCTTGGGTAGTTTTCGAATCGGCATTTCACGGTGAATCAACAGTTCGACAAAGAGGGCGTAGACGACGGCGACTGCCGCCGCTTCTGTGACCGTGAACTTCAGCGGCCCGAGGACACCGTAAATACCGCCCAGGATCATGACGGGCAGGGCAAGTGACCACACGGACTGCCCCAACTGTCCAATCAGATTGGACCAATAGGAGCCATCGTAGCTGACGGGCTTGATTTCGATGTCGGGACGGGTCGGCCTGGTTTGGTACATGGTGTACAAAACCAAGACGGTCGCAATGAACAGTCCGGGCAAGATACCTGCAATGAACAGGTCATTGGGTGACACTTGAAACTCATGGCTTGAAACCATGATCGCAAAGATGATCATCGGTACAGATGGTGGGATGATGATGCCCAGAGAGCCGGCGCTGGTCAATACACCCAACGAGTAGTCTTCGGGGTATCGTTCTTCCACAAGCATGGGGAACATGATCGAACCCACCGCGATCACGGTGACGGGCGATGAACCGGAGATGGCGGCAAAGATTACACAGGCCACAATCGTGGCGATGCCAAGCCCTCCAGGCGTTTTGCCCATGATTGCGCGGGCCAGTCCGACCAACCGATCGGCAATGGAGCCCTGTGTCATGATGTTGCCGGCCAGCACAAAGAATGGAATGGCGAGCAATTCCTCTTTCTTCACGGCCTCGTACATGTC
>Ga0163108_10001682_pt1 | contig 16117 bp, 12 predicted proteins | sample Fk1155metaG_FD_109644 | JGI IMG/M metagenome (GOLD analysis project Ga0163108, IMG submission 109644) | Marine microbial communities from the Central Pacific Ocean - Fk160115 155m metaG | ecosystem: Environmental > Aquatic > Marine > Oceanic > Photic zone | place: The Central Pacific Ocean...
CTTGCCAATGTCATGCAAAAAGCCGCAACGGCGAGCGAGTGTCGTGTCGAGGCCAAATTGATCGGCCAACAGAGCGGAAATGACTGCAACTTCGATCGAGTGCTTGAGGACGTTTTGGCTGTAACTTGTGCGGAAGTGCAGTCGGCCAACGAGATGGACCAGACGTTCATTGAGTCCGGCGACGCTAAGTTCCTGGCAGGCCTCCTGTCCCAGCTTTCGGATGTGGGCGTCCATCTCTTTTTCCGTCTCCGAGACCACTTCATCGATGCGGGTGGGATGAATGCGCCCATCCTGAATCAACTTGACGAGGGCCAGACGAGCTGTCTCTCGTCGAACCTTGTCGAAGGCGCTGACGACAACGACACCAGGCGTGTCGTCGACAATCACATCAACTCCGGTCACCTTTTCGAAGGCCCGGATATTGCGTCCCTCGCGGCCAATAATCCGGCCTTTGATCTCGTCGTTGGGTATGTCGACGGTGGAAACTGTCAATTCGGATGTGTGTGTTGATGCACAACGCTGCGCCGCCATGCCGACGATTTCGCGGGCCAGTTCATCCTTCTTTTCATTGAGTTCTGCTTCCCACTTGAGGACTTCGGCCCCGGTCTCCTCCTTCAGGGTGCGCTGCAATCGTTCGAGAAGCAGTTCGGTGGCATTTTCGGTCGACAGTCCGCTGATCTTGTAGAGTTGTTCCTGTTCTTCCTGGAGAAGACGTTCGAGTTCGTTGTCGCGAGCGTCTAGGCCTTTCTGACGATCGGCGAGGTTCTTCTGCGTGACCTCGAGCATCCGCTCACGCTTCTTGAAGTCGGCTTCGCGTTCTTCTTGTGTGGATTCGCGTCTTTCCAGGTCAGAATCGCGTTGCCTTTGTTGGTCGAGGGTACGATTGTGATCCTCGTCCATTTCGGACCTCCGCTGTAACAACTCCTCTTTGGCGGTCAATTCAAGAGTCTTCTTGAGAGTTTCGGCCTCGCGTTCGGCGTTTTGGAGGATGTCCTCACGTCGTTGATTGGTGGCGAGGCGGCGGGCGCGTTCCATGAACCAGGAGCCCGCGACCCCTACGAGGAGAGCGACTAGGCCAATTCCGAGGGCCCACGGGACGGTGAGTTCGACGGCGAGAAGCATCGGGCTAACTCCTTCGCAATGGCAGCGAGGGAGAACCGTCAGGCGACGGCCGATCGCATTATCCGCGAGTCAACTGCGTCGGCGTGTTATCGCCGGCAGCCGTCCGTTCCCACGGGCCGGAGGAAAGACCCACCGGCAAGAAAGAACGGGAGAAAATGATCGACGTTGAGAAGCCTGGTACGAGGGACGTCATTGGAACGGGAAAACTGATCCGACGGGCAACGCCCCACCGAAGCGTAAGCCCACTCCAATGCAACGCCGATCAGCAGGATCAGCGCCCAAAACAGTATCTCAACGGGAATCACAGACATCCTGGGTGCCCAAAGGCGGGTCCAGCGGAAAATGACGATGCGACAGCGTTCTGACGAGTTCCAGTCGCTGACTGGATTGGTCTCTTGTATGGATGGATTGACTCGGTCATCCTAGCACAGACCGCGACTCGGTCAACGGTCCCCCTGGAGACAGGCTGGCTAGAATGGCACCGACCGATACCATGACGGGAATGCCCATGCCGTCCACTCAACAGCTGGAAAGATCATTTGAGGGGCGGATTGGAACCTGGATTGAAAGCCACGGGTATAGCGCAAGTACCGTGTTGGTAGGCGTTTCCGGCGGTGCCGACAGCGTCGCACTTCTACGGGGAATGGCCGCTGTGGGGGGGAGTCTTGGATTGCGACTTGTCGTCGGACATGTCAATCATGGTTTACGCGGTGAGGAATCGGATCGAGAGGCGGGTTGGGTCGAGCAACTGTGTGACGATCTCGCTGTGATCTGTGAGGTCGAGCGAGTCGACAGCGACGGTGATCTCTCCGAGGAGACGGCACGAGCACGAAGGTACGAGGCATTGATCGCAATGGCGGGTCGTCACGATTGCCGTGCGATCGCAGTGGCTCACACCCGCGATGACCAGGTGGAAACAGTTTTGCACCATATCGTGCGTGGCACGGGGTTGAGTGGTCTGCGGGGCATGTCCGATTGCGCGGTCATCGATGGCCAGCAGAACTTGATCCGGCCTCTTCTGGACGTGTCGCGTGACCAGATCGTCGAGTGGTTGACTTCACTTGACCAGGAGTGGTGTGAAGACCAGTCGAATCGTCAGACGCGTTGGACGAGAAACCGGATCCGTCATGAACTGATCCCGACACTGGAGCGAGAATACAATCCGCGCGTGCGCGAGGCGGTTGTGCGGTTGGCTCGCCTGGCCGATGAGGCTGATCAGATTGTCGCGGCCCAGGTCGAGCGGCTGTTGAACGCGTGTGTGGTCGAGCAAACGGAAACCCTGATTCGTCTCTCGATCGTGGATCTCGCCGACGAGCCAGAACCGTTGATTCGGGCCTGCTTGAAGCAGTTGTGGGTCCGCCAGGGATGGCCTCGCCAGGCGATGGGGTTTGACCGTTGGCAAAGTCTGGCCGGGGTCGTGAGAGGCGACGCGGCCGCCGATCTCCCCGGCCACGTACTGGCCCGCCGCGACGGTTCTGTTGTGCGGCTAGAATGCCGGAGTCCTGCAACCGTTTCGTCGGCCGACTAGGTGGCCGACATCTCGTAGACCTCGTAGGGGCGATCACACGGTGTGCCGCGTGAGACGTGCATTCTTCGGGCAGAGGGCTCAATGATGACCGAGAAAACGGTCGTCCAGAATCCCGTCTCGGGGTCGGTGTTGGGGTGTCGGCAGATGGAATAGGGATGTCCGTCGTGATCGCGGAGCGCGGTTTTGATCGCCTCAATGCTGTTCCCAGCGCCCGCTGCCGAAAGCAACGCGTCGATCCGCTTTTTGCGTGAGTGCGACTGGATCAATTCGGGGAAACGGTCATTGATCGGCAGGAGGTCGGGATGCAGGCAATGGTTGGTGTGTGTGACGTCGAGGTCGGAGGCCGAGGTCAGTACGTGCACGTCGTCGATGGTCACCTCCAGGTCGGCGGGTCCCTGCGGTGTCGCCAGGATAATATTGGCCGGGATTGCCCTCTGAGCCCGCCTGATCGACTCGATCGCATCGGCAAGAGACGTCTGTTCGTAGAGATCTCTTAGCGTGAAGTAGTGCGGGACGCCGGTTGCACGCGACGGGGCAGGCAGGGTGTTCAGGCAGGCTCCGATACCGGAGTCGTTGAACCCGATGTAGGCAATCAGGCCTGCCTGTGTCAGCGTGGTCAGGGACGGCCGATCGTTGGGATGGCGGGTGAGAACAATCGTGAAATCGTCGAGTGCCGGGTCATTGTCCCAGTTCTGGGCAACGAGATTCGGCTGAAGCGACAACGATGTGCAGCCGGATTCGGATTCGGCAGTCAGCTGATTGCGGACCTGCAAGAGCATGAGGTCAATCAGTTCGACACCGGCAGCTTCGGCAGTTCCTTCGAGTTCATCGAGCAATGGAGAATTGTATCGACGGGCAATATCCAGGCAGGAAGCGGCGACTGCGTGGGACTGCTCGCGTGTGACATTGGCGGTCAGGTTGATTCGTTGGAGCGCGATGTCACAGAAGGCCCGGATCATTTCGCGGGCGGCTTCGCCGATCTGCCGGCCGAGTTCGCGAGGGGTTCCCGAGACGGAGATTTCAGGGTAACGCTGCGGCGTGGTTGCCATCTGTGTTTGCTCACGACGAGTGTGGTTGGACTTATCGTGGCCTGCGAACCCGGTGGGATCAAGTGGGTTCCCTCCGGGACAATCACGGGTTGACACCCGGCAGAGAATCCTCAAAATTCGCGCCCCAACAGACAGTGCGATGACACCAGGTCAAGGAAGGCAGCGGCTCGCGGCTGTCGAAGACCGAGTCCGGTGGCGGCGATCGCTGGCAGGGAGGCCTCTGACGTTGACGATCCGCGATCTTTGTCGGCCGGCGACCGTCAGTCTACGGCGTTTGTTACCGGTCGCGAGTTTTGTCGGCTGTGGTGACGTTCGCGTGAGGGATGCCACCGATGAAAGTGGTGCCTGCGTTCCCGGGACGCTGTTTGCTGCAGTACGTGGAGGCCGGCACGATGGACTGATGTTCGTCGACGAGGCCTTGCAACGTGGCGCGGGAGCGTTGTTGGTGCCACGGGCATTACCGAAGGCGAAGGTTCCGCAGTGCGTTGTCCCCGACGTTCGCTGGGCCTATGCGCGGGTCTGTCAGTGCATTGCCGGGGAGCCGAGTCGTCGGCTGAAGCTGGTCGGAGTCACCGGCACAAACGGCAAGACGACCGTCAGTTGGTTGTTGCGCTCGATTCTGCAGGCGATGGGCCTGTCGACGGGTCTGCTGGGCACGATTGAGTATGACGATGGTGGTTACACGCAACAGGCGGAATTGACGACGCCGGGACCCCGAGCGTTGTCGACCTGGTTGGCGTCGATGGTTTCGCGAGGGACAACTCATGCCACCATGGAGTTGTCGAGCCACGCACTCGACCAGGATCGTGCCGCCGGCGTGGAGCTCGAGGCGGCGGTCATAACCAATATCACGCAGGATCACTTCGACTATCACGGTGACGCGGCGAGCTACATGTCGGCCAAGTCGCGAATCCTTGGCATGTGCAGATCCACCGGCTGCGTGGTCTGGAATGCTGAAGATCAATCGGTGTCGAAGCTGGTGGATGCAGCGAATGGATTGGGGCGACAAGTGTCGTTTGCGATCGCGGCGGATGCCGATGTGAGGGCTGAAATCGTATCGGAGTCAGCGGAGGGAACCCGATTCGTGGTGCGGCCAAGCGGCGGGCAAGCCCTGAAAATGGTTACGCCGCTAGTTGGCCGACACAACATCCTGAACATCCTGGCGGCAATGATTGTCGCCGAACATCTTGGTGCTGATCGGGATTCGATCGTGGCGGGTATTGCCCGGCTCGGGAGCATCCCCGGTCGTATGGAGGCTGTCCGTTGTGGGCAGCCGTTTGATGTGTTTGTCGACTATGCACATACCGACGATGCGTTGCGTCGCGCGCTCGTCGAATTGCAGGGCGTGACCAAAGGGCGAGTGATCTGCGTGTTCGGGGCAGGCGGTGATCGAGACAGGTCAAAGCGGCCGCTGCTGGGGGCGGCCGCGGCCACCGCGGATGTCTGCATCGTCACCAGCGACAATCCGCGATCGGAGGATCCCCGACGGATCCTGGCCGAAGTGTCCAGCGGTGTCGAAGACGCTGGAGGGCAACCGCTGGTGGAGGAAGATCGACGGGTGGCGATTGACAGAGCCTTGAGCCTGGCTCGTGCCGGTGATTGCGTGCTGGTTGCAGGCAAGGGGCACGAGACACACCAGACCGTCGGCGGAAGAAGGCTGCGGTTCGACGACAGGGAAGTCGTGCGGGCGGCACTGTCGAGACATCCGTGGCAATCCCGGAAGGCCGAGAAGCAATGAAACCGATCGGCCTTTCAGAAATCGCCGCCGTGATCGAAGGAGAGGTGGAGCCGGCTGGCCATTTGGATCCGATGATCACCGGGGTCGTCACCGATTCGAGGACCGTTGAAAAGGGGGAGTTGTTCGTTGGACTGCCGGGGGCGAGATGTGATGGTGCCGATTTCGTCGACGATGCTGCTCGACGAGGGGCCGGTGGTGTGGTGGCGAGTCGAGGATTGAAAACGCGATGTCTGGTACCGCGGATCGTCGTGAGAAATCCGCTCAGCGCGCTGTGGGAACTGGCGTCGTGGAATCGCGAGCAGTGCCCAGCGGTGCGGGTTGCGGTCAGCGGCAGTGCCGGCAAGACGACCGCCCGGCAGATGATCCACTGTGTCCTGGAAACGTTGGGAACCGGCAAACAGAGCCCCGAAAATTTCAACAATCACGTGGGGCTTCCGTTGAGCCTGTTGAGGCTGGATCCGGAAGATCGATTTGCGGTCTTGGAAGTTGGTGTGTCGGGACCAGGTGAGATGGCTCCCCTGGGAGCCCTGGCCGCACCGCGGGTGGTGGTATTGACCGGCACCGGTCGCGCCCACCTGGGCGGATTCGGCTCGGTCGAGATGCTGGTGCGAGAAAAGGCTCGATTGCTCGAGGCGGTGTCGGATGGAGGACTGATGGTCGTTCCCGACGCCTGTTCGGGGTTGCTGGAGTCGGTATCGGGCCGGGCGGTGGACGTGGTCAGGGTAGGTGAAGGGACGTCGGCTGACATCAGCGCGTGTGACGTATCGCATGAGGGGGACGTTCTTGAGTTTCGCATTGAGCAGCAGGAATTTCGATTGAATGTGGCGGGACGCCACTTCTTGACGGCGGCTTTGTCGGCTGTGGCAGTCGCAAGGTGGCTGGGAATAGCTGATAAGGACTCGGCGAAAGCGCTGACAGGGTTTCGGACGGCGAGGGGACGATGCCGGGTGGAGTGGGGCCACGCTTGGACGGTCATCGATGACACCTACAACGCCAGTCCCGAGTCGGTGCTGGCGGCCTGCGAATTGTTGGGGAATTGGAGAACCAGCGGTCGTCGAATCCTGATCCTCGGTGACATGGCGGAACTCGGCGACGAAGCCGAAGCGTGCCACGCCGAGATCGGTGGATACGCTGCCCGCTGCGGGATAGAGCAATTGTGGGCCGTGGGCGTCTGGGCCGACCGGATTGCTTCGGCGGCAGTTGAATGTGGCATGGCGCGAGATCAGGTCCACGCGAGCAGATCGATCGGCGCATTGAAAGACGGGTTGGGGCAACGGCTTGAGGCCGGAGACACCGTGTTGATCAAGGGGGCGCGTCGGGAGCGGATGGAGCGTGTTGTGGCGTGGCTGAAGGAGACGGAGGACTCGGCATGAGGAAGAACACGAGGTCCTGCCGCTTGCTCAGGGTTTGCGGGAATCCGTGGCACTGTCGATTTCAGAATTGGCAGGAGCACTTTGGGCAATCGCGTTTACGTAGCGTTTGGGTCCGTTACGTCGGTTGTCGCTCGGTGGCAGGGCCTCCTTACATGTTTGCTTGGCGGTGGAAAGGCAATCCCGGGACGGTGGGCCAGGTGCGAAGATGTTGGTATGGCTGCTGAATCGGTTCAGCCCGCTGCTGGACCGGATGGAACTGTACACGACCGGCGACAGCCGCGTGTTCTTGACGGCGCGGACGGCGTTGGCCAGCGTGACCGGTTTTGCACTCGCTTTGCTGTTGGGACCCTTCGCGATTCGGTGGCTGAAGGTGCGATTTTGCGAACGCGTCGACAGTGATTCGGAGCGGCTCAACGAACTGCAGTTCAAGAAGAACAACACGCCGACGATGGGTGGTTTGTTCATCGTGGCTGCCGTTGTCATCGCGGTGCTGTTGTGGGGCGACTTGGGGAACCGGTTCGTGCAGTTGTCGGTGCTGACGGCGCTGGGCTTTGCTGCGTTGGGTGCGGTTGATGATTGGATCAAGCTGAGTTCTTCCCGGAACGGATTGCGGGCCCGAACGAAATTTGTTCTGCAACTGGTGCTGTCGCTGGGTCTGGCATGGGGGTTGTACGACGTCCTGGCTGAACGCCCCGGTGGATTGGTTTTGATCTGGCCGATCGGTGATTCATCGATGTGGCTTGGGTCCGGATTCGTGGCGTGGGCAATGCTCGTACTCGTCGGCAGCTCCAATGCCGTGAACCTGACGGATGGTCTCGATGGATTGGCCAGCGGTTGCATGGTGATTGCGTCAACGGCTTTTGCGGCGTTGTGCTACCTCTCGGGACACAGCGTCATCGCTGAGTACCTGAGCATCCCCTACATGGCCGGATGTGGCGAGTTGACCGTCGTGATGGGCGGCCTGGTTGGTGCAATGCTCGGGTTCTTATGGTTCAACTGTCATCCAGCGCAGGTCTTCATGGGTGACACGGGTTCGTTGCCGATTGGGGCATTGCTGGGAATGGCGGCGTTGGTCACCCGGCAGGAGTTGTTGTTGGTCGTGGTGGGTGGAGTCTTTGTCGTGGAGACACTCAGCGTGATCCTTCAGGTCGTGTCGTTTCGTCTGCTCGGCCGCAGGGTGATTGCCTGCAGTCCCCTGCACAATCACCTGTTGTTTCGCGGGGAAAACGAATCCAAGATCGTCGTGCGTTTCTGGATTGGATCGGTGTTGCTGGCGGTAGTCGCCGTTGCCAGCCTCAAGGTGAGATGAGGCGAAGCGAAGTTGTGGCATGGCGTCCAGGAACAAGTGGCGAGGAAAGACGAGCTGCCGGCCAGGGGAGCGGTACCGAGTGAGCTGAGACCGTTGCGGCGGCTGTCGGTAAAGAGAAAGGGGTGTGCGCCGAATGTCGATTCCACGATACTCCCGCGGCGAACTCGGTGGTTGGAGGATGCGGTGTGTCCGAAACGGCACGTGTGCTGTTTGCCGGCGGGGGAACGGGTGGACACTTGTTCCCCGGGATTGCCGTGGCAGAAAGACTGATGGGCGACGTGGCGAGGATCGGGTTCGTGGGAACCGGGTCGAAACTTGAGCGGTCGCAGGCCCTGGTCCGGGGGTTCGACTATTTCGACGTGCCCGCTGTTTCCTCGAGCGACTTGCGCCGTCGTCCGCTGCGTTCACTCTGGTGCGGTTGGCGGTCCTGTCGTCGGGCCTCGACGGTGATCGAACAGTTCAGGCCCACGGCGGTCGTCGGTCTCGGTGGCTACGCCAGCGCGCCGTTGGTATGGGCCGCATTTCGTCGACGGATCCCGATTACATTGTTGGAACAGAACGTGGTTCCCGGTCGGGCAACGCGATTGTTGAGTCGCTGGGCTGACCGGGTGTGCGTGTCTTTTGAGGAAACCCAACACTGCCTGCCGCGAACGCGGGACTGCCGCTGGACGGGCAACCCGGTCCGTTACTGCCGGGTCGACACCGAAAAAGTGGCCGGCGACTCTGTCGTGTTGGTGCTGGGTGGCAGCCAGGGTGCCCGCTCGTTGAATGGGGCCATGCCTGAAGTTCTGGCCAAATGCCTGGTGGTGCCGTCGGGTTGGCAGGTGGTGCATCAATGTGGGCGAGGTGACACGGCGGCGATACGCCGCGCCTATCGGGCCGCCGGTGTCCGGGCACGCGTCGAACCATTCCTCGAGAATGTACAGCAATGGCTGGAGTCGGCCGATCTGGTGGTGGCGCGGGCGGGGGCGACCACACTGGCCGAGATGGCCTGTGCCGGAAGCACGGGTATCGTGGTTCCGTATCCCTTGGCGACTGACAACCATCAGCGAGCGAATGCGATGTGGTATGTGAGGCGAGGAGCGGCGAGGATCGTCGAGGAGACGTCTGGTCGAGATGCGCTGATCGAGGGGCTGGTGCGAGAGGTGGGCGTCCTGCTAGGTTCACGGGAGGATCGCCGGCGACTGGGAGAAGCGATGAGAAACATCAGTCAACCCGATGCGGCGGCGGCTGTGGCCAGCGTGTTGAGCGAAGATCTGTCTGTGCTGAAGGCGGCATAAGCAAGTGTCGACGAGGGTTGTTTCCGGCGACGGCAACCGTGTGAGGAGCAAGTGATGGAGCTGGGGGCAGGGGATCGCGTTTTGGTGACGGGTGCGACCGGACTGGTCGGCAGTCACGTGGCCGAACGGGCGGTGCGTGAGGGACTCGAGACCCGCGTGATTGTCAGGCAGCCAGCGGCCGCGGGATGGCTCGACGACCTCGGGGCTGAAGTCGTGTCAGGGGACATGGCCGACGGCGAGTCGCTGCGACGGGCTGTCGCGGGGGTTTCGGTGATCGTGCACTGCGCGGCGAAGGTGGGGGACTGGGGGCCTGTTGAGGATTACCGCGAAGTCAATGTCCGAGGAGTCGAGAGGCTGCTCGATGAAGCCGAGGCCGGTGGGTCATTGAAACGTTTCATTCACATCAGTTCCCTGGGTGTCTACGAGGCGCGAGATCACCACGGGACCGATGAAACTGAAGAGCCTGATCGAGAAGGGATCGACGGCTATACGCTGACAAAAGTTGAGTCCGAAGACCTGGTGCTCGCAAGATCAAGCGGTGGCTGCCCGGTCGTGGTGCTCCGGCCAGGTTTCGTCTACGGAAGTCGCGACCGGACGGTGGTGCCGCGGTTGCTGGAGCGACTGCAGGCCGGGGCGGTGAAATTTCTCGGGTCCGGTGAACAACTGATGAACAATACATATGTCGGGAACCTGGTTGATGCCGTGTTCCTGGCGATTTCCCGGGATGATGTGCTTGGGGAGGTTTTCAACATCACCGATGAACGACTTGTTACCAAGCGAGAGTTCATCGGGACGATTGCCCGGGAAGCTGGATTGGACGAGCCGACCGGTTCGGTTCCGCTCTGGTTGGCCAGGGCTTTGGCGCGGGGCATGGAGCGGACGTGGCGTTTGCTCGGAAAGACAGAGGCTCCGTTGCTCTCGAGCGCCAAGATCAAATTCCTGGGGCTGAATCTCGACTTCGACATCGGCAAGGCGCGGCGTGAGTTGTCGTATGCCCCCCGCGTGGAATTCTCCGAGGGGATGGCCGAGACGATCAACTGGTGCCGCAAGGAAGGGCTGCTCTAGGGGCGCTCCGACTTTGGGTGTCGTCGCCCACGAGTGCGGCGACCCGTACTCCGCGAACCCCGTTTGGATGCCGTCGGCGAACCGGTGTCGGGGCCATGTTCGAGTGTGCGGATGCGGTCACGGATCTCGGCGGCGCGTTCAAAGTCAAGGTCCTCGGCGGCCGCGAGCATCTGCGCCTCGAGTTCCAGGAGAAGTTCACGGGAGGTGAATTCCTCGTCGGTCGACGACCCGGAAGTCCGCATCACAATCTGCCGTCCTTCGACCTCTTCCTCGATTCCACGACGGATCGCCTTGTGGATCGACTCGGGGGTGATGTCGTGCTCGGTATTGTAGGCGAGTTGTCGTTGACGGCGCCTGAGCGTTTCGTCGATCGCTTTCTGCATGCTTTTGGTGACGTGGTCGGCGTAGAGAATTACCTCGGCATTGACGTGTCGTGCCGATCGTCCGATGGTCTGGATCAGGCTCGTCGCACTGCGAAGGAAGCCTTCCTTGTCGGCGTCGAGGATGGCGACCAGCGAGACCTCGGGCAGATCAAGACCCTCACGAAGCAGGTTGATGCCAACGACAACGTCGTGGGTCTTTTCTCTGAGTTCCCGTAGGACGGTGACACGTTGGATGGCGTCCAGTTCCGAATGGAGCCAGGCAGCCTTGAGACCCTGCTCCTTGAAGTAGACGGTGAGATCTTCCGCGAGACGTTTTGTCAGGGTCGTCACCAGGACACGTTCCTCCCGGGCGGCGCGTTTCTGGATCTCCAGTACCAGGTGATCAACCTGCCCACGGGCGGGCACGACGTGCAGGACCGGATCGAGAAGGCCGGTGGGACGGATGACTTGCTGTACAATTTCCCCGGCGGTGCGTTCCAGTTCCCAGTCCCCGGGAGTGGCCGATACATAGATCGATTGTCTGCGGCGGTTATCAAACTCGTCAAACTGCAGCGGACGATTGTCCAGGGCCATCGGCAACCGGAAACCGTGTTCGACCAGCGTGGTCTTGCGGGAGTGATCGCCGGCAAACATCCCCCGGACCTGCGGGATCGTCACGTGTGCTTCGTCGATGAAGAGCAGGAAATCGTCGGGGAAGAAGTCGAGTAGTGTGCTGGGTGGTTCCCCGGGGCGGCGACCGTCGAGAGCGCGACTGTAGTTCTCGATGCCCGGACAGAAACCGGTCTCGCGGATCAGTTCCAGGTCATAGCGGGTCCGTGCGGAAAGTCTTTGGGCTTCGAGAAGTTTTCCGGCGCCGCGAAGTTCTTCGAGTCGTGTGTCCAATTCAGACTGGATTTCATTGGCCGCTTTTTCAATCCGTTCGGGCGGCAGCACGAAATGCTTGGCCGGGTAGATGTACATCTGGTCCTCCCGGCGCAGTTCGTCCCCGGTCAACGGGTTGATCCAGGCCAGCGTTTCGATCTCGTCACCCCAGAGTTCAATGCGGTAGGCGATTTCCTCGTAAGCGGGCCAGCACTCGACCACATCGCCGCGGACACGGAACTTCCCCCGGGCGAGTTCGAGATCGTTGCGGTCGTAGTGGATGTCGACGAGTTTCATCAGCAGGCGGTCGCGATCGATCGTAGCCCCGACTTCAAGCGGGACCATCATTTCCAGGTAATCTTTGGGCGAGCCGAGGCCGTAGATACAACTGACGCTGCAAACAACAATCACGTCTCGGCGGCTGACCAATGCACTGGTGGCTTGCAAGCGGAGGCGATCGATTTCCTCGTTGATCGAGGCATCCTTCTCGATGTAGATGTCACGCTGGGGGATGTAGGCTTCGGGCTGGTAGTAGTCGTAGTAGCTGACGAAATAGGTGACGGCGTTGTTGGGGAAGAAGTTGCGAAATTCACTGTAGAGTTGCGCGGCAAGTGTCTTGTTGTGCGAGAGGATCAGGGCGGGGCGATTCAGTTTGGCGATGACGTTGGCCATCGTGAACGTCTTGCCTGAACCGGTGACACCCATCAGAACCTGATCACGTTGTTCGGCCTGGATCCCGCGAACGAGTGCGTCGATCGCCTGGGGTTGATCACCGGCCGGTTGGAAATCACTGACCAGTTGAAAAGCGGTCATGGAGCGACCTCGGAATACCGTCGGCAGTGTCACTCGCCGTCGATTGCGCCGGGTGGGGACGGCGGTGATGTCGATTGGTCGGTCGGGCCGGTGGTGCCTTCCGGAGAAGTCGCCGGCTCGAGAGGCGGCAGGATCCAGATCTCACCATATTCGGAGGATTGTTCCGCTCGAAAAGCCTGATGTCGGAGCAGCTCCAGGATGGCCAGGAACATGCCGATGATCTTGCTGCGAAGCGTGGTGTTGGTGAACAGTGAAGTGAAGGCGACGCGGCCTTCGCTGCAGACCCGGTCACCGATTTGCTGTGTATACACAGTGATCGGTGTGTCGTCATAGAGAATGCGGGCCTCTTCCTTGGCCTCGATGTTCTTGAGCACGCGTTCGAGAGCACTGACGAGGTCCCAGAGTTCAACGCCCTTGATCCGATCCAGAGAGACGTCACGGTCGGCCGACGGGCGATCATTGGAGAGCCGGGGATAGCGCTCCTGCCACTCGGCAGCGCGCTGCTCGAGGGTGCGGGCCGCGTCCCGGAACTTCTTGTATTCCAGCAGTTGATGGATCAGGTCACTGCGAGGATCCACCTCAATTTCCGGTTCAACGTGTTCCTCGGGTCGGGGAAGGACCAGGCGACTCTTGATCTCGGTCAACGTGCTGGCCATCACGACAAAATCGCCGGCGAGATCGATGTCGATGATGCCGAGGACATCGAGAAATCGTTGGAATTGGTGGGCTATCTCGGCGACCGGCAGGTCGAGAATCGGGACCTCATTACGGCGGACCAGATAAAGCAGGAGGTCGAGAGGCCCGGTGAACAGGTCGTGCTCGACGCGGTAGGAGAGTGTGTGCATCGTGCGGGACTTTAACGTTGTCTGGGCGAGGGATCAAACGGAGAATCGACGCTTCCCGGCCGAGGTGCTATTCTGACACCTCGTGGGAACCGCGGAAGGGCCGGTGGCGGGTTCGCCGGCCAGTACGGATTGACAAAGAGGACATCATGCCGACGTTTCAGGCCGATCAGTTGGGAGTGATTGCTTCGCGAGTACTCGAAGCGGCCGGAGCCAGTCCCGAGGACGCCCGGTTGGTCGCTGCCGAGTTGCAAGGGGCCAACCTGGTGGGCCACGACAGTCACGGAGTGATGCGGTTGATGCAATATGTGGAGTATGTCGAGAAGAAGGTGATCCGCCCCGGTTCCCAGATGGAAATCATCAAGGAGGGAGCAGCGTTCCTCCACATTGACGGTCGTTTCAATTTTGGCCAGGTGACGGCTTCTCAGGCACTGGCTCTGGGGATCGCCAAGGCCCGTGAGGCTGGCACGGCGACGATCTTCATCCGCAACTGCAACCATGTAGGCCGTCTGGGCTCCTACACCCAGCAGGCCGCCCACCAAAAACTCGCGGCGATGATGGTCGTGAACGGCCCCGCCTCGGGTGGCGTGACCCCGTATGGAGGGATGCAGGGGCGAATGGGGACCAACCCAATCACGATTGCAGCGCCCTGGGGAGACGATGCGATGGTGTTGGATATGACGTCGAGTGCGACTGCCGAGGGTAAGGTGCGGGTCGCATACCAGAAGGGAGTGCCCGTTCCGGAAGGACAGTTGATTGATTCCGAGGGACAGCCGACAACCGACCCGGCGACCTATTATGCCACGCCGGGAGGTGCGATTCTGCCGCTGGGCGGGAACCTGGGATTTAAGGGGTACGGCCTCAGCGTGATGATCGATGTCTTTGGCGGCATGCTCTCCGGATTTGGCGTCTGCCGGACCGACCTGCCTCCCGGCACCAACGGGGTCTGGATGTACCTGGTCGACATCGAGACGTTCATCGGAATCGATGAGTTTCAGCAACACCTCGAGAAGTACATCGCACACATCAAGGGCGCAAGGAAGTTGCCCGGAGTCGACGAAATCTTGATGCCTGGTGAGATCGAGATGCAACGGATGGCCGAACGGGCCGCCAACGGCGTGGAAGTGCCCGACGAAACTTGGCGTCAGATCCAGGAGCTGGCCAGTGGGCTTGGTGTGTCGCTGCAGGATGTCTAGGCCAGGAGGATCCCGACCGAAACGGCTGGCTGGCGTCGGTCTGCGGTTTGTGCTAATTCAGAGGTCCGGCGTCGGTCGGTGCAACGGGGCGAACTGGGATCAATGGCAATGAGCGAATCCGTGGAAGTCGCGCTGACCGGATGGGGGACACTGGACAACATTCTGTTGGCGCTGTGGCAGATCGTCGAACAACTCTATCTGATCGTGGTTGAGCTTGGCGGCCTGATTCTTACAACGCCGGTGATGCCGCTGCTGATCTGGTGTGTTTTCTGGCTGTTCGCCGTCGACTGGACACGTTTACGACAGGTGATGCTCCGGGGGGGCTGGATCGGAATCGTGCTGCTTGGCGTGGTGATGGTCGTCGCCTGGCAACAACTGGATCCCGGGGCCGCCGATCCGGTGTTGGGCCTGATGAACCTCAACGGCTACATCGAGAAGATGATGTATGTCACGGGACTGTTCAGCCTGATGTTCATCTGTGGTGCGGTGCAATTGACGGGCTGTTGCGGTCCGTCGAGGACCGAAGCGGCCGAAGCAAACGGTCATTGACGGCGGTCGCTGATCGGCTGGAAGTGCTCTGCGAGTCGATCGACCAGTTTGACGGTCTCGGTCCCATTCGCGGTGAACTGGAGTTGGCGACTGGTTTCACCGGTGACCGTGATTCTCAGGTGAAGATGATTCGCCGGAAGGCAACCGCTGACTCGATCGGCCCATTCGATCAGAGTGATGCCGTGCCCGAGCCATTCGTCGGTTCCCAGGTCGAGAAACTCGTTCTCCGACCTCAAGCGGTAGGCGTCGGCATGATGGATCGGAAGCCGAGCCTCGTAATGTTGCAGCAGCACGAAAGTCGGGCTGCTGACGTCACGAGGCGATCCGCCAAGCCCGTCGACAACGCCGCGGACGAAAAGGGTTTTCCCGGCTCCCAGTTCTCCGGAGATGGCCACAACGAGACCGGTGTCGGCAAAGTGGCCGAGAGAATGGCCCAGGCGATGCGTCTGGGTCTGGGAATCGGCGTTGTAGGACCAGGTCGTCACGGGTTTGCCGAGGAAAAATGAGGGGGGGCCGGCGGGAAGACAGCATGCTCTCTTGGAGGGGTTGAATTGTAACGAGTCGTCAGATCGGGGGCTTTGTTGTTCCGCGAATAGGAATCTGAGACACTCGATGCGAAAGGAGCTATTCTACGTGCGATTTGCCTCTCGGATCTGGCGAGCGTTGGCTGGTGAACGCCGCCTGATGATTTTCTCGGTCGTGTGCGGACTGGCCTTTACGGCCCTGGGACTTGTCCCTCCGCTGCTGATACGGCAGATGATCCTTTGGCTGGAAGCTCCGTCGACTGCGGGCAGTTTCTGGTTGCTCGGCAGCCTGATCGCCGTGATGTATCTGCTCCGCGGTGTGACCCGCTACCTGTACGGGCTGTCCTCGCACGTTGCGGCCTACCGGACTCTGCACCGGTTGTCGCTGTCGGTCTATCAGCACCTGCAGAAGATGTCACCGAAATACCTGGGGAAGCGGCATTCGGGAAGCCTGGTAGCGCGGACGATCGGTGACGTGGCGGCGA
>Ga0163108_10001684_pt1 | contig 16112 bp, 8 predicted proteins | sample Fk1155metaG_FD_109644 | JGI IMG/M metagenome (GOLD analysis project Ga0163108, IMG submission 109644) | Marine microbial communities from the Central Pacific Ocean - Fk160115 155m metaG | ecosystem: Environmental > Aquatic > Marine > Oceanic > Photic zone | place: The Central Pacific Ocean...
CGTTCCTTTGCTTCCCAACGAAACCCTTCTGCTGTGTTCGGATGGTTTGACCGATTATGCAGCGGGCACCCTAAGCGGTCAGTCCGCCATCGTTACCGAAGGGGCCAGCCAAGAAGACATCTGGAAAGGATGCCGCTGGCTGGTCGACAAAGCCAATGAAGGTGGTGGTGGTGACAATGTGACCGTACTCTTGGCGCGTATAGAATAAGGTTCAATCCAATCCATGCAGAGTTTTCGTGAAGCACTCTCCGACCGTGTTCTTCTCTTTGACGGAGCAATGGGCACCGAGATCTACAATCGTGGCGTCTTCATCAACCGATCCTATGATGAAGTCAACCTCACAGGCCCAGACATCGTACGCGACATCCATGAGTCCTACATCCAGGCTGGGGCGGACGTCATCACCACCAATAGTTTTGGTGCCAATCGCATGCGACTCCTCCCATTCGGGTTGGAAGATCGACACGACGAAATCAATGCCAAGGCGGTTCGTTTGGCACGGGAAGCTTCGGGTGGGCGGGCATTTGTGGCTGGGTCCATCGGACCGGTTGGGGCACAGCTTACGCCAGTGGGCAAGGTCAGCCCTGGGGAAGCCTTCCAAGCCTTTCGAGATCAAGCCACCATTCTGTGCGACGAAGGGGTGGACCTCTTCGTCCTCGAAACGTTCGCCCAAACCGCAGAACTTTGGCAAGCCGTACGTGCAGTACGTGGAATGACCGACAAGCCCATCGTGGCATTGCTGACCTTCCCTCCGTCAAACAACACAGGCAAAATCCAAGATCTCGCACCCGAAAGAGCCGTAAAAACCATGCGGGAATGGGGTGTCGATGTCATCGGAACCAATTGCTCCAATGGGCCGCGAGGCGTACTCGACATCATCGAGACAATGGGTGCACACACCCACTTGCCCATTGCTGCCATGCCAAATGCAGGACTGCCACAAGTCGTTGAGGGTCGAACGCTGTACCTTGCGGGACCCGAGTACATGGCGGAATACGCACGGCGCATGGCCCTGGCTGGCGCAAGCGTGGTCGGAGGGTGCTGTGGTACCAGCCCCCGCACAGTCAAGGAAATGCGTACCTATTTGCAATCCATCGCACCCATGCGAACGACCGTCCCGGTCACAGCCACCACGACAGAAGATGCGGAAGAGGCTGTGGAACTCGGCGAAACGCCCGTACCCGTTGCAGAACGAAGTGAGTTCGCACGAAAACTCTTGGGTGGGAAATTCTGTATTTCTGTTGAGCTGGATCCCCCCAAAGGTGTGGGTGCAGAGCGAGCTGTGGAAGGCGCTGCCATGCTCTACGAAGCAGGCATCGATGTCGTCAATATCGCAGACGGACCCAGAGCCGTCGCACGCATGGGGCCATCCGCATTGTCCCACTTGGTACAACGACGAACGCCAGAACTTGAAACCGTTGTCCATTATTGTTGCCGCGACCGAAACCTCCTTGGCATGCAAATGGACCTCATGGGGGCCCATGCCGTTGGCCTGAGGAACATCTTGGCCGTCACCGGGGACCCACCCAAAATGGGCACCTACCCCGACGCCACGGCGGTTTTCGATATCGACGCAGTGGGCCTCATCAATTTCATCCAACTGATGAACAAGGGGCTGGACTTTTCAGGCAAGCCAATCGGTGGTCAAACGGCCCTTTTTGTGGGGGCTGGATGCAATCCGGGTGCTGTAGACATGGATTACGAAGCAGAGCGTTTCGGCCGAAAGGTAGAGGCCGGGGCGGAGTTCTTCTTCTCCCAGCCCGTCTTCGATTTGGACCTGCTGGAGCAATTCTTGGACAAGACCAAAGCTTGGTCCGATGTGCCTTTCATGGTCGGAATCATGCCCTTGGTGAGCGCACGAAATGCAGATTTTCTCCACAACGAAGTTCCGGGCATGCAAATCCCGGAGCCGGTCCGCAAAGCCATCCATGCAGCGCCCTCAAAACAAGAGCAGCGCCAAGTTGGTATTGGGATAGCGCACGAAACATTGTCCTCTTTGCGCAATCATCCACGGATTCAAGGCGCATACGTTTATCCACCTTTCGGTAGTTATCGTGCGGTTTTACGCGTCGTCGACGGGCTGTTGGACACCGATTGGGAAGAAAAAGCATAGTCGAATCGAAATGGGCACTATGCAAGCCGCCTCGAGTTCGATACAGTCCCGCTCGAACGTGTAAAACTGGCCGATCGGCCACATGTTCAACCCTGAGAAATACTCTACCTTTTGAGGAATATAGAACCATGAGTAAGTTTTTTGCGATCATCGCATTCGCCGTTGCCCTTCCAATGTCCAACCCGGCTCACGCATACATCAAGTGTGACAAGAAAGCCGATGCCAAAGCCAAGAAAAAGTGCGAAAAGAACATGGCCAAGAGCATTGCCAAGCAACGCAAAGGCAGCACAGCACTGAAGCCTTCCCAGCTCGGTGATGAGTTTGCATTCTTGGACGAGAACAACCCTTTTGATACAGACGACTGGTACGTGGGTGTCAGCAAGATCGGTGTGAAGAAGATCGACAAGCTCTCCATGAAAGTTGCAAAGATGTCCGCAACCGTTCGTCTTGCCAAGTACACCGGCTACATCAACAAGACAGACAAGGCTGCTGCATCCAAGCTCGGAGGCATCCTTCTTCCCAAGCTTCAGGCCCTTCAAGAAGATGGTCAGAAGCTCGTTGAAGAAATCCAAGGCCTCGTTGCTGATCCTGCAGCACTGGTCCAAGAAAACCCTACTGCCGCACTCAAGATTCCTGGTGCGCTCGGTAAGCTCGCCACCAACTCGGTGAAGGCCGTGGGTGATATTCCTGGTGCCTTGACTGCTGTTGTGCCCATTGCGGGTGGTGCTGCTGCTGGTGCCATTGCCGGAGCGGCTGCCAAGGTTGGCGATGCTGCAGATCAAGCCACCGGTGCCGTCAATGACGCCAAGGAAGCTGCTGCAGACGTCAAGGAAGCTGCTGGAAACTAATCTGACCTCTGGTCATTTTGTTGCCGAAGGGGCTGGGTAACCAGCCCCTTCTTTTTTTGGTTTGAAGGCGCTGTGTACAAAGTGCATACCCAAAAGCAACTTCGCACACGGTAGGATGCCTCCCCGTGCGCAAACTTCCAGAAATACCCAAAGGAACTCTTATCGGCACCTATGAGGTGGGTGCGGAACTCGGTCGTGGCGGCATCGCAACTGTCTACGAAGCAAAGAATGTCGATGCGCCAGAGTTGGGCCCGCTCGCCATCAAAGTTGCCTTTCGAAACAACGAAAACAGAGACAAGCGCTTCATCCGAGAATTTGAGCGGCTGCGGGTGGTTGCCCTCCCTGGAGTCGTCCGTGTCTACGATGCTGGAACGACACAAGAATTGATCTGGTACGTGATGGACCAAATCGAAGGTCAACCCATGAGCCGCGCGCTCGCCTCTGCACCCAACCTGGATGCGAGAATCAAAATTGCGTTGGAAGCCGGCGCGCGAATGTTCGAGATCCTCGCTGGAATACACCGGCTGGGGTTTATCCACCGGGACATCAAACCATCCAACATTCTAATTGGGGCCAACAATGAACCCCATGTGTTGGACTTCGGCCTGGTTCGCCTTCAAGAGCGTGGAGACACGCTTACCCGAGCAGGTCGTTTGGTGGGTACGGTTGCATTCATGTCCCCCGAACAGACGACGGGCCTGCACCTCACACCACGGTCCGATGTATTTAGTGCAGGGTTGGTTCTGTACGAGGGATTGGTTGGCGCACGACCCCGCCCCCTCAAGCAAGAGGAGTGGCTGGGTAGAATGTGCCTTCAACAGGTCACGCCCATGGCGGTTCGGGATCCACGAATACCGCGGGCCCTGTCGGCCGTGGTGTCACGCCTGTTGACCATCGATCCACATTCACGCCCAAGCGCGGCTGAAGCAGCCGTGCTTCTGCGCAATATTCCCATCGACCGCGTGAGAAAGGATTGGCCCAGCCCACCAAGATTTATTGGACGAGAACATGAGGTCGAACAATGCGTAGAAGCATTCGACAAACACACGAAATGTTTGACGATCATCGAGGGAGAAGTGGGCACCGGCCGACGACGAATGGTCGAGCAGATACAACGGCGCTCCCTTCTGTACGGAACACCACGCGTCACAGGGATTTGTCGACCCCACATTTCCGGCGGTGCAGTTCAGCAAATCCTCGATGAGTTGTTTCGTACCCATGCGGACCCCGAATGGCGGGTAAAAGCAGCGGGTTCCGACGTCGGTCCGTTGTTGGCCATGTGGCCCACCCTGCCCCTCCCTGCCCCTCCGGTAATGGAAGGCGACAGCCATACCCTGAGCGAAGTGGCGCGTGCCGCGGCCAGAACCATTCATCGTGGCGTTGAATCCGTTGGACTAATGGTTGTGTTCCAACGCCTTGATCAAGTGGACAGACTGACCGCACATGTGATTCAAACGCTCATTGACAACCCACCAGACCGGTTGGGAATCTTCGCAACCATGGAGCCAAGATGGGCTTCCGCCCGCGCCACCAAATTGGTCGACCACCTGGTCTTTACAGACCGCGCGCTGCGCATCCGGCTGGAAGATCTATCCAGCAAGGAAGCATCGGAAGTGGCCGCCAGCTTGAATGATGACAGTCCCATGGATGCCATCGATGGGTGCACCCCACAATTGGCCGTTGCACAGGGACTACGACGACTGGCCGCGAGAAGGGGTGAAACCCACTCACCGTTGCCCAACAAGCTGGCCATACTGGGTCTTGCAACGTTTCCACTTCCAGGAAATGTACTCCAGGTCTTGGACATCGATCCACAGGAAGGTGTTCGACAGGGTGTTCTTCGTGAAGTTGAACCGAATGGATATGGCTTGGCAGACAACTGGCTTCGCCAACGCGCCCAGTCGTTGATCTCCAACCGTACAGAATGCGAAGACGCCTTGGCCGATGCGCTGATGCGGGTAAGCATTCAACCTTCCCAATGGGCCAACGTGGCGCGGCACATGATGCACGGCCGAAACCCACATAGAGCATTGGCCCCCGCCATTCATGCCGCCGTACACGCCACTCAAACAGGCCGATACAACGAAGCGCGAAATTGGTTGATGGCCATCGACCCCATGAAGCGGGACCCAAACGACCCAACCTATCGGACGCTTCGTTTCGAGTTGTCTTGGGCCCGGGCAAGAACATCCTTGGCAACCGACCTTTCTCGTCTCCGTACTGACTTGGTCAAACAAGCCCGTTCGAGAGCCAAAACAGACGATCACAAACACCGCTGCAATCTCATCGAAGCAGAACTATTTGTCCGCCAAGGAAACACGGACTCGGCGATAGAGCATCTTCTGAAGAGTGCGACTCAGGTCGGGGCGGTTGAAAACGCGCGATGCCACCTCAAAATTGCACGCATACATCTCGATAGAGGCAATCCATCCGAGGCCCGCAAGTACACGGACCAAACGCTTCCGCTGGGCACCGACCCCCAAAGAGCATTGTTGGGCATCGACTTGGCCATACTAGAAGGGCGAACCAACACTGCGGTCAAGGGATGCCGACAAGCGTTCCAACGCATCGATGACCAACATCAGAACCCGATTCGAGGAACATTGCTGTTGAGGCTCGGCAGCGCCCTGCTCGACGGTGGGGACCGGGTTGGGGCCACACAAGCAATCCACCAAGCCTGCGACCTACTCGTGTGGCATGGACATCGGGCCAGACTCGCGGAAGCGCAGTTGTTTGCAGCAATTCTGGCCCTGGGCAGAGGGCATGCTCGCACCGCCAGAATCCGTGTTGACCCCGTGATTGCTACCGCTCGCGCCTTCTCATCGGAAAGACTTCTATCCTTGGGCTGGTCGCTCAAGTTGCGGATAGCATCCGTCATGAATGACAAAGCGGCCGCACGAGCCGCAATCACTGGACGCTCACCCAGAAGCCCCTCAGGTGAAGACATGTGGAGGCTGTCGTTGGCGCGGTGGTACCGCACACAACGCGACTTGCCGCAAGCCATTCACGTATCTGACTACCAGCGGTCCAACACCGCAAGTTCTGTTTCTCTTGCCATCGAATGTGCCAGCAACCTCATTGCGGCAAACTCAATACCTGAAGCACGCAAGCACATAGACTTCGCGCTCACTGTGTCGAAAAAGAGAGACTACAAAGAACTCCTGAACCTCGCCCAAGTCCTGTCCGGGGGCTTGGATCTGCGGAACCATGACGCCTGGAACGAGCACATTCACCACGCCCGTTCAAGTTCTTGGTTGGACCTTTCCATGTCCGCATTGGCCATGGAGGGACGGCGCCTATTGGCCCAAGACCAACCGCAAGAGGCGCGCTCCAAATTCCAAGACTTGTTGGCTCGAGCAGACCATTTGGACAACCATTACCACCGGGTGGTAGCGCATGAAGCCTTGGCAACCATCTGATTAGCTGCGTATTGGTTGATACGGTCGGGCTGCGGGAATTTGAATGATGCGGTCCTCTTCCAAGCAATAGCCGGTCAGGTGTTTCCCATATACACAACCGGTATCCAAACCCAAGGTCCTCGGGCGATGGTCCTGAAGCCCACGGACGGCATCATGTCCATACAAAACCAGCGCTTCTCCAGAATACTTTTCCCACCAAAATGGGTTTCGCTCATCTCGATCATCAGGCCAGCGACGCAACCGAATGGCCTGCTCTTTGGACACGGGTGAGCCGTCGGGAGGAAGACCACCGTGCACTGCCACCCAGCCTTCCCCCTCAATGATCAGTGGAAGTGTTCGGAGCCATTCAATCGCGGATTCAGGTGCGCGGCAATCCCCTCGTTCCGCGTACTCGATGACGGCCACATCGTGGTTTCCAAGCACCGCTTCTGCTTTCCACGCTTGAACCAAGGCCCACGTGCCTTCCGGATCAGGGCCTTTGTTGAAAATGTCTCCGACCAAGATCACACGGGAGGGCTGAACCTCCCGGAGCATCATGTCCAGTTCATGTGAACAGCTGTGTACATCACCAACAAACAGCGTGGTCATGCGTTGCCGTGAATCGACTGCAACTTGACCACCTTCAGGTCACCTGCACGTTGAGACTGGATTGCACGCACCGCTGCTTGTGCCGCCCGCATGGTCGTGATGCACGGAACACCGAAACGCAATCCCGCCAAGCGCATGGCTTGCTCATCGTACACACTCTTCTTGCCACTCGGTGTGTTGATCATCAACTGCACCTTTCCATTGCGTACATGGTCCACAATGTCCGGACGACCTTCTTTGACCTTGTAGGCAACCTCACAATCAATACCCAGATCTTGCAGCGCCTTCCCAGTACCCCGGGTGGCCCAAATCTGGAAGCCCATTGCAGCCAAGGGTTCAGCCAGTTCGGACAGCAGATGCTTGTCCCGGTCGCACAGGGAGATGAATACGCCACCCTCATTTGGCAAACCCTGCCCTGCTCCTGAGAGTGCCTTCGCATACGCCTCACCAAAGGTTCGGCCAATCCCCATCACTTCGCCCGTGCTGTGCATTTCTGGTCCAAGAAGCACATCATTCATATCGAAACGACCCCATGGAAACACAGGCGCCTTGATGAAATAGGTGCCCGGCTCAGCCAATGGTGGAAGCGGCCCAAGCGAGGCCAGTTTCTGCCCAAGACAAAGGAATGTCGCCAATCTTGCGAGGGGCACGCCGCGTGCTTTCGAAACATAGGGCACTGTTCTCGATGCACGTGGATTGATCTCGATGACGTAGACCTCATCCTCAAACACGGCAAACTGAACGTTCATCAATCCAATGACACCCAGACGAAGCGCCGACTTGGTCGCCACATCGATCATCTCGGCCTTGTTCTTCTCAGAAAGAACCACGGGTGGAATCACACAGGCAGAATCACCAGAGTGAATACCGGCTTCCTCAATGTGCTCCATAATCCCAGCTACATACACTTCTTCGCTATCACAAAGAATGTCCACATCGTACTCGACCGCACCACCCAAAAAGCGGTCCAGCAAGACCGGATGATCTTCCGAAACCTCGAGTGCTTCTTCCAGTGCAGATTTGAAATCATCTTCGTCATAGCAAATGGCCATTGCACGGCCACCCAACACATAGGAAGGCCGAACCAGAAGAGGAAAACCCAACTGTTCCTTCGCCAAGATGGCCTCTTCTCGATTGTGGCCCATCGCCCCTTGTGGTTGGCGAATCTTCAATTCATCCATCAATGCATTGAAGCGTTCGCGGTCCTCACACAAATCGATGGCGTCCGCCGGTGTTCCCAAAATCGGGCCAATCTGCTCACTAAGCTTCAGCGGTGTTTGACCACCAAATTGAAGAATCACACCCTTCGGCTTTTCGTGACGAAGCACATTGCCCACATGCTCCACCGTGATCGGCTCGAAATACAGCTTGTCTGAGGTGTCGTAGTCCGTCGACACAGTCTCCGGATTGTTGTTCACCATGACACTCGTGAAGCCAGCATCCTGAACCGCAAAGCTGGCATGGCAACAGCAGTAGTCAAACTCCAGCCCTTGCCCAATGCGGTTTGGACCGTTGCCCAAAATCACGACCCGTTCGGCTACCGATGTACCAGACTCGTCCTCTTCTTCAAAGGTTGAGTACAGATATGGGGTGTGGCTTTCAAATTCTGCAGCACAAGTATCGACCCGCTTGAACACCGGCCAAACACCTTCCGCCTCGCGTCGTTCAAGAACAGCAGCCTCTGTGGTTCCGAGGATTCGCGCCAAGAAGGTATCTGGCATGCCGAGTCGTTTGGCGCGCAAGAGTTCTGACCTTGAAACGTCATCGAGGAAACGACCCGACAACTGCTCTTCACACCGAATGATCGTGTTCATCTCGAACATGAACCACCGATCGATACCCGTCAGGCGATGAACTTCGGAGGGATCCCATCCGCGGCGAAGCGCTTCAAACAGAGCCGGCATTCGATCGGGAGTGGGTATGGCCAAACGCTCCGTGATCTGCTGGTCATCCCACTGGCGCGCGTCCGGGTAGCCGCCTTCGAGCGATGAAATGGCCTTCAGCAATGCTTCCGCGAAGGTTCGACCAATGCCCATCGATTCACCGACAGACTTCATGGCCGTTCCGAGGTTTCGTGAAGCACCTTGAAACTTCTCAAAGTTCCATCGGGGGAACTTCACAACCACATAGTCGAGGGTTGGCTCAAAACAGGCCGGCGTTTTCTTGGTGATATCGTTGTCGATTTCATCCAATGTGAGGCCAACGGCCAACTGCGCTGCAATTTTCGCTATCGGAAAGCCGGTCGCCTTGGATGCCAAAGCGGATGAACGACTGACGCGGGGATTCATTTCAATGACAACAATGTCACCATTCTCTGGGTTCACCGCAAACTGAACATTGGAACCACCGGTCTCTACACCCACGGCACGCATGACTTGTATGCCGACATTTCTGAGCGCCTGATACTCGCGGTCCGTCAATGTTTGAGACGGCGCAACGGTAATGGAGTCTCCGGTATGCACACCCATCGGGTCAAAGTTCTCGATGGAGCAAATCACAATGACGTTGTCATCCAGATCGCGCATCAACTCCAATTCGAATTCTTTCCACCCCAAAATACTTTGCTCGATCAACAGCTGAGACGTTGGAGACAAATCGAGGCCACGCATCACAATCTCTCGGAACTCATCCAAGTTGTAGGCGACACCACCCCCTTCTCCACCCAGGGTAAAGCTCGGACGAATGATGGCTGGAAGGCCCACCTTGTCCAGCAAGGCCTCGGCTTCTGCATACGTAGTGGCAATGCCAGAAGGGGGCACATTGAGGCCCTCTTCAATCATTTTTGCCTTGAACAACTGACGATCTTCCGCCAACTCAATCGCTGCCGGGCGCGCACCAATCAACTCGACGCCAAACTCGTCAAGGATACCTGCGTTCACAAGGTCCATGGCCAGGTTCAGGCCAGTCTGGCCACCAACAGTGGGAAGAATCGCATCCGGCTTCTCAATCTCGATCACCTGACGCGCGGCGTCGACGGTCAACGGTTCAATATAGGTTGCATCCGCCACCGATGGATCCGTCATGATGGTGGCTGGATTGCTGTTCAACAGCACAACCCGATATCCAAGACTCTTCAATGCCTTGCATGCCTGGGTCCCCGAATAGTCGAACTCACAAGCTTGCCCGATCACAATGGGTCCAGAGCCGATGACCATAATGGTGTTGAGATCCGTTCTCTTCGGCATTGCCCATCTCCAATGTTCAACCCACGCCCACCCGGTGTGGTGTTGGCGCCTTGCTAACCGATTGGTGGCCCCCGATCACGACTTCTCTAAAAACCCTTCGATTGCGGCATTGAATGCCTTCGGATCTTCCACATTGGGGCTATGCCCTACCTCTTCCAGAAGATGTAAATTTGAATTCGGAAGATGGGCCACAAGCCGTTCAGCATTGCATACAGGACTCAGGCGATCGTCCGTGCCATGCAGCACCAGAATTGGGCTGGTAATCTCTGCCAATTGGTCTCCCAAGTCAAAGGAGTCCCAGGCTTCCCACTGACGCGCCAGTCCGATCGGACTCACCGGATACCTGGACTTCCACCGTGCCAATGACCGGATCCGATCCGGATACTTTTCACAATACGAACGGCCAAACAGAAGCGGTGCGATCTCCTCCGCCCAATGTACTTCCGTTCCTTTCCTCGCTGCCCGGAGGGTGCGGTGGGCATCGCCATCGCCAGACACATGGAGACTGCCGCCTGCGCTGGTTCCACCGATGACCAAACGCCGAACGCGCTCCGGCCAGCCAGCCACGAGCTGGAGCAACACGCGGCCGCCAAAACTCAAGCCAACAAAGTCAGCCTGTTCGATGTCGAGTTCATCCAGAAGCCGAATCAAATCAGCGGCAAAATCGGCCATGTGGGTGGGCTCATCCACCACATCGGATTGACCCACGCCGCGGTGGTCAAAAGTTAGGACACGACGAACCCTTGAGAAATGTTGGACCTGATGGGTGAAGGCCGCTTGCGCACCCCCGAGCCCATTCACCAATACCAACGCAGGGCCATCTGGCGGTCCAGAAACCGTGTACGCCAGGTGAGGTTCAGACTTCGTTTGAAGCACTTAGCGCTCGTAGGCCAAGCTGGGTGCCAACCAGCGCTCGATTGCAGCCACATCCGCTCCCTGCCGAAGAGCGTAGTCTTCAACTTGGTCGCGTTCGATGCGGCCCACACCAAAATACTTGGATTTCGGATGGCCAAGAATCCAACCACTGACACTAGCCGCTGGCATCATGGCCATGGACTCCGTAAGTGTCACACCCGTGTGCTTGGGGGCATCAATAAGCGCAAACAAGGTCTCTTTCACCGTGTGATCCGGACACGCTGGATATCCTGGCGCCGGCCGAATCCCCGCATACTGTTCAGCGATCAGTGATTCATTCGCCAAGTGCTCATCGGGACTGGTTCCCCACAGTTCGGTGCGCACCAAATGATGTAGACGCTCTGCACCCGCTTCCGCGAGTCGATCGGCAACAGCCTTCAGCAAAATCGACCGATAGTCATCGTTCTGCGCCTGAAATTCTGCCGCTTTTTCAGCCACACCGTGTCCGGCGGTGACACAGAAGGCACCAACCCAATCTGCGGTACCCACGGGCGCAACGAAGTCAGACAACGACAGGTTGGGCAGTGTACCGGACTTGGCGCCTTGCTGACGGAGACAGGGAATGCGGGCGCGAATGGATTCTCGTTCCTGATCATCAAAAACCAGGATGTCATCCCCTTCCGAATTCGCTGGGAATGCCCGAAAGACGGCCTTTGGCTGCAGCCAAGCTTCTTGCTCGATGCGATCCAGCATGGCGTTTGCATCCACAAACAAGCTCTTCGCCTGTTCACCCATTTCAGGGTGTTCCAAGATCGCCGGATACCGTCCCTTGAGTTCCCACGCGTGGAAGAATGGTGTCCAATCGATAAAGTCTCGCAATGCCGAAACAGACACATCCATGACCTGTAGGTCCATGATGTTCGGTCGAACGGGAGGGGATTCGGCAAAATCAATCCGCAGGCGGTTTTCGCGTGCCGCTTGGATAGAGACCCGCCGACCTCCGGGTTTTCTGGCGGCACGCCGGACGCGAACCTCCTCGAGTTCCTCCGAAACACTGCGAATAAAATCCGGCCGATGGGTATCGCTGATCAGCTTCCCAACCACGCCCACTGCGCGTGATGCATCCACAACATGGATCACAGATCCACTTCTCTGTGGGTCAATCTTCACCGCGGTATGCACCTTCGACGTTGTGGCTCCGCCAATCAGCAAGGGCAGTTCGATGCCTTGGCGCTCCATCTCAGACGCGAGGAAAACCATTTCATCGAGCGAGGGGGTAATCAAGCCGGACAAGCCGATGACATCCACCGCTTCCGACCGAGCAACATCCAGAATCTTCTGGGCTGGAACCATCACACCCAAATCGACGACCTCGTACCCATTGCACTGCAACACAACGCCGACAATGTTTTTCCCGATGTCGTGCACATCACCCTTCACCGTGGCCATGAGGATCTTTCCTTTGCCAGAAAGACCACCTTGTTCGGCTTCCAGGAAGGGCAACAAGACCCCCACCGCTTTCTTCATGACCCGCGCACTCTTGACCACTTGAGGGAGGAACATCTTCCCCTCTCCAAATAAATCACCGACAGTATTCATCCCCGCCATCAGGGGGCCTTCGATCACATCCAATGGACGTTCGTGCGACACACGGGCTTCTTCCGTGTCCGCCTCAATAAAGCGATCAATCCCATGCACCATCGCATGGCGAATCCGTTCTTCAACAGTGGTTTCCCGCCAGGACAGATCTTCAACACGCGCTTTCGTCTTGCCTTGAAACTTATCGGCCAGCGCCAACAACCGGTCGGTCGCATCGTCGCGGCGGTTCAGCACCACGTCTTCTACGGCCTCACGCAGTTCCGGTTCGAGTTCCTCCATGACGGCAAGCTGGCCCGCATTCACAATCCCCATGTCCATGCCCGCGCGAATCGCGTGGTACAGAAACACAGAATGCATGGCCTCACGGACGGCATTGTTGCCCCGAAAAGCAAAACTCAGGTTGCTTACTCCGCCGCTGATGCGTGCACCCGGCAAGGTGGCCTTGATTTGCCGCACAGCCTCAATGAATGCCACACCGAATCCATTGTGCTCTTCAATCCCGGTGGCGACGGCGAAGATATTCGGGTCAAAGACAATGTCCTCTGGTGGAAACCCAACCTCGTCGACCAGCAAGTGGTACGCCCGGGAACATATCGCCACCTTCCGTTCCACCGATTCTGCCTGGCCCTCCTCATCGAAAGCCATGACAATCACCGCAGCGCCATATCGACGGACCTTGCGGGCTTGTTCCAAGAAGAGTTCCTCCCCTTCTTTCAGGGAAATCGAGTTCACAATGCACTTGCCTTGCACACATTGGAGGCCTGCCTCAATGACATCCCATCGAGAACTGTCGATCACGATCGGCACCCGACTGATGTCCGGCTCAGCAGCAACCAAGTTCAGGAAAGTCCGCATGGCTTCCACACCATCCAACAGGCCCGCATCCATGTTGACGTCAATCAGCTGGGCACCGCCCTCGACCTGTTGCCGAGCGACACGCAAAGCCGTCTCGTACTCACCCGCCTCGATGAGTTTTCGGAATCGGGCAGATCCGGTCACGTTGGTGCGCTCACCAATGTTTACGAACAGTTGCCCATCCACACCGATGTTGGTGGCCTCGAGGCCCGACAACTGCATCCATTTTGGCGATGAGACTGGGACCCGTGGGGCGACGCCTTCCACCGCCTCCGCAATGGCACGAATGTGTTCCGGTGAAGTACCACAGCACCCACCGACAATGTTCAACAAGCCCGCCCGCGCCCATTCAGCCATGTGCTCTGCCATCAACTCCGGACTGTCATCGTACTCCCCAAGTTCATTTGGCAAACCCGCATTCGGATAGGCGCTCACACCCACATCCGCGATGCGGGAAAGGGTTTGGACATACGGCCGCAACAAATCCGCACCCAGCGCACAGTTCAGCCCCACACTGATGGGATTCGCATGCTGCACGGAGGCCCAAAATGCTTCGGTTGTTTGCCCGGACAAGGTCCGGCCACTCGCATCTGTAATCGTGCCCGAGATCAGCACACCTGGCCGGTCTTCTTCGGGCAATGAATCCAACAGTTCACCGATGGCATACAACGCTGCTTTCGCATTCAGGGTGTCGAAAATGGTCTCCACCATCAACAAATCCGCACCGCCTTCCAGAAGCCCTTCCGCAGCTTCCCGGTAGGCAACCACCAAGGTTTGAAAATCAATGTTTCGAAAGCCGGGGTTTTCCACGTCCGGTGACAAAGATGCGGTCCGGTTGGTCGGGCCCAAGGCACCCGCTACCCAACGCATCTTGCCGGTCTCTGCCTCGACGACGTCAGCCGCCTCGCGGGCCAACAGCGCGGCCACGCGATTGACTTCACGAGACAAGGGAACCAAGCCGTAGTCTTCCAGGGACACCGCGTTGGCGTTGAAGGTGTTGGTCTCAAGAATTTCAGCGCCGGCGCGGAGGTAATCCAGGTGGATGTCACGAATGATCTGGGGTTGGGTCAACACCAAAATATCATTGGCACCCTTGAGATCGTGGTCGTGGTCCGAGAAGCGCTGTCCACGGTATTCCGCCTCACCCAGCCTGTGTTCTTGGATCATCGTGCCCATGGCGCCATCAAGCACCACAATTCGTTCAGACAAGGCTTCTCGAAGGGCCTGTGCGCGCGCTGCAAGTTTCATGGCACCACCGTACCCCGTCACCCGAGACCTGTCGGCCGCCGAAGCGTCATCAAGGTGATCTCTGATGGAACCCCAACCCGCATCGGGGGTCCCCAATAGCCAGTACCAGGATTCACATACACCCAACCAGAACCGAAAGCATAGAGACCGCGGCTGAATCGATGCACCAGAGGAACCACGAGATTCCAAGGAAAAATCTGCCCGCCATGTGTATGTCCACTCAACTGCAAATCGAAGCCATGCGGCTCTGCAGCCTTGGCGCTCTTCGGCTGATGTGCCAGCAGAAGCTTCACATCACATTCAGGTGCGCCTGAAAGCGCCGCTTCCACATCACTCTTGTGCGAAGGCAGCATCCGGCCAGCGCTGTAGTCCGTGACACCAGTCACCAACAAGGTTGATGACCCGCGTGACACGACTTGATGACTGTTGAGCAGCACATTCGCACCAAGATCTGCCATCTTTCGGCACCATGCTCTCACGCCGGAATAATATTCATGGTTTCCGGTGACGAAAAACACCCCATCCCGAGACCTCAACAAGCCCAAGGGTGCGACCTCCTCAGACAAATGCTCAACCGAGCCATCCACCAGATCTCCCGTCAACGCAATCAAGTCGGGTTCAAGGGCATTCACCGCATCGACAACGGTCTGCGCGAAATCCACACCAATGGTCGGACCCACATGCAGGTCCGAGACCTGCGCTATCCGGTACCCATCCAGGTCCTCGGGCAACCCATCGATCGGCACATCCACTTCTTTCACATCGGGCGCCCGACGGGCAGCCCGTATGCCCCAGACACTCCCCACACCCGCGGCGGCCAGCACCGCCCATCGAACGGAACCCAGCAAAAATTGGCGTCGTTCCTCATTGACCGTGGTGGACCCGAACAACCCATCAAAAACGCGAAGGGAAATCCATCCAAGCTCGGCAAAGAGCAAGCCGGAAAACAGAAAGGAAAAAACACCCATGCCGCCGAACACGAACCAAAACAAGGGACGTGTTGCATCGGTCGGCCCCACTTGGCGGATCAACGAGAAGCCAACAAAAGTCGCAATAAAATGGAGCGCCAACAACGCCCAGATCGCCCCGCGGGTCACGGGAGCACCACCCATCGACAAACGCCAACCGACATAGGCGTAGGCCGATCCGAAAATGACGAATGCAGTCAGAAAAAACAGCATGGCGTGCCGTATTTTCAGGCCGACACCCCAGCCACTTCGAGGAATCGCTCGAGGACCAAGTGTGCGGAGTCATGGGGGCCCGGAGAGGCTTCGGGATGGAACTGTACAGCAGCGATGCGGAGGGACTCATGCTTGAAGCCCGCCAATGTCTGATCATTCAGATTGATGTGCGTAGGCACGCCACCTGCTGCCTTGATTCCATCGGTATCCACACAGAATCC
>Ga0163108_10001685_pt1 | contig 16110 bp, 12 predicted proteins | sample Fk1155metaG_FD_109644 | JGI IMG/M metagenome (GOLD analysis project Ga0163108, IMG submission 109644) | Marine microbial communities from the Central Pacific Ocean - Fk160115 155m metaG | ecosystem: Environmental > Aquatic > Marine > Oceanic > Photic zone | place: The Central Pacific Ocean...
CCCCTCAGGCAAAATCAAAAGCGTCGAGCCGCTCGGGCGATCCCTTATGCTTTCCGCTGAACAACTCGGTATAAGTGCTCAGGATGTTGTCGATATTCTTGCCTACCTAAAATCGCTCAATTAGCCCCCATAAGGGTAACCATTTCACTGGTCCGCTCTTTGAGCCTTTCAGTGTCCTCTGAGGCTAGCGATTGAAAGCCCAAACACCGATACTGCCTTCAACGCCTGCAGCGGCCCCAGAAAGGAAATTCTTAGTAATCAATAACGTCCCGTCTATTCAGAGCCCTTCACCTTCTTGAGTTTTCGAGGAAATACGATCTCCGCCCAGATTGGTTTGTGATCAGACAAAGGCTTTTCTAGTTCGATTATGCCTCCGGCTTTTGCCTGGGCTCCAGACAGGCTGTTGTACAAAATGTGATCTATTACACCCAAATTATTTTTGGGATTCTGGGCGTTGTATGTAAACTCCTTGGAAAGATCAATCTTCAGATCATTCCACGCTGGTCTAAATCCTGCCCCCTCGACCGTTTTCATGGCAGCGTCGCCAATGTTGTTGTTGTAATCCCCAACGACGATAACTCTCTTAGTTGCCTCCTCAGGTAGAACCTTGGTCGCAAGGCTATGCGCATGGCCATCATTTGCGCCCGACTTGCAGATATGCAGCGAGTAAAATGCAAATGAAACTCCATCAATCTTAGTCACAGCTCTGACAACCGACGCAGGATTCCAGCCCCGGCCCGTGAGTTTGTGTTCTTCATTACCTTCTAACGGTGTCCTGCTGAGAATCGTCTTGTACTTATTCTTGTGATTTGCCGAAGAGATCTTGCCCACAAAACTATATTGCATCCCCAGCACCTTGCCGACGCGAGCCGTCCAATCACCATCTGGAGCTTCGTCAAAACCGATGATATCTAGCTTGTATGGCTTGAACATCTCACCAATTTGTTCCGGAGTCGCGCTTTTGCCGAACTCAACATTATAAGAAGCAACACGAACCGTAATGGGCTTGTCAGGCACTGAAGCGGCAAGACAGAGTGTTGCTCCGCACAAGCATGTAACGATAAGGGATAATAATTTTATGGCTCTCATTCTAAATTCCTTCTATTCGATAGATTCTTTGTTCACGCTTCCCCTCAAGATCAACGCGTAGCGGTAGCGCATTTAACTCTATGTCTTCTAGCCCTTCAAGCTGAACTGTCTCCGATCACTGTGCTGCTTATGTGTGCGGTTGATGCAGTGCAACTCTAGGTCAACGGAAGTTCTAGTGAGCTTCATATCGACCCAGCCATGTGCATGGCCTTTTCCGAAATAGTAGCTGACTGCCGGTTGGTTAATGAGATGGAGATTGTCCAGTCGATCATACTGCCACTCATGCGTGTGTCCATAGAAATAGGCCTTGGCATGCTTTCGTTCGGCAAGAAGTTTCAACAGAGACGATCCATCACGCATGCCCTTGATGGGACGCACGCCGCGGTTGTTATACGGGTTGTAGTGACTAAAAATAAGAGCTGGCTTATCCGCTCGTTCGTCGAGTTGTTTGGCGAGCCAGTTCAACTGTTTGTCTCCCAGGGCTCCATTTCCCGAATCCAACAGTACGAGGTTCGCGTGCGGCAGTTCAATCACGCCCGCCTGAACGCCCATGTGCTCTTTCTTAAGGAACGGGAGTAATTTCCACAAATTCCCACGATTGTCGTGATTGCCGATTGTCACATGAATGGTAATGCCGGCGGCACGAATCGGCTCCACAAGCTTGAGAAACTGTTTATACTCGGCTTCAGTACCCCTACCGAAGGTGCAGTCGCCGTTGACGATCAGGTGAGCGGGTCGAGGATTGAGTGCTATTACGCTCTTGGCCGACTGTACAAGGCATTTTACTATATGCACGCTTTCATGCTCACCCTCCTTGACGAGCGAACCAGGCCACTTCGTACCCGGGTAGACAAGATCCGGATCGGCACTGATGTGCGTGTCCGCAAGCAAAGCAACTCGATTTGGGTCCAGCCCAACACGTTCGCTATCCGCAGCGGCGGCCAACGCGCAAGGCGCCATCATTGCCGTGCCGCCAAGAGCGAACGAGCCCTTAACGAATTGACGGCGAGTAATCGGTGGTAGAATAATTGGCAATTTGAGGGATTTAAAGTGGCTCCTGCGGTTGAATTTGAACTAACAACACTCCCGTTGAAAATCAACGAGTTAAGGATGATGGGACAAAATTCCCCGAAGATTATAACGGGAACAGGGGCTACTCCCTCTGGATTCTATAGAATCCTAATCCTCCTGAAATAGAGAACCTCTCACTGATCGTATTCCCCTGACCAATGATCAGTTTAGTGAGCGTGACCCAAGTCTTCATGTCATCTGAAGTCTGAACGACATATCGTGTTCCCTTCCCACCAGGGAAGAGTAACTCCAACTGATCACCTTCCAGAACATTCAGCTCCAGCTTAAAGGCAGGGACACTCTTCGCATTATCAGGAGAGCTTCCGAATAGGACCTCAGTCTCGTCCTTCCAGCCGTCCTTGTCCGTATCACCAGCGAAAGGATTCTCTCGAACAACTACCGAGAATCCGGCAAATTTTCCATCCTCAGGACTGAACCCAGAAGCGCCTTCATAAATAAAAACTTTAGCATTAGCAGGGACTTGATGGAATGCTTGAAAACCAAGGCGAGGCGCATTACCAAGAAAGATAATATTGGTCAGGCTCCAACAATCACGAAAGGTCTTCTCCTTGATACTTGTAACGCCTTCAGGAATCGTAATACTTGTTAGGTTAATGCAGAAATCAAAGGCATTTTCCCCGATACTGGTAACGCTCTGAGGAATCGTAATGCTGTTCAGATCATTGCAGCAGTAGAAGGCCCAATCCCCAATGCTAGTAACGCCATTACCAATCGTAATGCTGTTCAGTCTATTGCACTCATCAAAGGCCCCATCCCCAATGCTGGTGACGCTATCAGGAATCGTAACAGTGCGCAGGGCGTAGCAGTCATCAAAGGCCCAACCCCCAATGCTAGTGACGCCCTCAGGAATCGTAATGCTGTTCAGGTTGGCGCACTCACGGAAGGCAGCATACCCGATACTGGTAACGCTATCAGGAATCGTGATGTTCGTCAGGCTGGTGCACTCACGGAAGGCGGAAGTCCCGATGCTAGTGACACTGTCAGGAATCGTGTAATTGGCACCTGTCTTATCTGCAGGATAAGTATGCAGTAACGTCTTGTCTGTATTGAACAGAACCCCATCGACATCCGTGTAATTCACGTTCCCCGCGCCAACCTCAATCGTCGTCAGGGCGCTGCATCTACTGAAGGCTCCCTCCCCGATGCTGGTGACGTTGTCAGGAATAATGATACTGGTCAGATCCTCGCAGCAGTAGAAGGCCCAATCCCCAATGCTGGTGACGCTATCAGGAATCGTAACAGTGCGCAGGGCGTAGCACTCATCAAAGGCCCAATCCCCAATGCTAGTGACGCCCTCAGGAATCGTGACACTCGTCAGGAACTCGCATTCAAAGAAGGCATCTTTCCCAATGCTTGTGACAGGCTTCCCTTCGATGGCTCCAGGAATGATTAGCGTTCCTGATGCCCCCGTATCGCAGTCAGTGATAATTACGCCTACTCCTGAAGCGTCATAAGTGAGGTCATCAATGTCTGCCCCCTTAAGCGCAGGGTTGCAGATTAGCAAAAGACTTAAAACAATAAGCGTTATATATGATGATGAAATACTCATGATAATTAACAGGCTTAGCTTAAACTGGTATCTGGCAACCATCCTCTCTGCCCACAGTCAGTGATTACTTTCATAACATTGTGATTATCAATTTATAACAATATGACTACGCTATAACAATAGATTTTCTCGCATTTGCCGGATTCCTAAAAAACCTAATTTTATAGGCATTTCCCACAAAACGATTGCATCCCTTGGATTGCACGAAAGTGCGCCCCCAATTTAGGGTCATTTGTCATCAAATAGGAACAAAGCACGGCCATTCCACTGTTCCACTGTTCCGCTCTTTCTGGCTCTCACTCTCCAATTTAAGCTTACCTATAATCATCCAAATTGGTCTTTGATATTGGACCCTGAAAGGTGTATCAAAGGAGTTAATATAAATTGGAATAACCGCTAAATTGTATATTGACTCTTTGAAAATAAACAGGCCGATGTGGCGGAATTGGTAGACGCGACGGATTCAAAATCCGTTTTCTTCGGAAGTGCTGGTTCGAGTCCAGTCATCGGTACCAAAGAGATCTTTATCAAGGTCCTTAGGTATGTTTAATAAGAGAAATTCAGTCTTTACTGACTAGGCCCATGAGATTCTTAATTCTCATCACCTTCGCCTCAGGAATCTTCCTCCTTCCACTATCCAATGGATTTTCTGAAGACTTCAAGATACCTCCAATCAAAGTCGCCGACGGATTCAAAATCACAGTCGCTGCTGCCCCCCCACTCGTCGGTTACCCAATGATGGCATGCCTAGATGATCAGGGCAGACTCTACATTGCAGAGAGCGATGGCAGAAACCTGACCACCAAAGCCGAGATCGAAAAAGAACTCCCACGGTTTGTGCGGCGACTCGTGGACAAGGACGGTGATGGGGTCTATGACGAGAGCACCATCTTCGCCGATAAGATGACCATGCCCGAGGGAGGGCTCTGGCATGACGGCGCGCTTTACATCATTTCAGCTCCTTACCTTTGGAGGCTCGAGGACACGGACGATGACGGGGTAGCCGATAAGCGTGAAAAGATCCTTGGTTACATGGAATTTGACGGGAGAGCCAATCAGCACGGCCCCTACTTAGGCCCGAACGGTAGATTTTACTTTAGCGGTGGACACTTCGGTTACCAGTTCAAGGGGCCGGACGGGAGCATGACAGGCCAGAGCCGAGCTGCTGGTGTCTTTTCATGTAACCCTGATGGGACCGACGTGCGTATTGAAGGACAGGGAGGCATTAATCCAGTCGATATTGAATTCACGGACACTGGTGAGATGCTATCTACCTGCGCCATTTATGACAGTTACGGCGGAAGGCACGACGCTCTAATTCACTGGATAGATGGAGGACTTACTCAGAGAGTTTATGGATTACCCTTATTGCACGATACTGGACACAGACTCCCCGCCACTAGCCGCTGGGGACAGGTCGCTCCTGCCGGATTAGTTAGGTACAAGGGGAACCATTTTGGAGACTCTTACAGGGACAGCTTATTTGCATGCCATTTTAATACCCACAAAGTGGTACACATCCGGCTCAAAAAAAGCGGCTCAACTTTCATAACTGAGGAAGAAGACTTCATTAGCTCAAGCAGTATCGATTTTCACCCAACAGACATACTTGAAGATGCGGACGGAAGCTTACTCTTACTCGACACTGGGGGTTGGCTCAGTTGGGGCTGCCCCTTTTCAAAAATAGCAAAGCCCGAAGTTAAGGGAGCAATTTATCGAATCTCGCGAATCAATGGTGCTAAAACCAATGATTCACGAGGAGAAGAAATTAACTGGAATAACTTAAAGCCCATCAAAGCCGCAGAGCTAATCAATGACAAACGTGAAGCGGTCAAACAAAGGGCCGAGCTTTCACTTATCAAATCTGGAGATGAGTCAATCACAGCCATAGAAAAAGCATTCAATGAGAGCGGATCGATCCAACACCAAACTCAACTCCTGTGGACACTTTCCAAGATCAAATCTAAGAACTCACTTAACTTGATTCGTAAATCCCTCGAATCGAAATCCCCTACCCTAAGGCAAGTCTCAGCACGATCTCTCGGCATACTAAAAGACAAAGAATCTGGCCCAAAGTTAACTAAATTACTCAACGATAAGGAACCGCAGATCATAAGAACCGCAGCAACATCAATTGGACAAATAAAAGAACCGTCCTCAGTAGATTCTCTCTTCAAAGCCATTTCAAAAAAGAACGCTGACCTCCACATTCAGCACGCAATCACATATGCCCTAATAGAAATAGGCAACTCCACAAGAACAGCACATTACCTTAAGGACGACTCACAGCCACTACTCCAAAGAACCTCGCTCCGAGCCCTCGACAAGATGCCTGAGGGCTCATTAAAACCTGAAATGGTTGTGCCTCTACTAAAATCACCAAACCTCACAGTCAGGGAAGAAGCCCAACGCGTGATCTCCGGACGGCCTCAGTGGAAAGACCAAGTCTTAGACGTTTTTAAAGAACTCACTGCCAAAGAAGAACTCGCAAACAATGACAAAGAAATAATAGAAAGCATTGTTCTGAGCTTCTCGAAAGAAAATGATCTTCATAAAGCTATCCACTCTGTCATTATCAATCCCAAATCATCAACCCTTACAAAAGTCCAATTACTCACTGCAGTTGGCTTCATGGAAAAGCTCCCCTCTGGTCTTCTAGATACTCTCAAACTATCACTGCAATCCTCTTCAGCTAAGATTAAAGGAGAATCAATAGCAATCACCGCAAGATTCGACTCGGAAGAGTCCATCATAAAAATATTAAGAAATATTGCGGACAATCTTGATGAAAGTGACGTTCTACGAGTCGCTGCTCTGGAAGTCATTGCAAAAAATGACACTTCATTGAAAGAGGAACAATTCAACTATTTAGCTAAAATTATTCAGAATCAAAACTCCTCCCCCACCTTAAGAAGCAACGCTTCGCGCGCACTTAGCCAACTAAAGATCTCAGCCAAAAATGAAGCTCAAGCCCTAGCACTCTGTAAACTAATCCCTAAAGCTTCTCCCCTCCAAATAAATCATCTAACCCAACCATTCATTAAGTCATCCTCCAATTTTAATGAATCCTCTCCCGCTGAATTCATGAACAAAATAGGAATCCAATTAGCGAAATCGCTAGCCAAAGTTAAAGATACAATCCATTCCAATGAACTAAAACTGATCGCAGAAGCGTTCCCAGAATCTGCCAAAGATGCTCACTCTGCATTGTCAGTATTAGCAAAAGAAAACCCACTGGCGGATCAGGCCAAAAGAAAAAAGCTAAAATCCATTCTAGCAAGCCTTAAGCCTGGAAATGCATCAAGAGGCCGAGCCTTATTTTACTCCAATCGCTCAACCTGTTCACTATGTCATCGCGTAGCAAATCAGGGCGGCCTACTTGGACCTGATCTTTCCAAGATAGGAGCTATCCGTAAAGAACAAGACCTACTCGAGGCAATCATTTTTCCAAGCTCAACGGTTGTCAATGGATACGAAAACTACATTATCCAAACGGTTCAGGGAAGCACTCACCTAGGCATCATCCAACACGAAAGCCCTGATTCAATCTATATCAGCAATGCGAGCGGCATAAAAGAACTCGTCATGCGCAAAAAGATAAAAAACGTAACAAGATCACCTATCTCATTAATGCCTGCAGGATTTGAAAGCTTACTGACAAATCAGGACCTTTCAGATCTGATCGCGTTCCTAGGCAGTTGCAAATAGCCTTACCAATTCTTTATCCACAAAGCCTCGTTGTCGGTATCTGCCTTGCTTCTTCCTTTGTCTTTACCGTAGGACCAAAGATCATATGTCGTTTGATTGGTAGCTTCCGGATATTCCGGATCATGGACCTGGTAATAAATCCTGCGATCATATCCATCCTTAATCCAATAAGTAGTGCCTTCACTGTCTACAAAGCCTTTGCCCTTCATGTCCACAAACATATTTTCCCCGGATCTCCCGTCAGAGGGCTCATTCGGTCCTCCAAGAATTTCATCATCTCCATCATCCATCAGGGCCTGGTAAAGAGCAACTGCACCAGACTTCCCGGTACCACTATTTTCTACCGGCTCAGGATATTCACCGTATTCATTATAATATTTTTTAAGGCCTGCCTTAACTGCAATCATAACAGACTTGGTTCTTTCCTCTGCTGCCTTGTCCTGCGCATAGCCTATTATGCCAATAGTCATAGCCATAAGAATTGCTATGATGCTAATCACTGTTAGCAATTCAATTAATGTAAAAGCAGAACTTCTGCACTTTGAATCATTATTTTTCATAGGATCCATCAAAGCTATCAAATTTTATATTTCCTTTTATTGGCCTGCCACTCCCTTGATGATTTCAACCATCGGAAGGAACAACGCCATAACAATCACACCAACGACCACCGCAAGCATAACGATCATTAGAGGCTCAAGCATGGACGTTAATGCCGCCACCGCATTATCTACCTCATCATCATAAACATCAGCCACCTTAAGTAACATTTCCGGCAATTGACCGGTTTCTTCACCAACGTCAACCATACTTATAACCATCGCCGGGAAAACGCCACTTGCCTCTAAAGGATTGACTATAGATTCACCTTCTTTTACGGCGTCATGAACATTCTGAACTGCCTGAGATATCACCACATTTCCGGCCGTTTCCCGAGTAATATTAAGTGCCTGAAGAATAGGAACACCACTAGTAACTAAAGTTCCCAACGTCCTACTAAACCTTGAGATAGCACTCTTTCTCTGAACTGGTCCAAACAGTGGCATTCTAAGCTTTACAGCGTCAAGAAACCTTCTACCCCAAGGTTGACTCGAAACGATTTTAAAAACAACAAATGTGCCGCCTAGGGTTGCAGCAATGGGAATGATATTTGTAGACAACGAGCCAGAAAGATTAATCACAAACTTGGTTAAGCCTGGCAACTTATCAGCGGACCCTAACATATCTTCAAATATTTTCTCAAACTTAGGAACGATCACAACCAAAAGGAAAACCATGATAGACATCGCAATGACCATGACAATCACAGGATACACCATCGCTGCCACAATCTTATTCTTAAGCTTCTGAGCCTTTTCTGAATACTCAGCCAACCGTATAAGAACAAGTTCAAGGACACCACCAAGCTCTCCAGCCTTGACCATATTAACATATAACTTATTAAAGATATTGGGATGCTGCGCCAAACTTTCAGAGAATGTACTTCCTGTCTGAACAGAATCAGCTAGGTTCTGAATAGTACCTTTGAGAACCGGGTTAGGTTCCTGCTTAGCTAAAACAGTGAGTCCGCGAAGTAATGGCAAACCAGAATCAATCAGAGTAGCAAGCTGACGCGTAAAGATCATCAAGACCTTTCCTTTGATCTTACCTCTTCTTGATGTGCCTCTCTTCTTCGAACGACGAGACCTCATCTTCTTTCCTTTAGTTACCTGTAATTTACCTTTTCCTTGTTCTACTATTTGCTTTGGAAAGAGTCCATTTGTTCGAAGCTGTTGAGTTGCGTCCGCCTTGTTTGCGGCTTCGATACTTCCAGTAGTTACTTCACTCTTAGCATCGATCGCTTCGTATTGAAATAGTGGCATAAATTATTGGGGTAAATGCTATAGATAAAGGGATTAGAATTACTAATTTAAACCTGTTCTTCCTCTGCTTGCAACGACAGATCTTTAATCAGGCAAAAATACTGTTTTTTAGGTATATTTAAGAACCTCCTCGATCGTTGTGTGGCCATCGTAAATATTTCTAAGGCCATCCTCCCTCAATGTAGTCATCCCCAGCTCTATGGCCTTTTGACGTAAAACAACTGTAGGGGCACGCTCGGTAATCATTTCAGCAATAGGCTCACTAATATCAAGCAACTCGAACAAGCCCTTACGTCCTCGGTACCCTGAATTTCCACATTCCTCACAACCTGCTCCAGTGTAAAAATCTTTATCTCCAATATCTTCAGGACTGAGTCCAAGTTCACCAAGTAATGCCATACTTGGCTCATACGGCTGCTTACAATCAGAACATATTGTTCTTAGAAGTCGCTGACCCAATACACCCTCAAGTGAAGCCGAAACAAGAAATGGCTCACATCCCATATCCACTAACCGAGTAACTGCACCCGGCGCATCATTAGTATGAAGAGTGGAAAAAACCAAGTGACCAGTCAAAGAAGCCTGTATTGCAATTTGCGCAGTTTCAACATCCCGCATCTCTCCGACAAGTATACGATCCGGATCCTGCCTCAGGAATGCACGAAGCACTCGAGAAAAAGTTAGCCCTATCCCCTCGTTAACTGGGACCTGAATAATCCCTTCCACGTCATACTCTACAGGATCCTCAGCCGTTAGAAGCTTACTGTCGATGGTGTTAATTCTTCTTAAACATGCATAGAGCGTAGTTGTCTTTCCTGCTCCGGTCGGTCCAGTACAAATGAAAATACCGTTCGGCTTAACTATTGTTCCTTCAATGTATTCAGACAGATCCGTAGGCAGGCCTAAATTCTCAAGATCAAGACTAACCGAAGCACGGTCAAGGACCCTCAATACCACACTCTCACCGTAACTAGTAGGCAGAGTAGAGACTCGGAAATCAACGTCCCTGTCTCCTAGAGACATCACCATGCGTCCGTCCTGAGGGATCCTCCGTTCGGCAATGTTAAGATTAGATATGACCTTGATTCTGGAAATGATTGTATTCGCAAGATGAGCAGGAGGAGGCGACATCTCATAAAGAGCTCCGTCAACACGGTACCGAATTTTGAATTCACTCTCGAACGGCTCAAAGTGGATATCAGATGCCTGTTCTCTCATGGCCTGCTCAAGAACCAAATCAATATATCGAACAATTGGAGCCGAGTTCGCCTCGCTTTCATCATCATCATCACTGAGAGCAATCCCTTTGAGCTGACCCAAAATATCATTCATTTGTCCTGTACCTTCTCCAGCAACATAAATTCGCTCGATCCCATCCAAGACCTGTTTACTGTCCGCAACACAAAAGTCCAACTCCTGGCTCAAGGCGAAGCTTAACTCCTCTCCGATCTGAGGATCTAACGGATCTGCCAATGCCACGGTCAACTTCGATCCATCATAGCTAACAGGAAAAGCCTTATAAAGCCTTGCCGTAGCAGCCGGTATAGCTGAAATAACTTCCGCTGCCGGGCTGAACCCTTTTAAATTAACATGCTCATGGCCTAAATCTTGTGCTATGTGATAAAAAACATCTTCCCTAGCAAGGACTCCATAATCGGCAATTGTTTGGGCCACATCTTTGGTCGAATTTTCCATCAACCCTTCAATTTCTTGGGCCTGATCTTTGGTAATTGCGCCGCGCTCCTTAAGTAGTTCTAGGACTTGTCCTGGTGTCATATTAATTCTTAAATTGTTTTAGGATTAGCTAGCATCAGACATTGTTACATGAATGATCTCCGAGGCTGAAGTCATGCCGTTTAGAACCTTACGAATACCATCCTCACGCAAAGTTCTCATCCCTATTTCACGGGCCTGCCTCCTTAGCTGAGGCGTCGATAAGTTTTCATTCACCATATGGCGCACTTCATCATCAATTTGAAATATTTCGAAGATACCTGCTCGGCCCTTATAACCTGTTGCCCTACACTTCACACAACCATCCGGCGTCATTATTGTGGAATCGTTCATTTGAGCGGCGTCCAAACTCAACGCCTTTATTTCCCTATCATTTAATTCTCCAGGCGTCTTACATTCTTGGCAAAGCTTTCGGATGAGCCTCTGCGCAATAATCGCCCGCACAGCGGATGCAATTAAGAATCTCTTCACTCCAATATCTGCCATACGAGCAACCGCACTAGGCGCATCGTTCGTATGAAGAGTAGAAAACACAAGGTGCCCAGTCAAAGATGCATTAATAGCTATTGATGCCGTTTCAAGGTCCCTGATCTCACCTATCATTATAATGTTGGGAGCCTGACGCAATATAGATCTAAGAGCAGCCGCAAATGTCATCCCCACGTCCTCCTTAACCATGACCTGATTAATTCCGGACATTTGGTATTCGACAGGATCCTCAACTGTAATGATCTTTCTGTCTGGCTTATTTATATAGTTAAGGCACGCGTAAAGGGTCGTTGTCTTACCTGACCCCGTAGGACCAGTCACAAGCAAAATGCCATCAGGAAGAGCTATTAACTGCTCAAAAGTTGCCTGATCATCACTAAGAAAGCCTAACTGTGCAAGACCGAGATTCAGTGCAGTCTTATCAAGGACTCTCATCACCACAGATTCTCCGTGGTTTGTTGGAACCGTTGAAACACGTAAATCCAAATCCTTATCACCTAATCTCAATTGAATCCTCGCATCTTGAGGCAAACGCTTCTCGGCAATACTCATTGCGCCGGTCATAATTTTGATTCTAGCAATGATGGACGAGAGAAGATTGCGAGGATGATTCGCAACTTCATGCAAGACACCATCGATACGATAACGAACACGAACCGATTTTTCGAGTGGTTCAATATGAATGTCAGATGCGCCGGCATTAAATGATTCCTTTAAAATTTGCCCAACAAGTTTAATAACTGGAGCGTCGTTCGCTCCAGCATCTCCTTCTCCTCCAGCGTCCCCACCTGAATTCTCAGAAAGCACAACCAAATCGGTGTCAGCATCAGCTCCACCTATCGCTTCATCATACCACCGCCCAATCGCATCATTGATTTGCTCAGGAGAAGAGACGCTAGCATTGACGTCATAACCAAGAACATGGTTGAGACTATCAATAGTAGCAGTGTCAAAAGGGTCACTTATTGCAATCTCCAATCGGTTCTGATCAAATCCTATAGGAACCATTCCATAACGGCGAGCATCTTCCAACGGGACCATATCAACGATTTCTTTTGCTGGCGTCACGTGGGTCAACTCAACGAAATCCATTCCGTAATTCACAGCACAGCACCTTGCCACATCGACTTCTTTAGCTTGACCTGTTCGAATCAAAGTCTCAACAAATGACTCGGTACCTTTACGCTGCCCCTTAGCATCTTCGACTTGAGCTTCTGTGACTATTTCACCTTCAATTAAAATAGTAGCCAGATAATTTTCTTCTGCGGAATACAAGGTATGGAAAATGGGGTTTAAGTTAAGGACTTTGCGTTACAATGTTTGCAAACAAAGAGCGGAATTCTGTACCAGCAAATAGGGGCTTTAGGCAAGTAAATTTATACTTATTTGCTGTGAATAATTTGCAATCTAAGACATGAAGAGCCTCAAAAAAAGATTAAAGATATAAACTTTTATCTTTGAATCCTAAAAACGACTTCCTCTGGCAGCTGTAAATCCAGTCGATCTCGGGCCACAATTTCAAGATAGCCAATGTCGTTGGATGTATATAGTTCATCCTGCAGACGATCATTGCGCTCCCTCTTCAATTCATCTAAATGCGCCTTAAGCATAGCATTTTCCCGATCCATATCTTTCAACTTGTCCCATTCCGGCGCAAATACCGAAAAAACGAGTATTCCTAGACCAACAACTGACGCTAAGAGCAATATCCTAGTCAATCTTTGCCAAAGATTTAGACCTAACTCATCACGCTTAATGCGATGGAGTTTTTGCCGATTGCTTATATTTCCCATAAAAAGTCTAGAAACTAGACTTTTAATTTACCACCATATACAGCTTTCGCACCTAGTTCTTCTTCGATTCGCAAAAGCTGATTGTACTTAGCTATTCTATCTGAACGACTTAGGGACCCCGTCTTTATTTGTCCAGCATTGGTTCCAACCGCAATATCAGCGATTGTTGCATCTTCTGTTTCACCTGATCGATGTGAAATAACTGCCGTATAATCATTATCCATGGCCAGTGTAACTGCTTGTAAGGTCTCTGAAAGAGAACCTATCTGATTCACCTTAACGAGAATAGAGTTGGCCGTATTGGAATCGATCCCTTTTTGTAAAAAATCAACATTCGTAACAAAAAGGTCATCCCCCACCAATTGAGTCTTCGCTCCGATCTTTTCCGTTTGGAGTTTCCAGCCATCCCAATCATTTTGATCGCACCCGTCTTCAATTGAAATTATTGGATACTTAGTCTGCAACTCAGCGTAATAATCGACGAGCTCTTCGGCCGTACGTTCTGACCCGTCTGATTTTTTAAACACGTATCGCTGCTTATCTGAATCAAAGAATTCGCTAGAAGCAACATCCAAAGCGATGGCAATCTGATCACCAAGAGAATAACCAGCCTTATCCACTGCCTCAGCGATGACCGCAAGGGCATCATCAGCCGATTCTAAATTGGGCGCGAATCCACCCTCATCACCGACTGCTGTAGAAAGACCTCTACCATGCAAAACTCCCGCAAGAGAGTGAAAAATCTCCGCTCCATAACGAAGCGCTTCAGAGAAACTGGGCGCCTCTTTAGGAATTATCATAAACTCTTGGAAATCGATTGGCGCATCAGAGTGCTCCCCTCCATTAATGATATTCATCATAGGAACTGGAAGCGTAACAGCCTCATCTCCTCCCAGATGCTTGTATAATGGAACCCCTGCCGCAGCCGCTGCGGCTTTAGCATTAGCTAAGGAAGCACCCAATACAGCATTGGCTCCAAGGACCTTCTTGTTAAGCGTCCCATCCACTTGAAGCATAATATTATCAATGCCTCCCTGATCATTAGCATCCTGCCCAATTAAGGCATCCGCAATTTTAGTATTAACATTGGACACGGCATTCTTAACGCCTTTTCCTCTGTACCTAGAATCATCACCATCCCTAAGCTCCCAAGCCTCATGTTCGCCGGTACTCGCACCACTAGGAACTGCTGCTCGACCAAACCCTCCGCCTTCGAGCTTCACATCAACTTCAACCGTTGGATTTCCTCTAGAATCAATTATCTCTCTGCCTTTAACTTCAATGATTTTGGTGGCTGACATATTTATTATCTGTAGTAATTAATGTTAATAATTTTTTATAGTTCTAAGTTCAAACATAGCTCTTCATCTGATCTTAAATGAAAGGCATTTGAAAAATCCGCAATTATTAAAAGTCTAAGACTCTCCTTCGGCGTAAGCACTTATGGCTTTAATCTGGACAAGTCTTGTCTCTCCTTCTTTTTCAGTCGGAAGCTCAATCTCATCGCCAACTGACTTGCCCAACATCACATTACCCATACCTGAAAGATATGAAATAATCCCCTTCTCTGTGTCTGTGTCCCATGCACCTAGCATCGTCACAGATTCAGAGCTTCCGTTTTCCACGTCTTCCAATTCAATGATAGTTCCTACTGAAACACTGGAAGTATTTGCATCACTAAAGTCAGTGCCTCGAGCTGAAGAAATCTCCGCCTCGAGCTCCGCTTTCTGACGCATCAGAACAGCCTGCTGCTGCTTGGCTGCCTTGAATTCAAAATTCTCCTTCAGGTCACCATACTCCCTGGCAATGCCAATCTCTTTTGAGTTTTCAGGAATCTTCTTGTTAATAATATCATCAAGCTTCTCCTGCCTAGCCTGTAAACTTCCCCAGGAAACAATGAAACTCGTAGGCTTCTCCTGCTCTGACTCCTCTCCACCTTTCTTTTCTTTTTTCTCTCCTGTTATTAAATCTTCAACCACAGGAAACCTCTTTACTATCCGAGCAAGTAAGGAATTTTTATTTAATCCTTCAAATACTGGTGTTGATTGAATTCTACGCGTGAAATGTCGAATCTCTGCGCGGTCACTATCGACAAGTAAGTCAGGTATTAATTCCACATCATCAATTAAGAGATCATGAAGACGATTTGTCTTCGGTGTCGTCTCATCAAGGTGATCCCTTTCTAATGCACCTATAATCGAAGCTGATATTCCTTTATGAGCAAATGCTGCTTCGGACAATCCTTTACGCTCTTTACATATCCATGCAACTACCTCAAACCCTAAGCTCCTCCGAGCGAGCCCTGTCAGAAGATGATCTGACAAAAGTTTATCCTCCCCATTATCAGAAAGATATTTTGTGATCTCGCCTATTGCCCGTGCTCCGGAACCCTCCATGCAGGCAATCAATTCGTTAGACCATTCATCTCCGTAGGCATCTTTAATTGCATCATAGACTTGCCTCTGCCTCCCGACTCCCATGCCTTTCAATATTTCAGGAAACTTCTTTTTATTATCGCGGAGAACATCACTCAGCTTTGTGGCGTCACCCAAATCAATACCTTCAATCTTTGCTACCAAATCATCTCGAGCAATTAGGAGTTCGACCGCGGCTCCTGGAGAGCGCCTGATAGCAACAATGACCACAGAAGAAATTGACTTTAATATTTCCACCAATTGAATTGCAGGCTCATCAAATGCTGACAAATCTTTTCCTATTGACTCTAAAATCGAAATCTTGGCTTTGACATCTTTCGCCTGCACAAAATCACCAATCAGAGAATCCGCTGGTGAAA
>Ga0163108_10001691_pt1 | contig 16089 bp, 16 predicted proteins | sample Fk1155metaG_FD_109644 | JGI IMG/M metagenome (GOLD analysis project Ga0163108, IMG submission 109644) | Marine microbial communities from the Central Pacific Ocean - Fk160115 155m metaG | ecosystem: Environmental > Aquatic > Marine > Oceanic > Photic zone | place: The Central Pacific Ocean...
GCCGAGAAGAAAGCGGCCGAGAAGAAAGCGGCCGGTCCGGGGCCGTTGGAGGCCAAACACCTGGGCAACGTGAAGCGGGTGACCCACGGGTTGCCGCGTGCCGGGGAAGGGTATTTTTCTCCCGACGGTCAATGGGTTGTCTTCCAGGCCTACCCGGTGGGCTATCCCTTCTACCAGATCTACGTGCAGAAGCTTGGCGAGAGGACTCCCCGCCGGGTCAGTCCCGGTCGCGGGCGGACCACCTGCAGTTATTTCACGATCGACGGCAAGCGGATTCTGTTTGCTTCGAGCCACACCGATCCGCGGATCGACCAGACCGAGCACAAGGCCCGCGTTCTTGCCGCGCAGGGTGGCCGGCGCCGCTACCAGTGGGATTTTGATCCTCACATGGACATCTACATCTCCGAGTTCAACGGAACCGGCATGAAGCGGTTGACCAATTCTCCCGGTTACGATGCCGAGGGATCCTACTCGGCCGACGGCAAGCACATCGTGTTCACCTCGAGCCGTGACGGTGATCCCGACCTCTTCATCATGGACGCCGACGGCAGCAATGTTCGCCAGATCGTCAACAAGCCAGGTTACGACGGGGGACCGTTTTTCTCGCCCGACGGGCGCTGGGTGATCTTTCGCAGCGATCGGCAAAAGGAGCACATGCTGCAGATCTTTGCCGTCAGTGTTGACGGCAAGCACGAGGTGCAACTGACCGACGACCTGGGGACGGTCAACTGGGCACCGTATTTCCACCCGTCGGGGAAGTACATCGTCTGGACGCGGGCTGATTATTCACGCGGTCCACGCGGCGCGCACTTCAACCTGTTCACGATGGAACTGGAACTGGGCAAGACCACCGTCAAGGGGGGCAAGGTCCGGCAGGTGACCGATCATGTTGCCGCTGACGTGTTGCCGGTCTTCAGTCCCGACGGCAAGAAGCTGATGTGGACATCGGCTCGAAGTCGCGACCGCAGCAGCCAGTTGTGGATCGCCGACTGGTTGCGGGCTCTGCCCAAGTCGGCAGCGAAGAAGTAGGGCCGGTGCCGCGGCAGGGTATCAATCGGCGGCCGGGACCGCGTGCACCATGACCAGGTCGTGTCCGGCGGCCGACCAGTTGGAACTGCCGACCAGGACCAGCCGTTGGCCGGTTTCGAGCACGCCCTGCCGACGGCCCCAGTTGCAGACGGCGTCGAGCAGTCGTCGCGGGCTGGTATCGGTTTCCAGCGAATGCAGCGAGCGGATTCCCCAGTAGAGGTTCATTTTTCGCGCGGTGCCGATGGCATCCGAGAGCGCCAGCACCGGCACGGGACAGCGTTCCTTGGAAACCGCCAGGGCGGTGCGACCGCTGACGGTGGGAATCACCAGCAGGGCGGCTTCCAGTTGTTCGGCGACCGTCACCGCACCGACGGTAATTGCCTCGGTGACCTCGAGTGCTCGGCCACGGGCATTGGGTTCGAACATCCGTGGCGCGTCTCCATCGACCAGCAATTCGGCCTCGCAGACAATCCGGCTCATCATCGCCACGGTGGTCACGGGGTTCACGCCGATTGCGGTTTCGCCCGAGAGCATCACGGCGTCGGTGCCGTCGAGCACGGCATTGGCCACGTCGCTGGCCTCGGCTCTCGTGGGCAGCTCGCTGTTGGTCATGCTGTCGAGCATCTGGGTGGCCGTGATGACCGGGACCCGATGGGCGTTGGCCATGCGGATGATCTGTTTCTGCAGGATCGGCACGCGGGCCAGATCCATCTCGACTCCCAGGTCACCGCGGGCGACCATCACGGCGTCGGTGACATCGATGATTGCATCGAGGTCGTCGATGGCTTCCTCCTTTTCAATCTTGGCCACGATGTGAGGAGCGTGTTCGCCGGGATGAGCGTCGATCGCCGCCCGCAATTCGCGGATGTCGCTGCTGCTGCGGACGAAACTGAGTCCGACGAAGTCGATGTGATGTTCGAGAGCCCAGGCCAGGTCCTCGCGGTCCTTCTCCGTCAGACTGGGCGTGCTCAGGGACACGCCGGGGAGATTCACTCCCTGGCGACTGCGGATTGTCCCCGCTCGCACGACCCGGCACGTGATGCGATTGGCCGACTCTTCTTCGCTTTCCACGGTCAGTGCCACGATGCCATCGGCCAACAGGATGCGATCGCCGGGAGTGACATCGTCGATCAGTTGGTCGTAGGTGCAGGTCAACTCGTCATCCGCACCGGACGACTCGCGCACGAAGGTCACCGTCTCTCCTTCCTGGCAGAGCATGCTGCCGGAGGCGATTTCGCCGAGCCGGATCTTGGGCCCGGCCAGGTCGGCGAGGACACCGATCGGTCGTCCCAGTTCTGCTTCGAGTTCACGGATCGAGGCCAGGACCCCTGACAGCCAGTCGTGAGTGCCGTGGGCAAAGTTCAGGCGGAAGACATCGACCCCGGCCAGGACAAGTTTCTGCAGTTGTGTCTTTTCGCGGCAGGCCGGACCGACCGTCGCGATGATCTTCGTCTTGACCAGGGGGGGTTCGATATTGGTTGCGTCGGCTGTCATGGAGTCGTGATCCGTCGAATTGTCGGGATTGGTGCCATTGCTCAGGTGGGTCCATCGAGGGGGATGTCCTGGCCCAGTCCTCGGTCACGGGCCCGTCGAATCAACTCGGCCGCCATTGCCACGTCCTCGATGGCCAGTCCGACCGATTTGAACACGGTTCGGTCGTCGTCGCCACGACGTCCGGGGATCGAACCGGCCACGACGTCGGCCAGCTCGACGCTTGATTCCCACTGCCAACGGCCCGAGTCGACCGCCGCGGCCAGTTCTCCTGCCTCGATTCGGCATTGATCGATTCGATCGCAGGCGAGGAGATCGGCCTGGGCAATCGCGGCCACATCGACTTCGGCTTTTGCCAGTTGATTGGAACCGATGATGTTCAGGTGGCTGCCAGGGGCGAGCAATTGACCGTCGAAAAGTGGTGACGGGGCGGTGGTTGCCGTTGACACGATTTCCGCACCAGCGACGGCCTGCTCGGCCGAGGTGACCGCGGTGACATTGATCTCGAGTCGCCGGCTCATCATCTCGGAGAATTCCCGTCGACGTGATTCATCACGCGAGTAGACCCGGACCGTCCGAAGTTCGCGAACAGCAGCCACGGCTTCCAATTGGCTTTGAGCCTGCCAGCCGGTGCCGAGCAGACCCATCGTGGCGGCATCGTCGCGGGCCAGGTGACGGGTGGCAACACCGCTGGCGGCCCCGGTTCGCAATTGGCCGAGTCGGTCGGCCTGGATCAGGGCGACCATCCGGCCGGAGTCCAGGTCGTAGGCGGCAACGTGAAAACGGGCCCCGGCAGTGGTGGTCGTGTAGGCCTTCCATCCGGCCAGGCCGAGGTAGGAAGCAGTGGCCGACATTGTGTGCAGGATCAGTCCCGATGCCCGGGCCCGGGTTCGTGGAACATTGGCCGCGGTTCCCTCGGCCAGCGCGGCGAAGGCACGTTCGACGACCTCGATCGAAGTCGTCATGTCGATCAGTGCTTCGACATCGGACTCGGTCAGAAACAGGACCGGCATGATCGCGAACTCGACGGCGGGGACGGAAACAGGTTGAGAATCGAAGTTCAATCGACGAGCTGGGACATCCTGCCGAAGTCATCCTTGAGTGACCGGTACAGCCGACCGTACTGGGGATACAGCCGGTTGTAGCGTCGACGGGTCGGTGAGTGAACCGGTGTGCCGGAGACGACGCGGATCGTGGCACGGCAGGCTTCGACCACATCCTTGTAGGCGCCGGTTCCGGCGGCGGCCAGCAGGGCAACCCCGAAGGCCGGACCTTCCTCGGCGTTGATCGTGACGACCTTGTGCCCGTAGACATCAGCCTGCACCTGCCGCCAGAACTCGCTGCGAGCTCCTCCGCCGGAGAGCCGGATCTCGCGAACCGGGATGTTCATGCCCTTGATGATCTCCAGCGAGTCTCGCATCGCGTAGGTGGCGCCTTCGATCACACTGCGGGCCAGGTGCGCGCGGCCGTGTCTCAAGCTCAGGCCGATCCATGCGCCCCGGGCGTGAGGATCGGCGTGCGGCGTGCGTTCACCGGTCAGGTACGGCAGGAAATAAAGGCCCTCGGAACCCGCCGGTGCCGTGGCGGCTTCGGCGGTGATCAGTTCGTAGGGGTCCACCTTCTTTCGCCTGGCGGCAGAGACGGCGGCTTCTGCGAGCTGGTTGCGGTACCACTGCAGGCTGCCGCCGGCGGCCAGGACAACACCCATCACGTGCCATTGGCCACGGACCGCATGGCAGAAGGTGTGCACACGACCCCCGGGATCGATTTCGATTCCGTCGCTGTGAGCGAAGACGACGCCGCTGGTTCCCATCGTGGCCGAGATGACGCCTCGGCGGACAATCCCGTTTCCGACCGCTCCGGCTGCCTGGTCGCCTCCGCCACCAACCACGGGGACTCCCTGCGGTAGCCCCAGCGCGGAGGCGGCGATACCGGAAAGTCGACCGCTGACTTCTTCGGACTCGTAGACTGCAGGCAACAGGTCCGGATCGAGTTCGAGCTTTTGCAGCAGCGAACGGCTCCAGCGTCGTCGCCTGACATCCAGCAGCAATGTTCCCGAGGCATCGCTGACCTCGGTTGCGAATTCACCGGTCAGGCGAAATCGGACGTAATCCTTGGGCAACAGTACCTGCCGGGTGCGATCGAAATGACGTGGTTCGTGGTTTCGCAGCCAGAGAATCTTGGGGGCGGTGAACCCGGTCAGGGCCGGATTGGCGACCATCCGGATCAGCTTGCTTCGTCCACCGGCGAGACGTTCGATCTCGTCGCATTCGGCCGCCGTTCTCTGATCGTTCCAGAGCAGCGCCGGACGGATGACGCGTTGGCGGCTGTCGAGAAACACGCTGCCGTGCATCTGTCCGGAGAGTCCGATCCCGGCGACGGAGGTGGGCTTGATCTTTCCGTCCCGCAGGACTCGTCGTACGCTCTTTTTCGCCGCATCCCACCAGTGCTCGGGGTCCTGCTCGGACCAGCCCGGCCGGGGACTCGAGAGCGGATACTCGATCGTGGCACTGGCGAGGATCTTGCCATTGCCTCGGATGGCCAGGGTCTTGGTGCCACTGGTCCCGATGTCGATTCCCAGGTAGACGCCCATCGCACTTCTCCAGGATGGTCTGGTTGTCGGTGAACCGGGGCCTGTCGCGCCACGGTCATTTTCCGGCAGCCTGTTCGGTGATCAGGAGGTCGAGTTCCTGTCGCAGTCGAGGAAGGATCTCATCATAGGGGAAGGCACCCAGGCTCTGTTCGCCCTTCTTCAGATTGACGAAGTTCGGGGCACACCACAGGCCCAGGTCGGCACCGTCGGTTTCCCCCGGGCCGTTGACCCGGCAACCCATCACGGCAATTGTCAGGGCATGGTCTTTCGCGTAGCGGGTCATCTCGCGGACCTGTTCGGCCAACTCGACAAACGCCTCGTTCTCGACACGCGAGCAGCTGGGACAACTGATGATGTTGAGTGTTTCGAGCCCAAAATCGACCACCGAGCGGACCCGACCGGCGGCAATGTCGGCCAGGATCTCCTGCCCCGCATCGATCTCCTCGTGCTTGCGGTCGTTGGGGACGGTCAGCGAGACGCGGATCGTGTCGCCGATGCCCTGCGAGATCAACTGTTCGAAGGCGATCCGCGTCTTGATGACTCCGTCGGGGGGCAAACCAGCTTCGGTCACTCCCAGGTGCAACGCCACGTCGGGTCGCCGTTGAGCGAATTGTCGGTTGACCTCGATGACCCTGGAGGGATCGGAGTCTTTCAACGAGACACAGTAGTTGGTGAAACCGAGCGAGTCGACCAGGTCGCAGTGTTCCCAGGCGCTGTCGAGCATCGGCGAGATCGAGTCATCCGCGAGGTAGCTGTCGGCCTTGGCGGGATCGACCGATCCGCAGTTGACGCCGACACGCAGAGCACATCCGTTCTCGGCCGCAGTTGCCACGAGGCCCCGGACCTTCTCCTGCCACGGCTTGTTTCGTTCGTGGTGATACAGGTGGCCGGGGTTGTAGCGGAGCTTGGCGACGTGGGGTGCGACGACCTTGCCGAGCTGGTAGTTCTCCTGAAGATCGACGGCGATGTTGGCGTCGGTTTCGGAGCTGATGTCGATGACGGCCTGAGCTTCGGCACGGTTGTCGATGGCGATCCTGACAACATCGGCCCCGGCCTCGTGGAGTTCGCGAACCTGGCCGGCCGTGGCTTCGACATCACGCGTCGGAGTGGCGGTCATGCTCTGGACGGCAATCGGTTGACCGCTGCCGATCGTGATCGTCCCGATGGTCACCAGGCGAGTTGGGTTGCGAGGCAATTCCACGGTGGGGAGGCTCGTTGCGGAAGCAGGATGTTGAGCGATCGAGTGAAGATCGGACCACCTGATCCGGATTGTAGTCACGTCCGCCAGGACACTCCAGCAGCAGAGGTGTTCGGGATTGACACCCGTGGTCGACCAGGACTAAAAGCCGCCGGATCATTCCAGGACCCCCCGCGGGTTGAAGTTTTCAGGAGGCGGTCGATGCGAGGATGTCAGTGGGTTTCGATGATTGCCATCGCCTTGATGTTGGCCGGCTGCGGGGGCAGCGAGAATTCTCCGGTGTCGCGAACAGATCCGGCCGGCCAGGATTCGGCGACGGGTTCCACCCGGGAAGTGGGGGTGGACACGACCGCCAAGGCCACCGATCGGCTATTTGACCAGGCACGGGCGCGGATTGCCGCCGGGGACGCCAAGGCCGCCGTCGAACTGCTCAGCCAGGTCCTGGGCAACGACCCCGACAATGCCAGGGCTTACGCCTTGCGAGCCGACGTCTATGCGCGGCGTCGACTCGACGCGAATGCCCTGGCCGATTTTTCCGCGGCCGTCCGCGTTGATCCCAAGAATCCTCGCTGGCTGAACTCACGTGGCTACTTCCTGATCACCCGTGGTCGTCGTGTCGAGGCTCTGCGGGATCTCGATGCGGCGATTGCCCTGAAGGCTGATTATGCCGAGGCACTGAATAACCGGGGCCTGGCACACGTCGGGGCCCAGGACTACAAGCGGGCGATTGCCGATTTCGATGCGGCGGTTGCCGCACGGCCGAAATTTTCCGATGCCTGGAACAACCGTGGTTTTGCCTACTTCCGCAGCAACGACGATGCGCAGGCCCTGGCAGATTTTAATCAGGCACTGAAGTGCAATCCCGGGTTCGTGATGGCATACAACAACCGGGCGTTGCTGAGGATGGATCGGAAGGAATACCGCAAGGCGGTGGCCGATTGTACCGAGGCCATCAAGCGGGAAACCGACAATCCTCGCTTCTATCATCTGCGACGCGAGGCTTACCGCAAGCTGGGCAAGTCGAAGGAGGCGCTGGCCGACGGGATGCGATTGATCTGGTTGTTGAAACACGAGCAGCTCTCGCGTCGAATTGCCGACGCTCCGGGCAAGGCGGAGGGCTACATCCAACGCGCCGATCACCTGGCGATCGACGGTCGAAGCGGGGCCGCCCTGGCGGATTACGAACGGGCGATCGCCGTCGAACCGGCCAAGTCGGTCACGGCATACCTGGCACGCGCCGAATACTGGATCGCCCGTCAGCAATGGGACAGGGCGCTTACCGATTGCGAGGCCGGGGTGAAGGCAGGTGCCAAGCAACGTGGCTGGTCGTTGCGGGGCGAAGCCTGGCGTGGCAAGGGCGAATGGGACAAGGCCATCGCCGACTTCGTGCGGGCCCGGCGGTTCGATGGCGTGGTGGCTGAGACGTACGCCAGGCGAGGAGAAGTCCACCGCAAAGCGGGACGCGAGCAGGCCGCCGTCGCCGACTTCAAGAGAGCCGCGGAACTGGATCCCCAGCGGTTCGGCGGGCCCTAGCGGGTGCCGGTCTTCAGATTCGGAGGGGGAGGAGTCGAGCCGGCTGGCTCGGAGGCCAACTCGAAATCGATCGTGTTCGACCCCGCCTTGACTTCCTTCTTTAATTCGGTCTTGAGGTGGTATTTCTTCGGCAGGATCTCGAGTCCGGTCTTATCGTCGGTTTTGTTGATCCGGATGATGTGTGTGCCGACCACCGCTCCCTCCGCGACCTCGACACCCGGGTAAGTCAGCGTGTAACTGCCCTGGTCGTTTGTCCGGCCCATGCTGGCCGAGACCGTCTTGCCTTCGCCTTTTTCCATGCTCAGGTCCGGCTGAAAGACGACGGTTGCCAGATTCAGGGGTTTGCCGTCGAGGGTGATGGTGCCGGTGACGTTTGACAGCGGAGGCGCACCGGAACCGCTAACCCAGCCGGAGCCGACGGCGTAGGCCACGTAGCAGATCAGTGACATGGCAAGGATTCCACCGATGAGCGGAACTTGACGGCTGGCGACCTGCTTCATCCCGTCAAGATCGATCCGTGGCTCTTCGGCGGGTTTCTCTTTCGCGACGGCCGCCCGAGCCGACTCGGTACTGGACAGCAAGTCCCCGGCGGCACTGGCCGTGTCGGCTGTGCTGGCCTGGGGCCTGACTGGTGGCCGACGCAGTTCGCGTTCCGCTGGGTCGGGTCGTGAGGGGGGCGGTTCGTCGTTGGAATCAAGCGAGGTGGAGGCTGCCGCCGGAGCCGTGGGTGGGGAGGTGTCACCCCCGTCGAGCAGGAATGCCAGCGCGTCTTCTTCCTCGTCGCCGGTTTGACCGATCGCGGCAGGTGTCGACGAATCCTGCTCGGGACCGTCATCCTCGTTCGGCTCGGGGATAAGGAAGTCGGTCTTGCACTTGGGGCAACGGCCCTGGCCGCCGGCCTTGTCGTCCCGGATCTTCAGGACCGAATCGCACTCGGTACATTGGTAGCGAATGGTCATCGGCTCTTGGATCTGCCCTGGCAGGCGTTGGGGGGTCCGGGAGGCATCGGCGTCGCACGAGTCGGGATCGAAAACCGTAGTCTGTCCTGGCGGTTAGTTCGGGATCGTCACCGGGATCTTGCGACGCATGTTGCCGAGGTTCTGGAAGATCGACAGGTTGATGTTCTGGCTGAGACTTCTCACGCTTCCATCGACCAGGACAAAGTTGACCGAACCCGTATGAGCACTGCCGGCGTTGTCGTAGTGGATCTTCTGGTTGGGGCCATAACGGGTGCTGAGCAGGGTGGCCGGTCCACCCCAGGCCCAGCCGTCACTGCTTTGTCGCAGCGGATCGCCGACGATGGTGAACCGTTCGATCTCACCGACGAGCAACGTCTGGGTATAACCGTCAATGACGTCGCGCATCCGCGTCGAACTGTTGACGCTGAAAACACCGATGTGGATGTTGTTCGGGAGTCGCGAGAGCGTGGGATCGTTGATCGTCTGGTCGGGCGTCAGCGCCCAGGTTCCGTAGTTGGCGTCGTTGAATGCCACGCCCGAACCGGTCACGCCGGCATAGTCGTTGCCACCACGGGTCCAGGCGGGGTTGACCAGTCTCAGCGAAGGAAACTGGCCACGGTCAACCGAGTTCCGCCGTGACGGACAGTAGTAGCCGGGAATGTCGGTTTGCGCCGGTTGCATGACAATCTGCAGACCGGTGACCGGATCCATGGCCAGGTTCATGCCGTTTCCGTTCATCTGGACGTTCATCTTCGGTTCCCAGAGATCGAACTGTCGTCCCTGGTTCATCTGGGGCAGAAGGTGCAGCATCCAGCTTGTGCCGTGGAGTCCGTTTCCACTGGCCATGGTCGGTTCGGACGGATCGGAGTGTTGAAAACCACCCTGGCCAACGCCGCCGATCAACAACTGGTTGATCTGTCCGGGCGGAAAGCAGCTGTGCGTGGTGTGGTAGTTGTGCAACGCCAGACCGATCTGCTTGAGATGGTTGCGGCACTGGGTGCTGCGGGCAGCCTCGCGGGCATTCTGGACAGCCGGCAGCAACAGCGCCACCAGGATGGCAATAATCGCGATGACGACCAGCAACTCAACCAGAGTGAATCCCGGACGGCGGCGGCGAATCATGTCGGAACTCCTCGAAACCAGTGGTCATGCGTCAGGCACGCAGAGAAACAGCCACGGGTCTGGAATCGTCGAGCAGAATCCAAGCCAGTTTTCGGCAACAATCGGTGGAAACCACCCATCGTTGACAGCGTCCCGTGACAGTGGTCTCCCATCCCCGTTGCGTACTCTACTTGCGTTGCGCGAAAAGCGTCAAGAACAATCATCGGTAAAGGAAAGGCAGCGACTCAGGTCCGTTCACGTGTTCTGCATACAGGAGCAAGAAACTTGCTGGCGGAAACCCGAACAGGGTGGCCATGTCGGTGATGCCAGTGACAGCGACGATTCCTCGAGTGCCGATCATGGATTCGTTCCGGTTGTGCCGATAATGCGGGATAGGTTGACTAGTCAATCCGGGAGGCGATTGGAGATTGGTGTGGCAGCGGTGGAACCGGAAGAAGCCTGGGCGAGGATGAACTGGCTGGCTGGCCGCGGGGGGCATGTCGTCTGGTTGGACGGTCCCGACGATGTCGACAAGTCGTCCCTGATCGCGGCGGCGATTTCCAGCTGGCAGGTCGAAGGACACCAGGTGTTGTTCAGCGACCTCTCGGTACTCGGTGACGGCAGCAATGGAACCGACGATGGCCAGGGCCGTGTTCTGCGTCAACTGATGGGGACCCACGCTGGAACCGCCCGATCAACCGCGGCCTTATGGCGGCGTTTGGTCCGGATCCTGGAACACGACGCGCATTCGATTCGCATGATTCTCGACCGGGCCGACCGTTGTCCGGCAGCCGGTCATCGGCTGGTATCGACGCTCAAACACCACGCGATCATCAACGGGGCGACGGTCATCATTTCGGCACATCGCGACGATTCGTGGTGGTCGGCCGTGCTGACGGAATGGGCGGACCTGGCAATCGGTCCGGTCGGGTCGCCGACCGCCCAGGGGCGGGCGGCCTGATGCGGGTCTGCCTGTTTGACATCGATGGAACGCTGGTCAACACCGGTGGTGCCGGCCAGGCAGCGATGGAAGCCGGGCTGGCCCGCAATTTCGGTGTTTCAGGTCCGGCCGAGGGAATCTCGACCGCCGGTCGAACCGACCGGGCCATCACCGAGGATCTGTTGGCCTTTCATGGCCTGCCGGTAGGCGAGGCGGCGATTGCGAGATTCCTGGATTCGTATCTCGAAGGTCTGCCCGGCGAGTTGGCCCGGCTCGATGGCCGTCCCCTTCCAGGCGTGCGCGAACTGTTGTCGGGACTCTCGGCTCGTGAGGACGTGGTCCTGGGGCTGCTGACAGGAAACTTCATCCGTGGAGCTCGTCACAAGCTGTCACACTTTGGCCTCGACACGTTTTTCGATCTCGATGAAGAATTGTTCGGGGGGTTCGGCGATCATGACCGCAACCGCGACGACGTGGCGCGGCGGGGACGCGAGGCGGTCCGCTCCCGGTTGCAGGGCTGGGATCCGGCAGAGGTCTGGGTGATCGGTGACACGCCGTTGGATGTGCAGTGTGCTCGGGCGATATCGGTCCGTGTCCTCGCGGTTGCAACCGGGATGTTTTCGAAGGATGAACTGGCACGGTCTCGACCGGACGTGCTGCTTGATGACTTGTCGTCGACCGGGGATGTCGTCTCAGTCCTTCTCGAATAACCTGGGACAGGAGCGGTCCGACGTGTTCACATCGTCTGTTTCGGGGGCGGCCCGCAGGCAGTCGGGACCCTCGTTGGACGGGCGATTGACGTGTGTGTCGATCCTGTCAGTCACCAGCGTGCCGTCGGGGCAGGGGACCAGCAGCGATTCGAGTGCGGCGGTCTGGTTGTTGCCGGGGTCGAGCCAGGACCCGAAGTCTTCGGAAGCCAGGATCACCGGCATGCGGTCGTGGATCGGTGCCATCTTCGTGTTGGCCCGGGTGGTGATGATCGCGCAGGTTTCCATCGCCGATCCATCGGCCGCCTCCCAGGGCTCCCAGATTCCAGCGAAGGCGAATGGGGCATCATCGGGGCGGTGCACGTGCCAGGGTTGCTTCTGGGATCGATTGGTTTTCTGCCACTCGTAGAAGCCGCTGGCGGGGACCAGGCACCGCCTGCGTTGGAAGGCGGCCCGGAACGAAGGTTTTTCGGCCACGGTTTCTCCACGGGCATTGATCATCCGGTTCCCGGTCTCCGGGTCGCGGGCCCATCCGGGCACCAGTCCCCAGCGGACCAGTGCCGGCCGGGCCTGATCCGATTCGACACGGACGATCAGCACCGGTTGTGTTGGTGCGATGTTGTAGCGTGGAGCCAGTTGGGAGAGCAGGGGCGGGTCGAACACGATGTCGAAGAACATCGCGAGCTCTGATGCCGAGGCCCTGAGATTGAATCGTCCGCACATCGAGTCCATGCTAGCCGAGCCGTGATCCCGAGGCGAATGCCGGGTTGCTGGGCGCCGGGGTCTGGGCCGGTATGCTGGTCGGGCATGACTGATCAATTCAACAAGCGCGAGATCGGATCGACGGGGATCCTGGTAACCCCGGTGGCGATGGGCTGCTGGCCGATCAGCGGGGTGACGACACTTGACGTGACCGAGACCGACGGGTTGTCGACGCTCGATGCCGCCCTGGATGCCGGGATCAATTTCTTCGACACCGCTTACTGTTACGGTTACCAGGGGGAGAGCGAGCGTTTACTGGGACGGGCATTTGCCGGGCGGCGCGACGAGGTGGTGATTGCCACGAAGGGAGGGATCCACTGGGAGAACCGTCGCCAGCACAAAGACGCTCGTCCCGAGACGCTGCGCCGGCAGTGCGAGGAGAGCCTGCAGCGGCTGGGGACGGATCACATCGACCTGTATTTCCTGCATGCACCGGATCCGGCCGTTCCCGTGGCCGAATCGGCCGGCGGGCTTCGCGATCTGCTGGACGCGGGCAAGGTCCGCAGTGTCGGTGTGTCGAATTTCAGCGTTGCCCAGATGGAAGAGTTTCAGGTGGTCTGTCCCATTTCCGCTTCGCAGCCTCACTTCAACATGTTGCAGCGGGAAATCGAAGTCGATCATCTGCCGTGGTGTCAGGAGCACGGTGTGGCGGTGACGGCCTACTGGGTTTTGCTGAAAGGCCTGCTGGCCGGCGGGTTGGCCCGTGATCGAGAATTTGATCCGCGAGACGGTCGGGCCAAGTACCCGATGTTCCAGGGAAAGGAGTTCCAACGGAACCTGGACTTCGTGGATTCGCTTCGGTTGCTAGCCGTCGAGGAGGGCTTGACGGTCTCTCAACTGGTGATCGCCTGGACACTGGCTCGCCCGGGAATCACCGTGGCGCTGTGCGGTGGACGTCGTCCGCAGCAGGTCAGGGAATCGGCTGACGCGATGCGGGCCGATGTCACCCCCGCAACGCTGGACCGTGTCGATGCGGAGATCACCGTGCGTGGAGCCGCAGCCTCACGGCCGCCCGTCTGAGGCGATGCCGCCGGGCGCGTGGTCGTCGTCGAGGATCTCGAAGGCGCTGGAGAGTTCCACCGGAATGCGGCGAGGCATGCGGACCGCGAACCCGATGTGGACCCAGTTGGTCGCCGCTGTGGCCAGCACCGTTTCGACCGGCTCGAGGGGGCCGTCGGCCGGTTCGCGACGGATGATCCGGTACCGTCGCAGCGAGGTCAGTTTCTTGAAGTCGGCAACCCAGGTCTGGACAACGATCCGGTCATTCTCCCAGGCCGGCTGCAGGTACTCGATCTCGTGACTTCGAACGACCCAGCCGGCTTCGCTTTGCTGGTAGCGTTGTGGAGGCCATCCCTGGGCGGTCGAGTGTGCGACGGCGGCCTGTTGCATCCAGTCAACGTAGACCACGTTCCCGGCATGACCTTGCCCGTCGATTTCCTCGGGCGTGACCGTGTGCGGGTACTCGAACAACGCGGGCATGGTTCGACCGTGTTGGTGGGGAGGTCGGCTGTTGTGTGGCGATTGGCTGACGCAGACAGACATGATCGCTTGCCAGCCGTGTCACGGCAATCGACAATGTGCCTGTCGATCACGAGAAAGAGGGTGTGGCGATGACCGTTTGTGATTTCAGCAGTGGCCGGCCTGATCCGGCGACCTTTCCCGTTGGTGATCTGGTGGCGGCAGCGAGTCGGCGATTGACTGCCGAGGGACCCGACCTGGTCCTGTATCCGGATCCCCAGGGGTATCCGGCGTTGCGGCGACTGGCCGTCGAACGGTTCCGGCAGCGGGAAGGCGTCGATCTGGACCCGGACTCCTTTCTGCTCGGCACCGGATCGACTCAGCCATTGGCCCTGCTGGCCGAGGCGTTGACCGAGCCTGGCGATGTCGTGATCACCGAAGAATTCAGCTACACGGGAACGCTGGGCATTCTGCGACGATTCGGTTTGACGATCGAGGGAGTGAAGATCGACGAGGAAGGACTGTGTCCAGAGGCGCTTGATCGGGCACTGGAGACGCTGGCAATGGCGGGGACTCCCGCCAGGTTCATCTATGCCATTCCCACCTACCAGAATCCGACCGGCGCCATCCTGTCACTGGAACGTCGCCGGGCCATCCTGGAATTGTCGCGTCGACACGATGTGCCGCTGATCGAGGACAATTGTTACGCGGACCTGCACTTCGAATCCGAGAAACCGCCCGCATCGATTCGTGCGCTGCCCGGTGCCGATGAAGTGATCTACGTGGCCTCCTGGTCGAAGATCCTCGGGCCAGGAGCAAGGCTGGGATACGTGTCGGCCGGCCCGGAACTGCTGGAACGATTGCTCGACCTCAAACGGGATGCGGGGACCAGCAACCTGGCGGCGATGATCGTGGCCGAGTACATGGAGCATCATCGCGAGTCGCACACGGCGGTGCTGTGCGACGTGCTGCGACGAAAACGCGATGTGCTCGTTGCCGCTCTCGGCGAGGAACTTGGAGATCTCTGCGGTTGGACGGTTCCGCTGGGCGGCATGTTCCTCTGGGTGCGGTTGCCCGACGAGATCGACAACGCGGTCCTGGCGAAGTCGGCTGAACAGGAAGGCGTGTTGTATCACCCCGGCCGCAACTTCCACAGCGGTGACCGGGACATTCCCTACCTGAGACTGGCTTTTGGTTACCCGTCCGACGAGGAGATCGTCACGGGGGTCAGGCACCTGGCGCGGGCGATTCGCACCGCTGTTCCCACCGTCGCCGGCAATGCCTAGGTGGCGAGGCTCAGCCTGCGGAGCCGATTGACGAGTCGATCGACCCCGGAGCCGAGAAAGTCCTTGACCTTTTCACCGTCGATGTAGATCAGGTTCATCGGCAGGTCTTCGAGTTCCGCTAACCAGGGATTGGTCTTCTTGAAACCACCCAGGCCGGGTTGATCGAGCAGCATCTTGCCGAACCGAACCCTGGCCCACTCGCCGTCGGACTCCAGGAACGTCTCCAGGTCCTTGGTCCACGCCACGCAGGCCGGGCAGTCGCTCTTGCCGAGCATCAGGACGGCCGAGGGGGCCGAGAGAAAGTCCTCCCAGTTCCCCCCTGCGATCGTCTCGAGACGACTCACGCCGATCCCCCTCTGCTACTGCCACGGCACCCGAAAAATGTCCGGGCCCGGTTGGCGAGGTCAGCCAACGAAGTCGTCTCCCTTGCTCCAGTCCGCACCGCACAGTCCCCCACTTTGCAGGGCCTGCAGGGTCCGCAGGACTTCCCTGGGGCTGCGACCGGCACTGAGGTCGTTGACGCTGAGCGAGCGGACGATGCCCTCGTTGTCGACGATGACCGTACCGCGGAAGGCGACGCCCATGTCTTCTTTGAGCACACCGAAGGCACGGCTGACGGCATGGTTGGTGTCCCCGATGACCGGGTGAGTGATTTCCTGCGGGAAGATCTCGCGGTCCGCGAACCACGCCTTGTGGCTGAAGAAACTGTCGGTACTGACACCGATCACGCTTGCCCCATCATCGGCGAAATCGCCGGCGAGTTCCTGGAAACTGCAGATCTCCGTGGGGCAGACAAACGTGAAGTCCAGCGGGTACCAGTACATCACGTACCATTTTCCCGCGTAGTCGCTGCTGCTGATCGTCTGGTCTTCGCCGTTAACGCAGGCCTGTGCACTCCACTCGGGTGCGGCTTGTCCCACCAGTGTCATTTTTCGTCTCCTTGGTGTTCGTGGTTTCCCGGCAAGAAACCGGGTCTCTTGGATTCTCTGACCATGGCCACCGGTCACGCGGCGACCACGAGGGGTGGATAAC
>Ga0163108_10001693_pt1 | contig 16082 bp, 18 predicted proteins | sample Fk1155metaG_FD_109644 | JGI IMG/M metagenome (GOLD analysis project Ga0163108, IMG submission 109644) | Marine microbial communities from the Central Pacific Ocean - Fk160115 155m metaG | ecosystem: Environmental > Aquatic > Marine > Oceanic > Photic zone | place: The Central Pacific Ocean...
CCGTTGCGACCCGTAATGGGGAAGGGAATGAAGTTACTATCAAATCCCGTCGCATAGATTATTACATCCAAGTCATAAAGAGTTCCCGATGCCACCTCAATGCCTTTTTCATTGATCCCGACAACGCCGCCGGGCTCATCTACCAAGTGAACCTGAGGCTTATTGAAGGTTGAGTAATAGTCGTCAATAAACAAAACTCGCTTACAAAAAAATGGAATATCGGGAGTCAGGGTCTTGGCGAGCTCAGGATCCTCTACTTCTTCCAGGATACGCTTAGCTATACCGTCACAAATGGCTGAATTCTGTTTTTCATCATGTAACATCTCAAAAGTAAAAGGCGCATTAGGGTCTGGCGGAAATTCATGCTTCCAGTCTACGTATCGTAATTTTTCGCTGTAGCCACCGTCTTTAAAGGCCTGAACGATCTCAGGTGGAGTCGGCTCATCATCTCTGGGTAACGCCCACGTCGCGGTCCGCTGAAACACCGTCAAAGACTCAACCTGATCTGCAATCGAAGTAATCACCTGCGCTGCAGAAGCGCCCGTGCCTATCACGCCAACGCGCTTTCCGGCCAACGATGCGCTCCGGTCCCATGCCGCCGTGTGAAAACTCTCTCCCTGAAACAGTTCCATCCCTGGTACTTCCGGCATACGCGGACTGGAAAGGGGGCCATTGGCACTGACGACGTGTCTGGCACTGACGGTCTCCCCCGGACAGTCATTCTCCATATCCCAAGTTGTTATTTGCCAACCTGTTTCACCAGCAAAGGTCATATCAGTGACCTTGCGAGAAAATCGAATCATTTCGCGAATCCCACAATGATCCGCAAGCATCTCCGCATAATCAGCAATTTCCGCTTGATTCACATATTTCTTTGTAGGAATAAAACCGGTCCGGTCAAGGAAAGGGAGATAAGCATAAGAAGGTACATCACAAGCGGCACCGGGGTATGAGCCTACGCCACCATGACTCCAGACGCCTCCCAAAGACGAGTTCATCTCAAAGACACAGACATTTTCAATCCCCGCCTCACGCAGATAATGACTGCAAAGCAATCCAGAAAACCCGCAACCCACAATCGCGACCTCAAAGTGATCTTTCAACTTTTCCTCCAAGTGACTACGTTATAACAAAATCAGTGTTATCTACTTCCAACCTGAACGAGCATTTGGACCCTGCGGGAAAGGCCCGGCTGGCCATCGAAAACCCAGCGTCATAGCCAGATTAATGTCGTCTTTTGTAGCCACCCCTTCTTCCACAATCTTAAGCGCTTCGCGGCGTACGGCAGCCATAATTCGATTACCCACGAAACCCGTGTCGCCCGGTACATCTTTTAGGACGATCGGCACTTTGCCCCAGGACTTGCTCAACTCTACTATCAGGTTCGTCACCTCTTCTAATGTATCTTCAGTGTGGGTCACCTCAACCAATTTCATAATGTTCGCAGGGCTAAACAGATGCATCCCGATAAATCGATCCTTTCTTTCGGTTACCGCTGCCAAGTCGGCAATCGTAAACATGGAAGTGTTGCTGGCAAAAATTGCTTCCGGTTTAACCAGTTGATCCATTTCTTTCCAAACCTCCAGCTTCAATGGTTTGTTTTCGATCGCGCCATCAATGCCACCGCCGATCGCTTCAATAATCAAGTCACAATCTCCAAGATCACCCGCGTCAGTGGTAAAAGACAGACGATCCATGGCAGCGTCTCGCTCTTCTTCGCTCATCTTGTCCATCTTAACGGCGTTATTGAAACCAAACCGTGAATTCAAAATAGTATCCCGTGTGTTTTCACAAATCTCTACGGACAGATCGCGGATGATTACGTTATATCCTGCCTGAATCGCACTCTGTCCGATTCCGCCGCCCATAACTCCGGCTCCGAGTATCCCAATTGATTTGATGTCTTGTATTTGCATGTTTTTGTTACCCCCACCTTACTTTCTGAAAACATTGATTGTTTGTTATTAACTTGCAGTATACGGCGCTTACTTTGCTTGCGCACTCCATTTGAATTTGTACACAAATATTCTAGCCCACCATTGCTCTATCGAATCGAATAGCAATCTCGGTTAATATTATTGAAGGAGTAGGAGGTGTTTATGAATTTTCGTTTTTTAATTTTATTTGCAACAGCATTAAGTATTTTTTTTAGTGCCCATACCTGGTCAGCAGATGACCAGGAACGCGCCCAGATCGCGGTGGACACGCGCCAGGGTCTGCTAAAGGTTATCGGTTACTATATCGGCCCGATGGTCGGCATGGCGAGAGGCCAGATCGATTATGATGCAGACCTTGTCGCCGCCAATGCCCAGAAGATGGGGCAACTGACCGCTATGATTCCAGATCTCTTCAAGATGGATACCAGGGACAGCGGTGTTGCTTCGGATGGGCTAGACGGAATCTGGGACAATACGGAAGATTTTAACAACAAGGCCTCGACAGCAAGCCAACGTGCATTTGAGCTGGCCGAGGCTGCCAAAGGGGGTAAAGGCGCGTTCATGCAAGCTTTTGGCGCTGCAGGCGGAGCCTGCAAGAGCTGCCATGACAACTATCGACAAAAGCAATAAATCGCTGATCTGGGATTGGCCACTGCGTGCGTTTCATTGGCTACTCACTCTTTGTTTCTTAGGTTCATGGATCACTGCAGAAGCCGGACTTGAATGGGCTCAAACCCACCAATTTCTGGGTTATGTTACGCTCGGATTGATTTTTTTCCGTATCATTTGGGGGGTCGTGGGACCTCAATACTCTCGCTTCACGCAGTTTATTCGTGGATTTGGAGAAGTCTGGATCAGCTTATCCGAATTACCCAAGCGTTCGAACTACACCTATGCTGGACACAGTCCGATAGGAGGCTGGGCGAGCGTATTGCTGATCGGATTAGTCGGCATTCAGGCAACCAGTGGTCTGTTTATCTCTGACGATATCTTCAATGCTGGCCCTTACAACAGCATCGTCAGTCGTGATTGGGCGGACCGCCTAGGCTGGTTACACCATACTAACTTTGATGCTCTATTGGTTGCGATCAGCGCGCACTTAATCGCAATCTCCTGGTATCGTCTCGGCAAGAACCAAAATCTGGTTATGCCGATGATCACCGGATTAAAAGCTGCTCATTCAGAGAGCGGGATTTCTTCTTCCAAGACCGGGCTTGCGCTCTTTATAGCTTTATCTGTTGCCCTGTTGGTGACTTTGCTGGTTCAGTTGGCACCAGAGCCTGAATACTTTTTTTGATCCACTCAAAGCATTCGTGATGCGTAACCTGCACTTATTTATTTAGCGCCTTCGTCGAAGCTAATAATCTGGTCAGGAGGAGAAAACTTTCCCCAAATTTCCAGCTCTTCGCAGGCGTTTAACTCGAGTTCTTTCCGAACGAATTTATTCGTGTGCGGGTTTACGTCCTCTCCGTTCAAGAAAGCGCTACAAGCTCGCTTGATGTTCATCGCCGATTGAAACTCGACCATCTCTTCAGCAGCCTCTAGAGAGCACCTGGATAAGGTTACTTCCGTCACAAAATCGGCTTCTCGATATATCTCTAATATTAGTTCTCTGCCAGTCATGAGCTCATCCTCTAGATATTCTCTGGATTATTAATTCAAGTTTCGCTTCTAAAAGACCTAAAATCAAAGCACTAATCTCAAGGCGCAATTCCTTCGGGACGCACATCAAAGCCAAACAGTGCCGCAACCTTATTTCGCCCTGACACGGTTCTATCCTCAACGACGATACCTGCAGCGTCGGCGGCCCTGGTATTGAGTTGGAACATGGCCATCACCGCCGCCGCATCAACCACGCCCGCCTCACCAATAAGACTAACCAGTTGCACTCTGATGTCATCGGCTTCCTCAGCATTACTCGTCATCGTCGCATCAACAAAATCCATCAGCACTTTTCCGTGCAGCACTCCGCCATCTCCAGAAGCCCCACCAATGACACTCAGATCAATCTCAGTACCAGCTTGCTTTCCGCCCTCACGGAGCAGACCCGCATGTGCGGTAGTTCAGTAGAAGCAATCATTGTTCTTCGATACTCGAGAGGCCACGAGCTCCATCTGAGTTTTGGTGATCGCATATTGATGAGCTTTATCGGTGTACTGTGGCACGGACTCATAAGGAAAATAATGTGAGCCCATCAGATCGTTAGCTAGGCGCGCGGCATCCGGGACCAAACTAAATGCTCGATGAACATTGGGCACCCAGTGGCGCGTATCATAAAGATCCGCGTAATCATCCTGAAGACCATCGACCGGGATCATCGATACATAGGCACCCTCTTCCACCGCGGTCACCGGTCTCTTATAAGTAATGTTGTCAGAGATCGCTTCGGGGAGGGGTCTTAGCGGAAGACCCAGTGCCTCATGAAACGTGTCGACAACGCACAAAGAGCTGACGAGACTCGCGATCTCCACATACTCGATCTCATCCAGCCCATCGTCTAGCAATGCCTGAACCCAGCCTCTGTGAATTCGCCCAGGATCATTGGACAATCGATGCACAAGCTCAACCCATACACCGGAAACCTTGGAATCGAGACAGTCATGTTTGCCGACATTATATGCGACGGACAAGGAACTTTTGCCATCGAAACAAACTGCGCAGGTCCGAGCTGCTCGAAACTCTTGCGCAACGGACAGGCGTTCTTCGCCTGTCAGTCTGGCTCCAGGCCGCGCTAATTCTTTCCAAACACGATCATGTGATTTCGTTATCTCTGAGCGGACTTCCATAATCATACTTTCAACATCACTTACACCGACCGTACAACACTAAAATAAAGATGACAATGTCGCCCTCGTGATCACCTCAAATTGTCCTGAAAGATCTCCTAATATCCGATTACTTCCTATTCGTCTCTTGCAATTCAATCCCTGTCGTCTATCTTCTTAATCGAATATCAATTGAAGACTCAATGTGAAAAACCAATTATATGGCTACTGTTTTGTATTCTTATTCGGATATTTTTGTCAGGACCTTATTTCGAATAGTTCAATAATCCCAAAAGCATATGCTGACCTAACAGGAATCGATTACTACGAACTTAGGGGCGATAGAGACTTTAAGCAGGCCGTGGAGTATGTCGTCGAAAACTGTGGCGTTGAAGGGTCGGGGTATGTCGAAGGCGATCGCCTCTATGGGTTCGAAGGTGACATCCGCTGCTGACGTAATGACAGACACTCACTCACTATCTTTAGATAACATCTTATAATCGGGAAATATGATGCCTAGTAAAAAGCCGTTAGAAGGCCTGAAAGTTGCCGATTTTTCAATGGTCTACGCAGGCCCAATTTGTGCGCGAATGCTCAGTGACAATGGCGCAGACGTCATCAAAATAGAACCACTGGGCATGGGAGACACCGTACGCGCAAACTCCCGTATTTTTTCTCACTTCAACGCTGGCAAAAAGAGCATCCAAATCGATCTGTCCCATCAAAAAGGGCAAGAACTCGCGATAAACCTGATCGAGGACGCAGACATTCTGATCGAAAACTTCAGGCCTGGGATAATGGCTCGTTTTGGCCTGGATTACGAATCCCTAAAAGAGCGTTTTCCCTTTTTAGTCTATTGCTCAATTTCAGGGTTTGGGCAAACCGGGCCGGACGCTCAAAGGGCGGCCTACGCGCCGATCGCCCACGCTGCCAGTGGATACGATGTTTCACACATGCGAGCTCAACTGGATGACAATCTACGTCCGCCGGCCTCGGGTATCATGATCGCCGACATGTTGACGGGTGCTTACGCATTCGGTGCCATTCAAACGGCGCTCATAGGAAAATTACAATCAGGACAAGGCGATCACATTGATGTGACGATGCTGGAATCCACGATGATGCTGATTCCTGGACAGCTACAAAGCGCACAAAAAGTCGACCCTCCTCGAATTGGCGGATTTCAGCCAATCGCGACCAAAGGAGGTTTTCTGATGTTATGCATCGTCTCTGACAAAAATCTAAGAGGATTGTGCGCAGCAATAGAACGTCCGGACATATTGGAAGATGAGCGTTTTATTCGCGGCCAGCGCTTGCTACACATGAGGGAATTTATTCTTGAGGTCGAAAAATGGTCGTCTACCCGCGAACTAACCGAATGCGAGGATCTCTTAAATCAACATGGAGTACCCTATTCTCGATACAACGCGCCCGCAGATCTTTTTGAGCAACCTCAGCTCGCCCATCGACACGCCTTTCGACAGATGACCGACGACGAAGGAAATTATCTTATCCAAAATGCCCCATTTCAATTCGGCTCTTTCGACAATAAGACCTCTTCGGAGTATGCCCAAGCAGGTGAACACACAGACTGGATTCTGGAAAACCGGCTCAATTTAGATAAGGAGAAAATAAAAGAGCTGTATCAGGAAGGCATCATCGAGTAGCAGCTGGATAGAAAAGGCAAGGCATTGGAGCCTCTTCAATCAAGATTCTTCGAGAGATACGCCCATCATCAATCGCGAACAGGGCCGCAGTTCCCACATTTATCGCAAATAGCCACCGGGTTGGCGAGTCCACTTAGTCTTAAGCAAAGGATCCCTATCAACGATTTCTTCCGGGACATCGTCGCTCCACCATTTCGGCGGTCGAGTGTCACGCCTAAAAAACCATCCCAGCAGTAAAGTCCGACGTTCATCGGTCGTATTAGGGTGAGTACCATGCAGCAGTCGAGCATCAGCAATGACTAGTTGTCCTGCCCTAACGTCCACGTCGACCGCATCAGGATGGTCTTGAAACATCCATTCGTTGGTTTCATCAACTTCATAACCTCCCCCCTCGTGGGGAGGAATCAGATGTTGGTGGAGATCAACACGACGACGGTGGCTGCCCGGAATCACCCTTAAACATCCATTTTTTCTATTGGTGTCGGTTAAATACCAGTTGAGAAAGACCGTCTGACACCATGGGGAGAGGCTGACCGGATCGTTCCACTTCATCCAATCCTGATGCCAATACAATCCCGGAGATCGACCAGGCTTTGCAATAATCTGGAACAACCCTATCGAACCAAAATCATACAATCCAAGTCGTTTCAGTAACTTGTCTGGGTGTTCGATTAAGAAATCCACCATCGCATCGGACTCAAAATTGTTGGCCGTCGCGCCACCAGTTTTTGTACCTCGCAGCTTGATATCGGAGCCCTGGTACTTCCACTTTGCAGGAAACTCGGTGTTATCTAGCCAATCGTCAGACCACCCCCTCAGTATATCAAGTTGCCCGGCTGGTAATTCTCCATCTACTACACAAAACCCCTCTTCAATCAGCTGCTTTGTTGCTTGACCAATTTCAGTCACCGCCTCGATCCTCGCCTTCTCGCTGCAACACTTGCAGAGTAAAGTGATCATCAGGTAACGCATCTATATCTTCTGGTATCAACGGTCCAACGTGACGATATGCACCCCTGGCTAGAATATTACGCATCGACTGCAAGGACCCACGCCGGTCACCGGCCCTCCCGGTCCCCTGATTGCCGAAACCTTCGACGTTGCCCAGCCCGCCGCTTGCTTGAAGACCCAGCCTCTGCAGTAGCTTCGGGCTGGCCTTTTCAAGTACTTCAGGCTTGGCCGACAAAGCAAAGTTCTCCTGGCTGCGGATCCAAGGTTTCATACTTGGCTGTACCATGACATAGCGCCAGTCTTTACCTCGATTGATGCTGGTCCCGTGCAGCATGCGTCCATCGAACATAAGCACCGTGCCGGCGGGCGCCTCTACGTGAATCGTTGGTGGTAGCTTACCTACTTTATTGCCGCTGCCCACCTCTGGAATCGTCCGGTGCGAACGCGGAACGATCAGTGTCCCGTTCCGCTCATCCACATCTTCCAATATATACATTGTGGTCACGTCAATCGGCGCCTCTGGAGTCTGGTATGGGTTGATTGCCCCCTGATCTTGATGCAGGTTCATGGGCAAGCAGCCTGGGTACGAGATGTTCGCGGTAAAACTAAAGACACACCAGCCTTTGCGCAGAGTGTCATCTAATAGTTGTTCGATCACAGGACCGCCCTGGACAACTTCCGGGTCATGTTCCAGAAACTTCGGAAACACCTCGCCTTTGTTAATGAGACTGCAGATGAGTTGGAAGGAACCAGATAGGTAATCTATTCCGGCTTTGCGTTCGGCTTCAGCTTGCTCAACCAATCTCGCGCGTGTTGAGGTGTATTGGTCCTTAGACAATCCGTCTTCGACCAAACAAAACCCCCATTCAAACAGATCCTGTCGTAACTGATTCAGATCCTTCGTGGGAACGGGCAGATCAAAATCCCGCCAGTACGCATGTTTCCTTGCGACGGTCGTGTCGTAATAACGACCGTCACCCCAGACCACCTCTTCCTGGCGTAGCGGAGTTTTCATCCACGGATTCGATTCGACAATTGAATCTACGGGCTGACGACTTCCTAAAAAAGCCTGGTAAGGTCGAAACGCCTCTGGACCGGAAGCTTCTTCCACTGCCTCCAGAGTAAACTCAAAAGGAACTGTCATCATCCCTCCCAACATGATTCTTTCCAAGCCCAATCGTAACAATCCCGTCAGGCGTTGACCCAAAAAACATGGGCAGGGTTAATGCGGCAAACAAGGCTAGATTTTCAATTTGTTGACGCATTTCAAGACTTCAGCTTGGTAAGCTTTTCCCCTTTCGTTGACGATATCCAACATGTTTAGTGAGGTCGGTACGTAACCAAAACCGATCCGAAATCCCGGATGCCACTGAAAAAGTGAACCACCCAGGCCCATCCAACCGTAGAAACCTTCTCTGCCATTGTTTAACCCGAAGTCGAGCGGAGATGATGAAAAAGAGACTTCGCTAAAGGCGGCAACACCCCCCTGAGTAAATCGCGTGTTAATAAACCCCATATCAGCTTCCGTTGCATCTGCATGCAAAGCTTCCCAAGCCTCCTCTCCTATAAACTCTTTGCCATCAAAGCTCCCTTTATCTGCCATCATCGCTGCCAACCTTGCGAAGCCCCGGGCAGATGCGTGTGTATTTGCCGACGGCGTCTCTCCCATGGCGACTTCCCTAGTGTTGAAGGCGTCTATCACCGTCGTCTGACCAGCGAAGGCGCTACCGGCGGGCCTAGAGGCGTCGCGCATCGATCGTACCATGCCAAAAACAAGCGACATCAATTGCCACATATTGCGCTCTATCTTGCGACCCAAAAACTTAGGCTTAAGGCTCTCTATTATCCAGGCCGAAATACTCGGCAACGACACCGGGCTTCTGCGTTCGAGCTCAGATTCCTTAAGCCCAATCACAACGTCTGCCCCTAATGGCAAGCTGAGCTCTTGTCTTAGATATTCTCCGATCGTTCGATTCTGCGGGTCCACTCGACGAAACACCTCGTTGAGCAGCCAGCCCCGCGTAATCGAATGATACTCTCGACGTTTACCTGATAGTCGGAACTTATGATCGTGCGCTTCGATCAATCGACCAATATTATTTTTCTTTAGATTTTCGGTCAGCAGATCGCCAGGATCTAAAGGCTGGTTAAAAGAAGCCATCCCACCCTCATGTCGCAACAGATCCGCAACTGTAGTTTCCCCTTTACCTTGATCACCATATTCCGGCCAGTACTCAGTAACCTTGGCACCGTAATCAAGCAAACCCTGGCTTACCAGAGACGCCATGGCAATAGACTCCAGGCTTTTCCCACTGCTGAAGGCATTGACAAGAGTATCCGGAGAAAATGCAGAATCACCAATCGCAGTTCCCCACAAATCGACGACCTTCACTCCTTCAAAATAAATGCAAAGCTGGGTGTTGCGTTCCAATAAGTTTCGCATGTTCTCTTCATATAATATTCTGATCGATTCAAAACCCGGGGCGACCGTCCCATCTATCGTTAACTGATTCTCTTTTTCCATCCGCACCTCCAAACAAACCTACAGACACCCTACAATATAGAACAAATGGAAGACACTCCCACTATCACACCAAGCTAGATGGGCACCTTTAATTTATATTCTCACGTCCGTATTTTTGATTTAAGTCAATTTTTGAGAGCTCGAGCTCCGCAAAGGGATACGTTTTCTTTGGTCCAGACGCGAATTTGATTAAGATGATGACAGCCCAGCTGCGAGCTTTAGCATGAACAAAAAATCAAACATGACCCTAGCCTGCAACGACTGCGCACTTCGACAATATTGTCTTCCCAGCCAATTGAAAGCAGAAGACATGGACAAAGCCGAGGCGATAGTCGTGCCCAACAACCCCATCAAAAAAAACCAAAACCTGTATCTCACTGGTGAACCGATGTCTTCGATTCACATCGTCAAAGTTGGATCAGTAAAGACTTATCTAACCAACGAACACGGAGAAGAAAGTGTTACCGGGTTTCATTTGCCTGGGGACATTCTCGGTTTAGAAGGGTTACATTCGCTAGAAAATGCAAACTCAGCCTCTGCCATGGAGCCCACGCTCGTGTGTAAGATTCCCTGTGAAGGTTCGGATTCTTTTTTGCTTAGCGACAGCGAGCTACCTCACTATTTTCTGAAACTGTTAAGCCGGGAAATGAAAAAAGGCCAAAAATATCGTTTATTAATTGCTAAACGATCTGCAGAGGCCAGGCTGAGCGGATTCATTCTTCTTTTATCTCAGCACCTCAAACAACGTAACCTTTCGTCAAGCTTCTTTCGACTGCCAATGTCTAAGGCGGATCTCGCGAATTATTTAGGATTAGCAGCGGCCACTTTGAGTCGAGCTCTAAAGCAGCTTGAGCAGAGCCTCGTGATAAAAATTTCTGGCCGGGATCTAGAGATTCTCAACCTAGAGAGTCTCGAACTTCTAGCTCAAGAAGCGTAATTATAAAAAATCAGACCTTGATTTTCCCCATCGCAATCAACAATAGAGTCGCCCCCAAGCAAAACATTGAAAATCCAGCAAGATAAGGTGCGAACGTAAGAATTAGATTAGTCCAGTTCATTTTTTTGCTCTTTATAAATATAGGTGAGCACAATATCTTTGCCAAAAAATAGGAGTTTGATGCTCGTCAAATAGCGAACACCTAAACGAATTTACTCAGGATAATTTGATTTATCTCAACGCTGCTAACAATCTAGGAAAATCAGTGAATTCAGGCGCACGACGAAAGCGGTGGTACATAAGATCCGCTTGGCGACCACGATAGACCTTGGACTTCTAGAACAACCGAATGGTTCCCAACCAGTTTATTTGGTGTTTAATCAGAGCCAGTGGACACACGTCCGACCAACTTAGCCCCGTCCTGAGTTTCCAACGATCCGTAGGAGACACTCCCGCGAATCCTTCCAGAGGAACGAACAGTGAGCTTTGCTTTTATGGCGATCGAATCTTCTAACAAGCCATACACCAACGCTGCTTCACTCTGAACTTCGCCACCAACCGTCGCTCCGCGACCAACAATTAAATGCTCAGCAATAATCTTGCCCCTCACCAAACCGTCTACCTTAGCCGTTCCGATAACGACCAAAGACGCACCTTCTAACGACGTATCGGGGCCCACATAAAAATCATAGAGTTTAGAAACCAAGAGGATAGGTTAAGAGTGACTAGGACCACGCTGAACCTCGGAGACTTCATTTTCAAAAATCGACTCAAGTTCATAGCCAAGGTAATCGCGCGTGAGATCTGCGCCTTGAATGCGCACCAATTCCTCAATAGCGGCGGTTATCATAACTTCTGCGACTTCTTTTTCCTCAAGATTAAACGTTTTTCCATGAGTGTAGCCTGCTTCTAGAAGGTCTTGAGCCAAACTATGTTTGTTCATCAAGTCTCTTCCTTTGCTTGTTAGCTTATACTTATCCATTAAAACTCTTCTAAGCGCATCTTTGGGCAATCATCCTAAAACAAGTAACTAAAAGTTATCGACAATCTCACGCCTAGTTGTCTTTAATTTGATAAAAGTCAGATCTGATACCCAACACGGCATTTCAAAAGCACGCCAAAACAAACGAAAACGACTATTACTTATTTAGTCGGCAACCAGATCCGCCATCGACTAGAGTCCCAGTTCGTGTCATTGAGTACACAAAGATTAATAGGCAAACTGGTCGACTCGGCACGCGGCCTGACTCAGACCCTTACCACGAACAAACTGCGGGTCGAGCCAACGCTGCACCGCATCCAACTCCCAGCCCAACGATAAATCGTTCGGCGATATATCTGACAAGGTCACCCACGCGCCCCCATAACCAACAGGGAACCCATTATCATTAAAGGTATATCCATAGACACGACAAAGCCCGTCTAGCTCCTCATAGTCTCCAACGTAAGAGAGCCAGGGAGTCTCGATCCGAACCTGGTCTCTTAAATATTGCTGACAAGATGCAATGTGGTTTCCCAGATCCCAATCAGGAATCGCCCGTTCAACCGTAGCCAGGCCTCCCGGCAGCTGATATCCGTCGTCTGTTTCAAGAAAAAATATCTCAACTTCCTCTCGCTCTCGCACAAGCAGCGCTCTCGTCATCTCAATTTCTCGGTCACTGTGCACCGCAATTAAATGTCGATTTTCGTCATGAAGAGCATCGACCACATCGTCATGAAACAAGTAATAACCCGTCGCGGGAGGGCAGGAAGCAGCTGCATACTTATTAAACAGCCCTACTCGATTGTGATCAGAACAGTTCGAATCTGCGCGATGCCACAGATGCATATTCATCAACAACAGATCCCCTCTTTTCAGTCCGGGATCGATAAAATCCTGCTCTTTAGGCCTGATCGCAGGCTCCACTTCAAGACACGGTGTCGCGCCTTCATGCACACGATCAACTCGATGAGATCCTGGCGCCACATACAAAGGCCCCGACTCTTCATCAAAATCACAAAAAGGCACGATAGTGAACAGCCAATGCATCGAACTCCCTACAGGCCTCCACCTTTTGTAGTCATGGTGAATTGGCAAGCCAGCACCCTTGGGCGTTCGATCGTATATTACGTAAGCTGTCAAAACCGGATCTTCTCTGAGCGCGTCCCTGGCAGCCTCCACGATGACTTCGTGCTCAATAATAAAAGCCAAATCAGGGTCTCGCGCAGACTGAGTCGCCAAGGTATATCGACCAGGAGCTGGATAGGTCGGAGCATTAGGGTCCAGAGTGCCATCGAGCGGCGGATTATTCGCAACGCCTCTTTCAAGACGCTGGATCTCTTGTTCAGAAATCGCCCCTGGAAGAATCAAATAACCGTCACGATCAAAATCATCCAGTTGTACTTGGCTGAGCATATTGAAAACCCTGTCAAATTATCTTTCTAAAAATTGCGCACCCTAACCTTGAACATAACCCTTTTCAGCTTAGATCGCATTGCTTATATTCAGTCAAACTGCACGGAGCATAAAAACGTGAGCGTTTACATAGTTGCCAAAATCAACATCACCGATAGAGAAGCCTACGCAACATACGAAGCGGGCTTCATGCCTATCTTTGAAAAATACGAAGGGCGTCTGTTATCGGTCGACGAAACCCCAACCATACTAGAAGGCTCTTGGTCAGAGACCCGGACCGTGATGGCGGAGTTTAAAGACAAAGAAAGCGCAATGAGATGGTATCAATCCTCAGAATACCAAGAGCTAGTGCAGCATCGATTCCAAGCATCGTCGGCTGATATCATAATAGCCCAAGGGCTCTAGGAGGAACCAAATGGATCATAAAAAGCATAAAATCAGTGACGTTCTTGCTTGGTTAGGTCCGATACACGGTCTCGGAGTACTAATCTGTTTCTTATCTGGATTCATTTTTAGCTCGATGGAAGCCTACGAGATGATCTGGATGGCGGGCCAAATCCTGACCTTTGGTTTTACTGAACCAGAGTTTATCCCTTATCCAGCACCAACCTGGCTAGCCATCTGGCTAACATGCCTAGCGTCCAACCGTTTCATGGTCGGAAGATTTAGATTTCTCCCCTGGAAAACCTACAAGTAACCTACAACAAAGGAACCAAAATTCGCTCTACGATTCTGCTCAATCGTTTCACATCAGCTCAAATAGAATCATGTCCGTAGGCTGATCACTTAAATTCTTGCCGCTGTGCGCCCTCGGTCCTTCCCAAGACGCATCTCCGGCAGGCCTGCTGACCTCTTTACTCTCGCCCGAAACTGGAGTCACTTCTACATTCATATCGCTCAAGGTAACAGAGACACCAGCACGATGAGAATGTAAGGGAGTATCGTTATTACCGGAATTTTTTATCCTCACCACCCTGAGCCCTGGCTTTTCAAGGACAACCTCCGCTCTATCCGGGGCAACTTCGGTTAGATTAGGTATTGGCTGTTCACCAGATAAATAGGGGTTTTTAAGTTCTACAAATACACTTTCAGTCTTGAAACCCGCGTTACTCTTTATCGCGTGGACGGTCAAATCGCCATCGATTAGCTCACCTGGAGAACTTGGCGGCCTAGTCTCTGAGCTTCCATCCAAATAGGTAAATACGTTCTCTTTTGTACCGGTCAAAGTTACCCCAACAAAAGGTTCGTGGGAGTGCATCGGTGAAGACTCCCCTGGGCTATAGCTGACTCTGATAATTCGGACATAGTCATTCTCGAATTCAATTTTATAATTATCTGGCGCCGCCGCCGTTGACGTCAAAACTCGCTGATCATTACCTTGTGAACAGCCAACAACAAATAGCAACGACCAAAAACAGATTAATCTCAACATAACCCCCCCTAGGTTCGTTAGTTCTGGAGCAAGGATAACTCCTCAATCAAATTCACTTCCCTATACGTAACCCGCTAATACCGACTGGAGCGCTCCTCCCTCCTTGTCGAGCTGCACCCACAACATCGCGCAGGGTGTACGGCGCGGAGATCTCTTCTTGAGAAGAATCTGGCCCTAACTCACCTACACGATGATATTCGCCACGATCAGCTGCAAGTCGAAAACCTACAGTCGCACCCGCCGCTTCTCCCACAATACCTTTCGCACCGAAGCCATGCCCTTCATTAGTCTGCCCTCCGGTGGTCGCTTGATACCCCATTCGATGCAGTAGCTTAGGACTTGCTCTTTGAAGCACCTCAGGCCTTGTCGAAAGCATCCAATTTTCCTGCTGACGCATCCAAGATTTCTGCATGCCATTTAGCATGACGATTCTTGGTGCTTCAGTGTGGTTTATACCGGTCCCATGTAAAAGACGGCCATCGGTAATTACCATGGTGCCAGCCTCAGCATCAACATTAATCGCCGGAGGCAGTTTACCTACTGGTTTCCTCTCTCTTGCAGCATCTGACAATGTCAAATGACTTCCAGGGATCACCAAGGTCCCGCCATTTTTTTCATCTAAGTCCGAAATTGCTGTTAACACATTGACAGACATGGGGCTGCGAGAATCAGGATCATTACCTTGATCCTGGTGTAAGGCCTGTGGCACCCCGCCCTTGAGTGAAATGGCTGCAATGAGAGAAGTACAAATCCAGCCAGGGCCTAGCGCTTCGTTAACCAACTGCTCAACCAAAGGGCCACCCTGAACTTGACTCGGGTGCTGTTCGATTAGCAACTCAAAGCACCGTCCTTTGTTCACGCAACAGTTTATGTTCTGCCCGCTGGGCGTTTTTTGTGAGATGCCCGCGATCTTTTCGCCCTCAGCTTGGTCTAGCACACGTTGACGGACCACTGTTACTTGTTCAGCCGACAAAGCACTATCTACTTTGCAGTAACCCCAGCTGAGCAGGTCTTTTCGTAATTGATCGATATTCTTGCTGGACTTGGGCAGATCATAATCTTTCCAATAGGAGTGCTTTGAACCAGTGGTCGTGTCGTAGTATGACCCAGGTCTAAACTCCCAATTACCCCAATTCTCCCCACGACAAGGCGGAACAAAGTAGATTTCCGGATTATTTTCAAGCAGCGACTTCATCGGTTCTTGAGACATTATCTCATCTCGGTACATCTGAGCCTCTGGCTCCGACCTGGCCTTGACTACTTCGGGTTTAAACTCTTCTGGAATAACGCTCATGTTATTGCCTACTCCTCTAATAGCTCCGAAGCTTTATTATGTCCGCTACGATCTTCAAAACAACCTCGACTAGACAGACTTAAAGCGAGTGTTCAAGTGTTTCAGATAACCGGGTCTAGACGCAATATGTTTCTCTGCGGAGGAAACCCGATTAAGAACCGCCCACCAAAGGTTAAGGAA
>Ga0163108_10001694_pt1 | contig 16079 bp, 12 predicted proteins | sample Fk1155metaG_FD_109644 | JGI IMG/M metagenome (GOLD analysis project Ga0163108, IMG submission 109644) | Marine microbial communities from the Central Pacific Ocean - Fk160115 155m metaG | ecosystem: Environmental > Aquatic > Marine > Oceanic > Photic zone | place: The Central Pacific Ocean...
CGTCGAGGGCTTTCAGCAAGAGCGGAACCACCGAGAGATCTTCACAGCGGCCCAGGGCCCAGAACGCGGTTCGCCGAATCTCGGCGCTGGGATGCCCGGCCAACGCCTTCAGCCGTTCTTTCTGACCGATCAACTTCTCGCGGTCACCGATCTGCACCGATTCCACCAACGCCTTCTGGGTATCTCCGATGCTCAACGTCTTGGGATTCTCCAGTTCCGCGAGCAACTTGTCGATCGGCAGCACCACCTTCTTCGCCTTGACCTGCCCGTTCTTTTCCTCGACCAGCGACAGGTCGCCGGAGAGCCCCCGGCCGCCAGCCTGCAGACCCGCGCCCAGGGGATCGGGAACTCCCAGCGATTTGTTGAGAATCGCGGCGGTGGACTTGGTCAGAAACAACACGGCAAACGAGGTGGCCTCGGGCGTCCCGCTCGACTCGGTCCCCACGGCGACAGCCTGTCCGATCCAACTGCCGTCCGCCTTCTGGCTCTTGGCCAGGCGTGTCGCGCCCTCGGCATACCAGTCATGGCTCCCGAACTTCTCGATCTCGGCCAGGGCACACATCCGCTCGAGAGCGTACAGGTAATACAGTGGCCACTTCTGCAGGCCCCTCACCTTCGAAACGGTATAGAACCGGTTCAACCAGGCGTAACCAAGTTTCACCGAACCGTCGATGGCGCCGACGGCCACGCGCGATCCCATCGGTTCCGGCTTCGCTTTTGCAGGCTTTTTCTTTTCCTCCTCGGCGCTGTCGAAATCAATCGACTGCAGTACGCCGCCAAACTTCTTCTTTCCCACGATTCGCGGATTTCCACCCTGCTTGGCCTTCTGGGTCCCCAGCCCCCTGGCGTTGGGGTGCAGAAACAACCTTGCCACCATCAGGCTGCCTGAGGCGGCAGCCGTCATGCTGTGGCTGGGATTGCGGTCCAGGTCGCCGGCAACAGTCGCGGCCGGGTGATAGGCAAAAGCACCATTGATGTCGCCGTTCTTCAATTGCCACTTCAGGAACCACTGCACCGCCCGGTTCCACGAGTCGAGCGGGACTTCCACGCCGGCTCGCCGGGCGGCCCAAAGTCCCAGCATGGCGTATTGCGTGATCGAGGTGTCACCATTATTGGTGTTACCCGGATAGTCCCAACTGCCGTTGGCTGCCTGCTCGTCGAGCAGATACTTCGTGATCGCCGCGATCTGGCTCTTGTACTTCTCGGCGTCAGCCGCCTCCAATGCCATCAGGTCCACGCCCGCCTCGTACACGTCGTGCACCGACGCGCTGTATTTCCCCGTGGACTTCACCTTGCCGACGATCTTGGCCAACGTGGACTGGATTGACGAATCACTGGCGGGCACCTTCGCCTTCAACAAGGCGTAGACGCACAGCGCGTTGTATCCATTTTGCTGGTTGGGCGCCTTGGTCTTCAGATAAGTCACGGCCTTCTGGATCGCCGCCTTGATCAGAGGATCATCGGGATGCGCAGCCGACAACGGCCCAACACCAGACAACAATCCCCAGATCAACCCCGTCGCCAGAAGAAACCGGGAGATCGTCGACACGGCGAAATGACGCCGATAGAACCACGGCCATCGGTGGTCAGACATATCCATCCTGGCTATTTTCGGCGATGCATGGAGAGAGATAAAACCGGCCCAGAAAAGGGCCTCCCGGCCAGATCAAATCGAGCCGATCAGGCGGGTTGCTGCCATCTTATGACGGCATTTTTTGACTGTCAACAAGCGGGAATCAACCTCACCGAGTCTGATTTCACACGCTTGACAACCCAGGATCATTACCCGTAGACTGAAGCCCTTATTGAGACTGTGTCTCAACTTGAGTTCGTCCCCGGACACGGATATTTCCATGGCAACTGTCGTCTCCACCGCCGAACTGCTGGCAGTCTTGCCGCCGGAAAAGGTGGTCTGCCGTTGCCTGCAGGTCTGTGCCGGTGACGTTCGCCGGGCGATCGCTGTTGGAGAAGCCGATTCGCTGCGGACGGTGATGCAGAAAACACGGGCCGGCACTGGCTGTACCTGCTGCCACGCGGCGATCCAGGGGTTGCTCGAGAGTTCGAACAACTGACCCCGGTTGGGTCTATTCCCCTTCCCCCACCTGGGTCACCAGGTAATTCTCCAGCCCCATGGTCTCGATCAGTTCCAGCTGACTTTCGAGCCAATCGACATGGCCCTCGGACTCGACGAGGAGTTTCTCCATCAGGTCCCGGCTGCCACCATCATTCTCGGCAATACACAACGAAATTCCTTCGTTGTACGTGGTGACCCCGTTGACCTCCAACTGGTAATCGTTCTCGAATTGCTCCTTGACGGTCGAACCAACCCGGATGACGTCGTAACGAGCGATCTCGGGAACACCCTCCAGGAAGATGATCCGTTCGATCAGTTGCTCGGCGTGCTTCATTTCGTCGATAGACTCGGCCAGGTGCTTGGCACCAAGCCGTTGCAACCCCCAGTTCTGACACATCTTGGCCTGAACGAAGTACTGGTTGATCGCCGTCAGTTCGATGGTCAGTCCGGCGTTGAGTGCGTCGATGACCGCGGGAATTCCCTGCATCCGTTGTGCCTCCCAGTCAGAGTCGAAAAACTGATCGACCGGATTCTAGAACCGTCGCACCGTGACGGTAAAGCACTGCGGACCCGTTTCGAGAGGATTCCGTTGAATTGAGAGGCAGTCTCTACCGGCGACTGAATCTCAAGAGCCAGCCTCACCGGTCAGAGATTCCAGGTCACTCTCTTCCAACGAGGCGATGTAGGGCAGATGGCGGTACTCGTCGTTGTAGTCCAACCCGTATCCCACGACGAAAACATCGGGAATCTTGAAGCAGTGGTAATCGGGCGCGATCGACACCTCGCAGCGATCCTGTTTCCATAACAGCACCGCCGACTTCAGGCTGGACGGAGATTTCGTACGGATCATCTCAAGCAGGCGATCCAGCGTGTGACCTGTGTCGAAAATGTCATCGACCAGCAAAACATCACGACCGGCGACTTCCGAAAGCAGGTCGTCATCGACTGCCAACTCACCGGGCCGTGTTACCGCCCCGCGATAGCTCGACGCGCGGATCAACGCAATCCTCAGCGGCAGATCCATCGCCCGAACCAGATCGGCCAGCAGGATCACACTGCCGGTCAACACACCCACGACTGTCAGTGTTCGGCCCGAATAGTCCGACGCCAACTGACGCCCCAACCGCTCAACCGCCTCGCGAATTTCCTCGGGTTGAATCAGCGGCTTCACTGCAGACGACTCCTGCGGACGTGACCATCCTAGCCGGTCACCAAAGCTCCCGCCAACACCGCAGCCCACCGCAGCCCACCGGTCCGCTACAATCAACACGTTGTCCTGGAAACAAGCCGAGCCCGGTAAACACCGGTTCTTTGCTGCAAGAGTGTTCCTCGTTCTGATCGGGTAGCTGATTCAATGTCGTGGAGTCGTCGCGAGCAATCCGGTTGGACGATCGAGTTGTTCGAGCCTCCTCAACCACGGCCATCGGCCGGCCTGCTGTTCCTTCCCGGCCATTCGGGCAAGACACTCATCAACAACCCGGCCTGGACGCAATCTCTAGAACAGGCCCGGCTCCGGGCCGCCTGCCCGATCTCGGGAAGTGGTTGGTGGGTGGAGGCGGGCGAGCGAATTGCGGGACAAGCTCCACTGGCCTGGCTTTACGAGCAGGTGGTCCCGGCCCTGCGGGACTGGTGGCAGTTGGACCAGACCGCAATCGCTGTGGCTGGTGTCAGTCTCGGGGCCCAGGGCGCACTGGGCCTGGCCTACCGACACGCCCGTGAATTTCCCGTGGTGGCAGCCATTTCTCCCGCCGTCGATTTTCACGAGCTTCACGGACTGGGATTCCCGTTGGACGACTGGTGCGAGTCCATCGAAGCGGCTCGCCAGCACACCGTCCCCCTGCACCTGAACCCGCTCTCCTGGCCCGCGCACCAGCTTCTGGCCTGCGACAGCGATGATGGAGACTGGTTCCAGAGCGTGGAACGGTTGGTCGAGAAGCTCAACTCCTCGGGCATCGCGTTCACGTCGGCATTCGAATCCCATGGCCTCGGCCATTGCTGGGACTACTTCGATGCCGTCTCCGGCGACATCGTGAAATTCGTCACCGAGCGGCTCGACCAGGTCCAGCGAACGATCTAGTTTTCCTTCCCGAGGGCCTCGGTCGTGCGATCCAGTACCAGTTGGCGGTGGCGTGGGCTGAATTCCACCCGTTGAGCCTCGGCGCGGACAAACGGGCCGGCCTGCTGCGTCTTTCGCCACAACGTCGCCTTTTGCTGTCCGAACGATCGCAGCACGTATCGATCGCTTGCCGCGTCCCAGTTGATCGTATCGGCCCGCCCATAAACCGGGTGCCCGGACAGTTGCACCGCGAAGGTCGCGTCTCCGTTGGCCAGGATCGAGAGATTCTCATCCGGTTTCGCTGTCGGCCCAACCGCTGTTTTCTCTGCGCTGGTTTTCCTGGTTTCCTGGCTGACCTGCAGCGATCGACATCTCAACCAACCGTCGTCCCGTCCCAGCCGGTCTGGATCGATCGTCTCTCCGGGCCGTGTCACCTGCCCGCGAACCGCCTGCACCCGATCCTCGAACGTGGCAAAAGACCGGGAAACTTCCCCTCGGGCGGTCGGGGAAAAGTCCTTGCTCAGCCTGGGGATATTACCCACTGCCATCCGGGCAAAGTCAATTCGATGGTATTGCCAGTGAGCGGCGTCAAGTTCCAGTGGCATGTTCGCACGTGCCAGTGCCGTCGGCGCCAGGGGAGCGGCCCGGCGGCGCCCCTGCCTCCACACCTGAATCCATCCCGGACCACCTGCCTTCAGGTCTCCCGAACGCCTGTCAATCTTCAGGTTCGCCAACCGTGCCTTGGTAATCTCCAACGGTTGGCGCCGCGATCGAACACTCGCGTTCACCGGAATCACCCGGTCCACCTTTTCGGCGCCCTGCTCCCGTTCGGCGTAGGTGTAATTCGTGACTTGCACCGCATGACGAAAGTCCAACTGCTGAATCTCCACGTCACGCCATCCCGACGCTTCGGACCTCAGGTCCAACGGCCCGGTCAACGTGATGTCCAGTTGCTCACACGTCACCCGACTGCTGTCATGTTCTGCCGTCACATCCCCCAGGAACGTGAGCTTTGATCCGGCCAGTACCAGACGTTCCGACCAGTTGATTCGAATCCCGATGTCGGTCCCGACGGTCTCACCCGGGATCGTCCTGCCAATCGGAAGTGAAAGCACGCCACTCCCGTCGATCGATCCCTGGCCGCCTGCCAGTTGCAACTGGATCCGTGTTCCCGAGATCGTGCGGGCGCCGGATCGCAGACGTGCGGGTCGGCCGCCAATTGTCAGCACGTCACCGATCGTCTTCACGTGGGCTACCCGGACCTGCTCTCCACTGATCTCGAAGGGATCCTGACCACGATGCCCCTCGTGTGACATCCGCACCTGCCCCTCGGTCACGATCTCCTGCAACACGAATCCCCTGCCGTCGGGTGGAACGCCCAGGCGGGCCCGAATCGAACCTGCGTTGATCATCGCTGGAACTTCCGGTTGCGGCGGTCCGGGCGTGATCGCCGGCTTGCCGATCGCTGTCTCACGGTCGGACCGCGCGCCTCGCTTTCGTTGCCTGGCCTGGAATTCCTCTGACGTCACCGGGTCGAATCTCACATCCAGCGCCGACGTCGCCACGTAGGCCCTGGGAGTGATGGCGCCCACGTGGTCCCGGGCGAGCAGTCTCGAGAGGCGGACGGTCCGGGATTGCAGAACAGCCTGGTCTGCCTTGTTTTTCGCTGACCGCTCACGTGGCTCCAGCCAGATCCGGATCGTGGTGGCGGTCAGGGCCATTTCGGGTCCGTGCCGTACAAGCGGATCGCCTTCCAGGTCCACCACGTCCAACCCGGTCCCCGGCTCTGGTGCCAACCTCATTTGCTTCGACCAGCGGGCGGAAGCCAGCACCGGCGGATTTCCTTCGCCCTGCCACGTCAAGGAACCGGCTCCCCGGCACAATGCCTGCCCGACCCGCCCGTCGTTGCCGCGGGCCAACGATGCGTGACGACACTTCAGACGACCACGACCCCAACTGGCCGACACGTCACCAGCAAGTTCCACCGTGCCTCCCTCAGCAACGTACATCAGCCGGTTCGCACGGGCCTGCAGGTCGTTGGTCGCCGAGGCAACGGTGACCTGTTGTCCCGATGCCACCAGGTCGACGAACTCCATCTGTGGCCGGTCCGGTTTTTCCTCGTCGTCAGCAGCCTCGCGACGGCGAAACCGCAGCGCCAGATCTCGACAGCCCAGCGTGTCCCAGTCGCCGGTCCCGTCGGGTCGCATCACCCGGACGTTCTCCTCCAGCGTCGCCGTCAACGCCCGCGGATCCACGACCAGCTGCCCTCCACAGGTGATCTGCCACGTTTCCAACGAGGGCGAGTTCCCGGTGCGATGTCGTGACGGCAGCGACAGGGCCAACTGCACGTTTCGAAGGAAACGGATCTGCCGAATCGGTCCGGCCGGCAGACCGCCCGCGGTGGGGTTTTGCTGCGGCCCGCCTGGTTTGCCATCGAGGCTACCCAGCAGAATCTCGGCTCCCTCAGCCCGGCCCCGGTGGCCCTCCCAGCTCAGCTGAACCGGATCATCGCTGACAATTCTCAAGGTGTCGCGCTCGAAGAGAAAATTTCCTCCACGGATCAGCAACCCGTCGGAACCGGTAATCTCGACAGCCCCGTCCAGTGAACAGCCCAGTGCCAGGCGTGGGTCGGGATCGTCCAGGTCAACCGATTCAGGAAACCGAACAACGGCGGCGTCGGCGATCACGATCACCGGCGTCGTGCTGTTCTCGCCGAGGCCGTCAGGATCGGCCTGGACCAGAGCAAACGGTGCACATCGCACCACGTTATCTCCCTGGATAGCCTCCTGCTGTCCGGCAAAAAAGAACGTCTGCCCCCAGCGACCCTGCCAGCGTGCGTTGGCCGCCCAACTGGGAAGAAACCGTCGGGCCCACACCGCATTTTCTTTCGGAGGCCCGGTCGGAAACTTCCGTTGATCTTGTGGCAGCGGCCGCGAACGAGGCGGCACCACCAGCAACGGCGTCACCAGCCCGGCGTAGGCTCCGTAGAGACCTCCCAGCATCACGGCGGTGACGGTTGTGACCAGCAGACGTCGGTACACGGCAGTCGATTCCTCGTCTCACCCCAGTGCCCGGGTCTCCGGCCACAGTTTTGCCTATCCTGCCGCCAATCCGTTCATCTCGCCGGGCAGCAGACCGATCACATCGGTGATGTCGATCAAGCCCACCGGCCGGTCCTGGTCATCGACAACGGGCAACTCGCTGACCTTGTGCTGTGAAAGTACCTCGACGGCCCGTTCGAGCGAATCATCGGCCGCCAATCTCAGCGGATCGACCGTCATCACGTTGGAGATCGATCGATCCAGTCGATCGTCCTGCCGCTGCTCGAGCAAGCGGGCCAGATCGCTGTCGGTAAAGATGCCGACCAGGGCACCCCGTGAATCGACCACCAGGACCGCACCAGTGCGTCGCCCCGGCCGGGCCACCGTCGCAAAAACCTCCCGGACACTGACTTCCTCGCGGGCAATCCTCAACTCGTCAGCCGTTCGCATCACGTCGGCAACCCCGGCCAAACGGCGGCCCAGGCTTCCCGCCGGATGACAGCGGGCAAAGTCCTCTCGTGAAAATCCCCGGACCCGGCTTGTCACCAGTGCCAGTGCATCTCCCACGGCCAGCAGAACGGTCGTGCTGGTGGTTGGCGCCAGTCCCTCGCCGCCGGCCTCGTGGTGCATTCCAATCGCCACCACGATCTCGGCGGCGCGTCCCAGTGTACTGTTGCGATCCGCCGTGATCGCCACGATGGGAATCCCCCGCTGTGCCAGCAGCGGCAGCATTTCCGATACCTCGTCGGATTCCCCGCTGTTGGAGAGCACCAGGGCGACATCGCGATCTTCAACGCAACCGATATCCCCGTGAACCGCCTCGACGGGGTGGAGAAACTGAGCACGTGTTCCGGTCGAGGAGAACGTGGCCACGAGCTTGCGGCCGATCCGCCCGGCCTTTCCAACTCCCGCAACAACGACACGACCCCGGCATTGCGAGAGCAGAGCCACGGCACCAGAGAAGTCCTCACCAAGACCGTGTGCCACGGTTTCCAGGGCCACCGCACTCGCCCGGAGAATCTCACGCCCCTCGCGGATCTGCGCAACCTGCGAATACGGGATCGTCCTGCGAACCGGCTCGGAACTCATGGCGGGTGCCCAACGTCGTCATGACGAGGAGAAAAGCGGCGGGAGTATAATGCCGTTTCCGGAATCGGGTCAACGTGTGACAGGACCGGAAAACACCGTTCGCCCTAGGACTTCTTCTTCTTCTTCATCGCCTCGAACCGGGCAATCCACTTTTCCGGTTCCTCCTCGAAGGCCGCCTTGCAGCCCGAACAACACACCCAGTAAGTCTTGCCCTGGTAGCTCACGGCGATCGTTCCCAGTCCCTGGGAAATCACGCAGGTCTTCTCCCCGTAATCAGTGTCGCTCCTGGCAAACGACGTGCCTTCGCGCTGGCAACCGATCGTATCGGCCCGTCGAAACGCGGCCTGCCCGCGACGCTTCGAGAGTTCCACGAGCAACCGGTTGTTCTCCTGCTGGTTGAACACCACTTTCCAGTCGATCTTCCTGCCCGCGGCAGCCACCTCGGTCAACTCGAGCTTGTAGGTCAACTGCGGTTCATCATCACTGTCACCGGGCACGGTTCGGGGAGGCTGGCTGAACCGTCCCCGAAAGACCTGCCTGGCGCCGTCGGGGCGGGTGCCACTGAATTCAAATGCATCGTCGTCGGCCGACCAGGTCAATCGGCCCGTCCGGAAGAAGGGGCTCTCGGAACTCGTCAGCACCAGTGCCGGCTGATCGGGCTTGCTCTTCAGATCCCAGACCCATTTCTGCGGCACCGCCACCTGTTGCTTGTTCGCGAGTCCCTGCCAGCGACCCAGCAGGATCTGCAGCGGTTTCATGCGGGCCATCACGACATCGATCCCTCCCGCCCGATTGGGCCGGCGGCGATCCGTGCCATCACCCCTGTCGTCGTTTTCCGAGGCCGGCCCGCCCAGTTGCACCGGTCCACGCCGCCTGGTGCGGGTTTCCTGGACCTTCGAACCGGGAACCGGAGCAGCGACGCTGGATTTCCCGTCAGCAGACGTGCCGGGTGTTTCGACGTCGCCGCATCCACAGGCCACCAGCACCAGCCCCCACAGGCCTGCCGTCAACAACCACCGCGCGTTCATCGGCTTTCTCCTCGCATCACTCCGGGACTCCGGTCGGTTGCCAGTATACCAATCCCACTCCAGCGGTGGTCAGGCACGACGTTCACCGGGACCAGCCCGCCACCGGTGTCGTTCACTGTGGCCGCGGCAGGCCCTGTGGTTCGCTGAAACCAACTGGCCGCGGCATCTTGAAGCCGTCGTCCTGGTCGTCTCGATCACCAAAACCCACGGCAGCAGCGTCAGGATCAAAGAGTGGCTCGAGTGCCTCTGCGGTGCCATCGTCGGGTGTCTTGGCTTCCGCTTCCGGCAGAACAGACTCGGGGCCGGGACCGGTGATCGGGGAGGGGCTGTCTTCGAGCAGGCTACCCGCGTGCAAGCCGTACGTGCGTTGCCAGGCACGACGCAAAGCATCCCGGTACGCACCCGGTGTCCACTCGCTCTCGGCCAACTGGACGTTGTTGACGGCCAGCAGCGTTCCCGAGCGATAATGCAGATTGGTCAGGGCCTGGTTGTAGGCGACCAGGCTCGTGAAATAGGCGACCTCGGCGTCGGCCAGGCTGGCCTGGGCCCTCAGTAACTGGTCGAGCGTCTTGGTCCCCGCCTTGACCTCGGCCTCGAACAGCTTCACCCGTTGCCGGGAGGCCTCCTGGCGATTGAAGTTCGAACGCGAAGCGGTATCGTGGGCAGCGAGTTGCTGGAAAGCGTCGGCCAGTTCATGGCTGATTTCCATCTCCTGGGTGGCCAGTACCGCCCGGGCCTTGACCACTCGCAGTTCCAGGTTTCTCACCTGGGCATGAGCCGATCGCATTCCCAGGGGAAGCGTCAGTTCCACTCCCAGGTTCCACCCTGTGTGATCTCCCTGCGACAGCGCCCCGTAGCCACCGGCAAACTCTCCACTGTTCGATCCGGCGAACAGGTCATCACCGAGGGCATTGACCTGGTAGCCGCTGACGAGATCGAGACGTGGCCGGGTCAGGCTGCTGGCCGCCTTCAGTTGCAGTTCGAGACTGCGGATCGACCACTTTTGCCGGCGCAATTCAACCCGCTGGGCCAGTGCCTCGACGAGACTGCTCTTCCAGTCCGGCACGAATCGCGCGTTGACCGGTTCGTCGGACGGTCTCAGGACGGTCCCGTCGTTGACCGGCATTCCCAGCAGTCGCCTCAACGCGGTCTCGGATCGGTACAACGTACTGAGTGCCGCCTGGGCCTGGGCCCGGGTCTGGAAGTAGCGATCGCGTGCCTGGGCCTCGTCGGCCGGTGTCGTCCCCGGACGGCCACCGGCTTCGAGAATCAGCTTCGTATCACGCCACGACTTCTGGGCACTGTTGCGGGCCATCACGGCCGTGTCCCACTTGCGGTAGGCCAGGTAGAGGTCCCAGTAGAGATCCTCGGCGTCCTTGACGAGGTTGATGGCCGAGAGTTCGAACTGGGTCAACGTCAGATCGTTGTTGATCCGGGCGATGAGCACACCCTGGCTGACACCGCTGAGGCCGCGGAACTGGTTGGCAACCGGACCGGCAATCTGGGTGAATTCGGTTCCAGAACCCGCGAGCAACGGTTGGCGATAACGCAGATTGACGTTGCCCGTGTAGGTCGAGTTGAACAACTGGTAGGCGCTGGGGACATTGCTGCCCAGGTAATTCCAGTCGTGACCAACCGAGAAACTGGCCCCGTAGCCCATCTGCTTGCGAATCATCGAGCTGAAGGCACCGCTCTCGGCCACCAGGGCCTGCCCGCTGCTGACTCCTCCGCCGAAGAAGGAGTTGTTCTGCGGCGTTTCGTTTCGGCCCCAGAGCATCGTCGTGGTGAACTCGGGATCAAAAGCGGCCAGCGAAGCCGTGACACCACGACCACCGAACATCACGCCGGTTTCCTGGATCGCCGGATCCCAGATCGACGCAACGCGATCGGGCGAGGACAGGATGGTGTTGCCCGGCGAAAGAAAGCCGCCACGCGTGCGGACCACCGAGTTGTTTTCCAGCGCCAGCCTGAGCGTCTCGGCAAGCGGCAGATCGCGAATCGTGTCCTCGGTCGGGGCCGTCACCGTTCGCGGTCCGTGTTGCCAGCTCTCTTGCGACACCGAAGCGGGCTCTTCGGCGGGAGCCGCCAGGTACAGCTCCCGGTCACGGTAATACTCAAGCGTCGAATCGCTCAGCCAGGTGACTTCTCGTCCGGGGCCAGAGCATCCGACGACAACCGACAACGCTGCGATCACAGGCAGCAGCAAGGCGACAGCCCAGCGGACTCGATTCGGCTGGGATCGTCGGTGTTTCAACACGAGATGTAACAGGTCCGGCGCAAGGGGAGACAACGCGGTCACCGTATAACCGCTACAGCCACTATCGACGGAATAACCGTCAAACTTTGACTATGTTCTCCCTCACGGCACCCGGGTTTCGGGCAACCGACCGGGTCTTCAGGCTTCGGACTCGTTTTCGGACGCTTCTGAGGGCTGTCGGACCGGATCACGTCCCGGAGCAAACTCGCGAAACGAGCGGCCCAGCCATTTCTTGACCAGTACGACCTCACCGGCATCGTTGCCTTCGATCGCGTGCCCGATGAACTGCAGCAGGTAGCCACCGAAAAAACTGGCCACGGGCCGCCACCACGGCGTTTCCCGGTTGATCAGCACGATCGTGACAACAAACGTCAACGGCACCCCAACCAGATGCAGCAGTTGGTTGAGTGGGTGGGTGTGCCGCTGGATGTAGTTGGTGAGGAATCGGCTGAGCATGACCGGGCACCAGGCAAGAAAGCGACCGATCATTCTCACCGTCCGACGGCAATATTGCCACCCGCCAATCGATTCCCGCTGGCCACCGTCGCGGGATTCTGGTATTTCCCGGCCGTGAACGAATCGGCCTTCCGTGCAGTGATCTCGGGCGAACGCCGTGGCCTGACGTCCGGCGGAATTCGAGGGATACTGTCTCTGCTCTCGCTGCCCTACCAGTCGGTGGTCGGTCTGCGCAACCGGGCCTACGACCGTGGATGGCTGCGGGAACATTCCGTTTCCGTCCCGGTCCTCAGCGTGGGCAACCTGACCGTCGGTGGCACGGGCAAGACACCGCTGGTGGCCTGGCTGACCGATCATCTCCGCAACCGGGGACATGCGGTGGGACTGCTCAGCCGTGGCTACGGCGGCGACGAACACGGCAACGATGAAAAACGGCTGTTGGAGCAACTCTGCGCAGACGTTCCGCACATCCAGGATCCCGATCGCGTGTCGGCTGCCCGTCGGATCGCAACCGATCACGACTGCAGTGTGCTGGTTCTCGATGACGGCTTTCAACACCGTCGGCTGCGCCGCGACCTGGACATCGTGTTGATCGATTCCACCTGCCCGTTTGGTTTCGGGCATCTCCTGCCACGCGGCTACCTTCGCGAACCGGTCGGTGAACTCTCCCGGGCATCATTTGTGGTGATCACACGGGTCGAACGTGTTGGTCCGCAGACACGCCGCTCGCTCCGCGAACGCGTGATCGAGTTGGCCGCTCACGACCGCGTGGCGGAGGTCACATTCCAGGCTTCGCGGCTGGTGAATTCCCGCGAGGAAACAACCTCGCTGGACCTGCTTGCCCGGTCCCGTACAGCCGCATTTTGTGGCATCGGCAATCCGGGAGCGTTCTTCGCGAGCCTGGCCACCGTGGCAACCCGAACGTTTCCCGATCATCACCGCTACGAGAGTTCGGACCTGGACCAACTCGAAGAATGGGCAACCCGATCAGCAGCCGACGTGCTGGTGACGACACGAAAGGACCTGGTCAAGATCCCCCGGACTCACCTGGGAAGAATTCCGCTGTGGGCGATCGAAATCGATGTCGATTTCGTGTCGGGCCGCCAGGCACTGGAAGCGGCCGTCGCTGCCGCAACGCTCGACGATCAGGGACTCCCGGGCAGCTGATCCATCGTGTCCTGGAGCTGGCTGATCTTCGACAGCATGACCGTCGAGAGAGTCAACGACGTGATCGAGGTGGCCAGCAGAGTCAACTCGAACGGATCGAGTCCGCCAACACCATCGAGCCCGAAGCGGTGAACCGTTTCATTGCGATCGCCGTCTTCAGCCGCCTGGCCTCGAGCAACAATCCGGCCGGTGTCGATGTCGAATCGCTCGTGAGCCCGCGGTGGAGCCGTTGTCGACGACCAGAATCGACAAGCATGGACTCGCCTGTCGACCAGGACCCGGTAGACCCCGTTGCCGAGTCCGGCAATCCGGTAGGTTCCGCCAGCGTCGGTACGAACGCGTGCCACGACCTGCCGTTCTCGGGAAACCACGACCAGCGCATTGGGTCGCGGCCGGCCCGATTCATCCCGCACAAGGCCGGCCAGAGTCCCTCCAGGACCCAGCCGAACGTCAAAGACAGGTTGGACGCCGGTCGTCGCGTTCGGGTTCGTACCCCGCTTGCCAGACACCGGCCCCTGCCGCTGACTTCCGTCAACCGTCCCTGCCGCAATTGTCCACATTGGCACCGGCATCAACAGGACTCCACAGGCCAGGAGTGAGGGGATCCAGGCTGGATGTTTTCCGGGTCGCATGGACGTCACCACCAAAACACTCCTGACAATCAACTCTTCGATTTCTTTAAGCCGTGGCCTCACTTGCCGGCCAGAATCCCGGAAAGTCCGGTCAGGGACTCGCCGGAGGATCGTCGTCGTCATCGAGTTCATCGATGATGAACACGGCTCCCACGACTGCACCGACAACCACCGCGGTCACCAGCGTGGTCGACCCGAGCGCTCCGCCGAAAATACCACCGCTCGTGGCAGAACCCGCCGCTCCCGCCCCGTTCTGACCGCGAAAGACAGAAGGCTCGACGACCACCCGGGCAAGCAGGCTGGCGGTGCGTGGGGCTGTCCCGATTGACCAGGCGCGAATCACCGTGACGGTTTCATCGACCTGGAGTTGATAGAGTCCGCCGGCGACGTTGACGAATGCATAGTGGCCTCGGGCATCGGCACGAGCCTGACCGATCACCCGGTGTCCTCGACGCAGCGTGACGACGGTTCCGGCACGAGGCCGATTCCGGGAATCAACGACCTGGCCGGAAAGCGTGTTTCCCTCGGCCAGGGCCACGTCGGCGACAACAGCAACCGGACCCGCATTGTCGCTGGACAGCGATTTCGTTCGCTCGAGTGCAATGCCGGCAGCCGGCAGCAGGACCTGGGATCCCAGCAGGCTGGTGGTCGCCAACAGGGCGACCAGGGTCTTGAGAGTCGGTCGAGAGTTCATACCAGAGTCCTTTCTGCCTGGAACGACAGGTAGTGATTTTTTCTCAGAGAAGGAGGTCGAAAATTTCATGGATGCGGTCACGGGCTGGCTGGAGGATGATCATGGTGCGGACTGAAACCCGACCGGGTACTTGCCCGATCGCCATCGTTGCCGATGGTGGTGATGACAACACTTCCGATCCCGGTCACCGCCGCGGTGGTCACCAGGGGATCGAGAAACAGGGCTCCTGGTGGCAGATAGGGTCCGGGCATGATCATCCCCCTGCCGGGAACCGGGTAAGGCTGAAACGGCAGCGACGGTGCGGGAAAAGGTTGCACGGTCATGCCGACTGGCGATTGGCCCCGGTGAACCGTGGCTTGATGAGTGACCGGACCAATATCGGACACGACGACATGCCGCGACGACCAGGGGGGTGCGGTCCCATGGTCCCAGGCACGAATCGCCTGTCCCCACCGGCGAACGACAACCCGGTAGAAGCCACCCCGAAGGTCGCGAACGAGAAAATTTCCGTCGGTCACGATCGTCCGGGCAACCAGTTGCCGTCCACGAAAAACGGCAACCTGCCCGGACCCGGTCGGCATGATCATCCCGGCCAGGGATCCGGCCTTGTCCAACTCGATGTCAATCGGGCGGTTGGCCCGGACCGATCCCGCAACGACGGCATCGCACGGCGACAGCGCCAGGCTGATCCACAGACCCGTGATCAGGAGACATTTCACTGGATTGCCGAGGGAGAGAGTGCGCCGGGAACCTGCGAACCGGCGAGAGTCGTCGGTTTTCGGGTCACAGCGTGGGATGGAGAGAGTTCTGAGAGGTTGCAAATGTGAGTGAGAGAGGGCCGGAATTCTAATTAAGTCGGGGCACGCGTCAAGAGCGATTGTCCGCCGTCAGCGGTCCGACCCCCCCTTGCCAGAAAACCGGGCGGACGCTACGTTAACCCCGCTTCAGCCGCTGTAGCTCAGTTGGTAGAGCGAGGCATTCGTAATGCCTAGGTCGGGAGTTCGAGTCTCCCCGGCGGCTCTCACGCAAGTGGTGTCCTCGTGACCACTTGCGTGTTTTTATTGCGCCGAACTGACGACGTTCAGCCTTCCGGGTCGGGGTCATCATCCCGTCGTACCAGGAAGCGGTAGACCGTCATCTGTTTGTAGGTCTCGCCGGGCTGGAGAAGCGTCGTCGGGAAATCCGGCCGGTTGGGAGAATCGGGAAAGTGCTGACACTCCAGGCAAAACCCTCCGTGCCGGTCATGGCCACCGCTTTGAGGTGATCCGTCCAGGAAGTTCCCTGAATAAAACTGCAGGCCGGGTTCGGTCGTCAGGACTTCCATGACACGGCCCGAACCGGGATGGTGAACCTCGGCGACCTTCTTCAAGGCCCCGTCGGTGTCGCTGCGAACATAACAGTGGTCGTAACCCCCGCTCACATCGGCGATCCGGGAACCAATTGTCCTGGCTTCGAGAAAATCCATCGGGGTACCCGACACCGCCGCCCGGGCTCCGGTGGGAAGCAGTTTCTTGTCGACCGGGAGATAGTGGTCGCAGCCGATCGCCAGTTCATGGTCCAGAACGTCGGTGCCACCTCCGGCCAG
>Ga0163108_10001695_pt1 | contig 16072 bp, 16 predicted proteins | sample Fk1155metaG_FD_109644 | JGI IMG/M metagenome (GOLD analysis project Ga0163108, IMG submission 109644) | Marine microbial communities from the Central Pacific Ocean - Fk160115 155m metaG | ecosystem: Environmental > Aquatic > Marine > Oceanic > Photic zone | place: The Central Pacific Ocean...
ATATTTCTGTTAATAAGACAATCAATAATTCGGTCCCATCGTCTAACGGTTAGGACAGGTGGTTTTCAATCACCTAATCGGGGTTCGATTCCCCGTGGGACCGCCAACAAGCCAACTATAGTGCCTAGTAAAAAAAATATAATTGCTGCATTGTTAGTAGTAAAGAAGCTGCCTGAGGCTCTTATAGGAAAAATTTCAGTTACAAAAACATAAAAGAATGGCGCAACAATATATTTAAATTGTTCATCCCGAAGAAGATTGTATGATTTAGTTATCACTAGAACTGCAATTGGAAGAAACAATATAATTCCAACGATTCCCAAATCTGTTAAAATTTCTAAATAATAATTATGAGGATGTATATTGCATGTAGTTCTTACATTTATTGATTCTACTTTCCTTTTAGGACAATTATATCTAAATGATTTTAATCCTCCTCCAATATATTTATTTAATTCCCAGGTAGATATTCCAGATTCGAACTCATGAAGATATGCATGTTTGGATGAGTAAGGCAAATCCTTTTCAAAACCCAAAATACGATAAGAATATACCGTTAGTATATTTTTAGAGTTTTCATAAAAAGCATAATAATAATTTTTTATTCGATCACTACTATTCACTATTATTGCGGACATTATAAATATAGAAACCAAGATGTGTAGTATATATTTTCTCAGGGTTTTGTTGTTAATAAATACTAAAAATATACCAAACAAGAAAAGCAATAAGGACATTCTATTTCCAGATAAAGTGATTGATAAAATCGTTATAAAAAATAAAGCAGTGAGAATTAATATTTTAATTTTTGAATCTTTAATTTTTGTAAGGAGCATAAAAGCAAAAAATAAAAAAAATGAGAACTTTTGTATAAATCCTCCTGCAATAGCTTCAGCATGAAAAGGTCCTGTTATTTTATTTGCATAAGGACTTGTTAGACCAAAAAAGTCTTTGCCATAAAAAAATTGATAAATAATGTCTGCACTTACAAAAATAGAGAAAAGAGCGAATGAATAAAATAAAATTTTATAATTAATAAGATTTTTTTCTACAATCAATCTTATTGAAAAATAAAGGAGCAGGTATCGTAAAAAAAGAAAACTTTTGATAATTATTGAAAAATCATAGTTATGTGTTTTTTGAAAATAATAAGATTCTATAGTGTTCCAGGTGCCAGTAAAGATTATATATAAAAAGAAAATTATTATTAATTTATCTAGAATAAGCAACTTCAATCTATAACCCTTGAAAGAAAGAAATATTCCACCTAATATTATTAGTAGTATGTTTGAATTTAATACGAAATTTCCCAGAATATAACTTAGTGGTATGAGAGAAATTATGCTTGTTAAAATATTTTGTTTTGACACACGCATTAATTAAATCATACAAGGAATATTTTCAAGTTGCATCGATATCCATTTTATGTCTTAAATGCAGTATAAACAGAAGAAATTTGTTATTGTCCTAAGACAACCTGGAATATGTTCAAAATTGGAATAATAGAGAAAATACACGAAGACGGAATCAGGATTTTGGAAAAACATCCAAATTTTGATGTTGAGATTATTGAAAATGTTTCAAAAGAAAACCTAATTAAAATATTGCCTAAATTTGACGGGATCACTCTTCGTGTTGTTAAACTAGACAAAGAAATTTTAAAAAACTGCAAACAGTTAAAAGTTATATCAAGACATGGTGTAGGTATAGACAATGTTGATTTAAACTATATTAAAGATAAGAAAATAACTTTATTAATAACAGCAACCGCAAATGCTGTAACTGTAGCTGAACATGTGATGTATATGATGCTGTCATTATCTAAAGGGATAACATCTTACGATTCCATTGTTAGATCGGGGGATTTTACAAGGAATGTTAATAAAATAGAAAGTTACGAATTATTTAATAAAGAAATTTTAATAGCAGGATTTGGTCGTATTGGAAAAAATCTTATTAAAAGATGTCTTGGTTTTGAGATGAAAGTTAATGTTTATGATCCATTTGTAAGTAAAGAAATCATCAAATCTTTTGGAGGTAATAAAATTGAAAATTTAGATTTGAGCATAAGAACAGCTGACTTCATTTCGATTCATATGCCTTTAAATAATAATACTAGAAATTTAATTAATTTAAAAATATTAAAAACCATGAAGAGAAATTCGATAATAGTTAATACGGCTAGAGGAGGGATAATAAATGAAAAAGATTTAGATCAAGCTCTTAAAGAAAATATTATCTTTGCTGCAGGTTTAGATGTTTTTGAAAAAGAACCTCCTAATCCAAATAATCCATTGTTAAAAAATAATAAAGTATTACTTAGCCCGCATTCAGCAACTTTTACAAAAGAATGTAAATCTAGAATGAGCATAGAGACAGCACAAAATATAATTGATTTTTTTGAAAACAAAATCAAACAGTCTATGATTGTTAAATTATGAACAATTTTAACGCACTTACATCGTTTTATAGATAATTTATTAATTGAAATTTATCTTTTTTAAATATAAAAAGTAATTCTTCTTAGGGGCCCTTAGCTCAGTTGGTAGAGCACTTCCCTTTTAAGGAAGGTGTCGTTGGTTCGAATCCAACAGGGCTCACCACTAACTCATGTTTTTATTGGCGGATATTCTATTATGATTTTATTTATCCATCCATTTAAATTCTCTATTCTCTTACTGCTAGACGGATGTGTACTTAAAAATGCAGGAGGTTCTTTCCCTTTATTGGCTATCTTCATTCTCTCCCATAATTTAATAGATTCTTTTATATTAAATCCAGATAAGGATGAAAATATTAATCCTAAATAATCTGCTTCTGTTTCTTGTTTTCTACCAAAAGGATTCATAATTCCTAATTGAAATATATCCATTCCTGTTGTTCTACCTACTGTATTTCTTGTTCTGTTAATTGTTCCGCCTAAAAATATATCAGCAACTTGAGTTCCAAGGTTTACTGCCATAGCTTGGCTCATTCTCTCCACGCTATGTTTTGCTACTGCGTGAGCAATCTCATGTCCCATTATTGTTGCTAGTCCATCATCATTTTTTGCAACATCTAAGATTCCTGAAAAAACAGCAATTTTACCTCCCGGCATACACCAGGCATTTTTGATTTTTTTATTATCAACTAATACATATTCCCAATCAAAATTTTGAGTTGGGTCTGATTCATTTTTATTTCTAAAGAAGGAGCTCACTGCATTTTCAATCCTTCCTCCAATTTTACTTATTCTATCAAAATCTTTTCCAGAGGTAATTACTTTGGATTTAGATTTTTTTTTAAAATTTTTGTAGGCTTTAGCAGCCTGTCTATTTATAACACTTTCCGGATACAAAGTTAATTGTCTACGTTGAGTGATCGGAACGGTGCCACAAGAAGACAAAAAATAACCACAACAAGAACATCCAATTAATTCGAGAAATTTTCTTCTATTTATGCTATGACTTTTACCCATTGGATAATAATAACAAAAAAATAGTGAATATTCTATTTAAGCATTAGCCTATATGTCAAAAAAAAAGCCAAAAAGATCCCTGTTTTCATCACTTCGGAATAACTTTATAGCCGGAATAGTTGTTCTAATACCAATTGGCATCACTTTGTATCTAACACTTTTTTTTATAAAAATTTCTTCAAAAATCTTACCGAAAGAAATCAATCCAAATCACTATTTACCTTATAATATTCCAGGATTAGAAATTCTTATATCGGTACTTCTTATTACCTTTATTGGATGGGTTTCACTTTCTTTTTTAGGAAAAAAACTTTTTGATTTTTTTGAAACTATTCTTAATAAAATTCCAATTCTTAGAACTATCTATTCTGCAGTTGGACAATTAACTGAAACTTTTGCTAAAAACAAAGGTAATAAAAAAAGTGTAGTTTTGATTGAGTATCCAAGAAAAGGAACTTGGGCCGTTGGTTTTGCAACAAAAGAAAATTCTGGTGAAATTAAAAACAAGGTTGGAGAAGAACTGATAAACGTTTTTATTCCTACCACTCCAAACCCAACAAGCGGTTTTTTATTAATGTTTCCAAAAAAAGATGTTATATTTTTAGATATTTCTTTTGAACAAGCTTCAAAATTTATTGTTTCAGCTGGCAGTACAAATCCATAAATTTAATTTCCTAATTCATGAATTATTTCAGCTCTATCGTGAAGCTTTAAGAGAGTTTGAAACTTTCTTATACTTAGGTTGTCAATATTTTTTATATTTTTTTCAGCTAATAAAAATAAATCTTTATGCTGAATAGGATCGGCAAATTTAAAATTTTTAACACCACTTTGTTGGAATCCTAAAATATCACCATACCCCCTTAACTCTAAATCTTTTTCTGCAATTTCAAATCCGTCATTTGTTGATCTTAGAACTTTTAATCTCTCTCTTGCGTTATTGCTTAAATTTTTTTTGTAAAGCAATATACAAATTGATTCATTTTTGCCTCTACCAACTCTTCCTCTTAGCTGATGTAGTTGAGACAACCCAAATTTATTTGAATCTTCAATTACTATTGTATTAGCACTTGGAAAATCAATTCCAACTTCTATAACTGTTGTACTAACTAAAATTTTTATTTTTTTTTTAAGAAATTCATTTAGAACGTTATCTTTTTCTTTTTTATCCAAAGATCCATGAATTAAACCGACTTGGTTAGGAAAAATTTTTTTTATCAAGTCGTATTTTTTTTTTACAGATGAGTAATTTAATTTATTTGATTCTTCTATCAAAGGACAAATCCAAAATATTTGTCTATTACAAGAAATTTCTTTTTTTAAGAGAGGCCAAAGCTCTGAAATTTTATTTTCAGGTTTAACTAGAGTTACAGTATTCTTCCGATCTTTTGGTTTCTCTTTTAATTTTGATACATCCATATCACCGAAAAAAGATAACATCATTGTTCTTGGTATTGGGGTTGCTGAAATTAACAAAAGATCACAGTTGTTTCCTCCTTTTTTAGCGAGCTTTAATCTTTGGTTAACACCAAATTTGTGTTGTTCATCAATAATTATAAAACCAAGATTAAAAAAATTTATTTTTTTTTGAAACAAAGAATGAGTTCCAAAGATTAAGTCCAAATCACCCTCTGCTAATCTTGACATAATTACTTTTTTATCTTTAGCGGATGTTTTACCTGTTACTATTTCAATTCTTACATTGGTAGAACTAAAAAGTTTTTTTGCTAAATTAAAATGCTGAGTTGATAAAATCTCTGTTGGCGCCATAAATGCTACCTGATGGTTTGATTCTACAACTTTTGCAGCAGTTATTAAGGCAAGTATAGTTTTACCAGAGCCAACATCTCCTTGGAGCAATCTAAACATGCGATTTTCAGATCTGATATCGGTTTCTAATTCTTTTAGAATTTTTTTTTGACCCTCATTCAGTTTAAAAGAAAAATTTTTTAATACTATATTCTCAACTTTGCCGCTGTAAACTTTTTTTGTTTTCTTTTTTACCCTTGTAATTTTTCTTGTAGAGAGAAGAGACACCAGGTTTGAAAAAACCTCATCATATGCCAATCGCCTATAATCATTAGAATGTATATCAATTTTTATTGAAGGATTGTGCAAATTTAAGAGAGTTTTTTTAAAGCTATTAAATTTGTTTTTTTTTAAAAAATTTTCAGTATACCAATCATTAGAATTATCAATTTGCTCTAATACTTTTAAAATAAGATTTCTATATGTTTTTTCTTTTAAACCTTCGGTTAAAGAATACTTTGGAAAAATTCTTTCGATTGCTTTTCTACTATTTTTTGGTTGAATATATGTTGGATTGGTAATTTGATATTGATTTTTGTAGTAGTTAACTTTACCACTGATAATAACTTCGTGATTTATAGGGAGAATTTTTCTTATATAACCTTCGTGACTATTAAAAAAAATGATATTTATTTTCTTATCTTTATTGCTACATATGACTTTATTAGGCAAATTTCTGATTCTTGGAAAATTGTACTTGTCAACAATTACCTGAACAGTTGTTATTTTTCCTATTTCTAAATTTTCTAACTCAGTAATTCTAGATCTATCTACAACTTCGTAAGGAAGATCGAACAAAAGGTCCTTAATTTTTTCAATTTTTTTATTTTTTAAATATTTTTTAAGTTTTTTACCAACACCTTTAAGAGAAGAAACTTCTTCAAATAAAAAATTGTTTTTATTTATATTATTCATAGAAGCCTTATAATACAACTTGGTTAAAAATGAACAAAATAGATTCATTAAAAAAAAAAATAAAGTATCGTTCTGAATATAGAGGTATAAAGGAGATGGATTTATTATTAGGCAATTTTGTTAATAAATATATCGACACCTTTGATTATGAGGAACTAATTAATCTTTACGAGATTTTAGAAAAAGAGGACAATATTATTTTCAAATGGTATTCTGATAAAAACGCTAACGATTCTATCCCAAAGAATAAAGTAAGTAATTTATTAAAAGAGTTTAAAATAAAATAAAATAAAGATCCTGGCGGAGAGGGTGGGATTCGAACCCACGAATGAGTAAACCCATTGCTAGTTTTCAAGACTAGTGCTTTCAACCGCTCAGCCACCTCTCCCGGGTATTGCTTTATAAGCAAAAATCATTAAATCATCAATTGAAATCGTCAAAAGTTAATATATTGTTTTTCCAACAATCAAAAATGTACAAAATAATTATTAAACCTGCGTTAATTACATTTATTTTTTTTATTTCAAGTTATGTCACTTGTTTTTCAAATGAAGATTTTAATTCATGGTTAAAAAATTTTAAAAATACTGCAATCAAAAAAGGTATTTCGGAAAAAACTGTAAATGAAGTCATGAATAATGCGAAATTTTTACCCAAGGTGATTGAATATGACAGATACCAACCGGAATTTTATGAGGATACTTACACTTATATTAAAAAAAGAGCAAATCAAGATAAAGTAAAAAAAGGATTATCACTTTATAAAAAAGAAAAAAACACAATCAACAAAATAGAAAAAAATTTTACTGTAGAAAAAGAATTACTTCTTGCCTTGATGGGAATAGAAACTAATTTTGGAAAATATCTTGGGAAAATGGATATTGTTTCTTCTTTGGCAACACTTAGTTTTGATAAAAGAAGAAGTGCTTTTTTTACAAGTGAATTGTTAATTCTATTAAAATTATTAGATTCCAAGACAATAGATAAAAATGTTTTATACGGATCATGGGCTGGTGCATTTGGAAATTTCCAATTTATGCCATCAACTATAAAAAATTATGCAATAGATTATAATGAAAATTCTGATATTGAATTAAAAAAGATAGATGATTCTTTTGCATCCGCAGCTAATTATATTAAAAAAATTGGATGGAAGAAAAATGAGCCTTGTTTTTATAAAGTTGAGCTAAAAGAAGAAATTCCAACAAAATACTTGAATAGTTCGGCAAAAAAAATTGTTAATAAAAGAAAAGCTAAATTTTTTAAAAAATATTTAAAGCATCCTGAAAAGCATAATTTTAATGACAATGCTAGTTCAGCTATAATAATTCCAGATAAAGATATAATTCCCGGAGCAAAAAATTTAAAACCCGCCTTTATTATTTTTAATAATTACGAGCAAATTTTAAAATGGAATAGATCTTTGAGGTTTGCACTTGCCGTATGTACTTTAAAAGAAAAATTTAAAAATGAAATATAAAATTATTTTTTTACTGATCTTTTTCACTTCTTGTTCAGTAGAAAAATTTAATAATCAAAACTCAAATTTTATACCTTATTCATCAAAAGGTTTTGCCCTGATCTATGATGAAAATGATTATAAAAATAAAACAATATCTCGTAGGCTTAATGAGGAAAAATTAGAAATTGGGCATAATAAAATAAAAAAGAATTCTAACGTAGTAATAACTAATCCTGAGAATAATAAATCTGTAACTTTAAAAGTGTTAAAAAAAGTTAAATATCCAAATTTTTTTAAGGTAATTATGACAAAAAAACTTTCTGAAAAGCTAGAATTAAATCCAGACATGCCGTTTGTTGATATCCAACAAAGGGTTGAAAACAAATCATTCGTTGCAAAGAAAGCTGTTACATTTTTTGAGGAAAAGAAAGTTTTAACCAAAGTGCCGGTGGACAAGATAAAGATTGATAATATTTCAAAAAAGAAAACAAATGTTAAAAAAAAGGATAAAAAATATTCTATAATTATAGGGGATTTTTATTCAAAAGAGTCTATCGACGCTTTAATAGGTTTATTGGCCAATGAAAATATTAAAAAAGAAGTTTTTAAGGTTAAAAAACTTAAAAAAAATAAATATCAATTAACATCTGGTCCTTATTCTTCAATTAATACTTTAAAAAATGATTACTTTAAGTTAAACAAGTATGGTTTTAACAATCTTGATCTGAAACAAAATGATTAGAAATAAACTTTTAATACTTTTTTTAATACTATTTTCTTTTTCTCATTCTTGGGCGAATCCAAAGATTGATCTACGTTCAGGTATACTGATTGATTATCATTCAGGAAAAATTTTATATGAAGAAAACGCAGATCATCAAATCTATCCAGCTTCAATGACAAAAATTATGACAGCTATAATTGCATTTGATTTACTAAAAGATGAAAAAATCAAATTAAGTGATGAAGTTTTAATATCCGAGAATGCCTGGAGAATGTCTAGAAGTGGCTATTCGTCCATGTTTATAATGCTGAACGATAAAGTTACGATAGAAGAATTATTACGAGGCATAATTATAGTTTCGGGAAATGATGCGTGTGTAGCTTTAGCCGAAGGGATAGCGGGCACAGAAAGCGCCTTTGCAGATATGATGAATGATAAAGCTGCAGAGATAGGATTGGAAAATACAAACTTTTCAAATGCCTCAGGAATTAATGATCCTGACAATTATTCAACTGTTAGAGATATAGCTATAATGTCAAAATATTTAATTAATAACTATCCAGTATATTATGAATACTTTAAAGAAAAAGAATTTACTTGGGATAGGACAGGGGGAGATCCCATCACTCAAGGCAATAGAAATCCACTTCTTTATAAAAATATAGGAGCAGATGGTATTAAAACAGGATACTTAGCCGTTGAAAAATATTCTTTGGCTAGCTCTGTAGTAGGAAAAGACAGAAGACTAATAGCTGTTGGAAGTGGTTTTCAAACAAAACAAGCAAGATCAACTGATTCTATGAAATTAATTTCTTGGGGTTTTAGAAACACAGCTACTTATGAGATAGCAAAAAAAGATGAAACAAATTTCAATTTTAAGACTTGGTTGGGAAAAAAAGATATTGTTCAAGGAATAGTCAAAGAAGATGTTTATCTAACAATTCCAAAAAAATCAGTTAAAGATTTTAAAGTTTTCATAAAATATAAAGAACCAATCAAAGCACCTATAAAAAAAGACCAAGAGATAGGAACCCTTATTGTTGAAAGCCCCGAAGAAGAAGAAGAAGCACGCGAAATAACCGTTTATGCGAGTGAAAATGTAAAAAAAGTAAACTTTTTCAAAAGCTTATTTATGTCTTTCAACTATATGATATGGGGAGATGCGTAAAAGTAAATTTTTTTTTATTGTATTTGAGGGTATTGAGGGTTCAGGAAAATCCTATCAAAGTAAAAAATTATATAAAAATATAAAAAATAAAAAACTTCCAGTGATTTTAACTAGAGAACCAGGTGGAACGCTAGGAGCGGAAAGAATAAGAAATATTATATTGAAAGATTATTTTTATGACAATTCAAAGGAAAAATTTCATAAATATACAGACACTTTACTTTATTTGGCCGCAAGAAATGAACATATACAAAACAAGATAAAGAAAGCTTCTTTAAAAAAAAAAATTGTCATTTGTGATAGATTTATAGATTCTACATTAGCATACCAAGTTTATGGAAAGGGTGTTGAAAAAGGTTTGGTTGATTCTGTTCACAGATTCATTTTAAACAATATCAAGCCAGACATTACTTTTGTACTCAAGGTTAGCTTGTCAAAGGCTTTTAAAAGACTCAAGAAGAGAAAAAAGAAAAATAGATACGATAAATTTTCCAGGGGATTTTACGACAATGCTCAAAAAGCATTTATTAAAATAGCCAAGAAAAATAGAAAGAAATATTATATTTTTGATAACTCTAAAGACGACAAAGGTTTAGAAAGAGATATTCTTAATATCGTTCTTTCAAAGTTAAAAAGATTGTAAAATGAATAACTTGTCCATCGATACACTGAATCCAATGAATTCTTTGAAATTATTTGGTTTGGATGAACAATTTAACAATTTTGTAAAATTATACAAAAATCAAAAATTACCAAAAATAATTCTACTAACTGGAGATAAAGGGATTGGAAAATTTACATTAATATTCCATTTAATTAACTATATTTTTTCATTAAATTCGGATTCCTCGTATAACCATAAGAATTTTTTAATTAACGAAAATAATCTTTCTTATAAAAGAATTTTGATGAAAACGGAACAAAACTTTTATTATATTGGAAGCGCAAAACCTAATCCTGCAACTATTGAGGATATTAGAGGCATGAAAAAAAATTTTTACAAATCATCACTTAACAATTTGCCAAGATTTACTGTTTTAGATGATGTTGAATTATTGAATGTTAATGCAGCAAATGCTTTGCTTAAATTAATCGAAGAGCCTTCAGTTTATGATTATTTTATACTTATAAACAATAAAAAACAAAAGATGATAGAAACATTACGTTCAAGATCTATAGAGGTTAAAGTATTTTTAGAAAGTGAACAAAAAAATAAAATTTTTAACTCTTTAAAAGACAACTTTAAAACTGAAGATAATTTTTTAGACAAATATATAAAATTTACAACTCCGGGAATGTTAATTAGATTTAACTTTCTTTTTAAGAATCTTAAGATAAAAGAAGAAGAATCTTTTTATAATATGATGTCAAAACTTCTAGAACAATTTAAAAAAAGTAAGAATGCTTTTTGCTTAGATTTTGTTGATTTCTTGCTTGATATAAAATTTTCTCAGTTAGCGACAGAAAACAATAATAGAGTTTTAGAGATATTGGAAATAAAAAATAAACTTATAAATTTATTTAATCAATATCGTAATTTTAATTTGAATAGCGATACCGTTCTTAACCAGTTCAAAAATTATTCTAATTATGTCAGATAAAAACTTTTATATAACTACACCAATATATTATCCTTCAGGAAAACCACATATGGGGCATGCGTACTCGAGTATAATAGCAGATGTTTTTGCAAGGTTTAAAAGAATAGAGAGTTGTAACGTAATGTTCTTAACGGGGACAGACGAACATGGTTTAAAAATACAAAGAGAAGCAGAAAAAAATTCAAAAGACCCTAAAAAATTTTGTGATGAAATTTCTCTAAAATTTAAGGATTTAACAAAAACTTTAAATCTATCAAACAATGATTTTATAAGGACAACAGAGAAAAGACATTATAAAGCGGTTAAAGAAATTTGGAGCAGACTGATAAAATCTAACGATATTTATCTATCAAAATATAGCGGATGGTACTCAGTTTCTGACGAGGCATATTATGATGATGACGAAATAGCAACAAAAGAAAATATTAAATACGCAAAAAATTCAGGTTCCAAAGTTGAATGGGTAGAAGAGGAGTCTTATTTTTTTAAATTATCGGCTTGGCAGAAAAAATTACTAAAATTTTATAAAGATAACCCAAAGTTTATTTTGCCCGAATCTAGAAAAAATGAAGTAGTTGAATTTGTAAAGAGGGGGTTAAAAGATCTCTCTGTAAGCCGGACTTCCTTTTCATGGGGCATTCCTGTACCTGAAAATTCAAAACATGTTATATATGTATGGCTTGATGCTTTAACTAATTATTTAAGCGCATTAGATTTTCCTGATACAAAAAACGAAAAATATAAAAAGTTTTGGCCGGCTACCATTCATGTAATTGGGAAAGACATACTGAGATTTCACGCTATTTACTGGCCTGCTTTTTTAATGGCCGCAAAAGTTCCTCTTCCCAAAAGAGTTTATGGACACGGATGGATACTTTCTGATGAAAAAAAAATGTCTAAGTCATTAGGTAATATTTTGGACCCTTTAGAAATTATAGACACATATGGAATTGATCAACTAAGATATTATTTAATAAAAGAAGTTTCTTTAGGTAACGATGGAAATGTTTCTCTAGAAAGTTTAAAGAATTGCATTAATAACGATTTAGCAAATAATTTTGGAAATTTATGTCAAAGGGTATTTACTTTCGTTGATAAAAATTGTGAATCAAAAATACCTTTATGTAAAAAATCTTTTGAAGAAGACAATATAATCTTAAATGATTTAACAAAAAAGATTCCAAGTTTAAAAAAATTAATGAACAATCAAGAATTAAACTTGTATATAAAAGAGGTGATAAACTTTTCTTTTATCGCCAATAAATATTTTAATGATTTACAACCATGGGCATTAAAAAAGAAAAATTTAAACAGAATGAATTCAGTTATATATACAATTTTAAATCAAATTAGATCAATCAGTATACTCCTAAGCCCTATAATGCCTGATTCATCTAATAAAATTTTAGATACTCTTGGAATAAACAAAGAAGATAGAACATTGGAAAAAGTTTTAGATATAAAATTTTTAATACCAGGAACTTCTATAAAAAAGACAGATATTTTATTTAAAAAAATTGAAGATGATAATTGATTCACACTGCCATCTGGATTATGAGCCTTTAAATAGCGATATCCATAACGTTATAAGTAGAGCAGAGACTGTCGGTGTAAAGTATTTTCTCACAATTTGTACTACAAACGCAAGTTTTGAGAAAATATTAATAATTTTAAAGAAATACAAAAATGTTTTTGGAACTTACGGTATTCATCCTCATGAAACTAAGTACCATTCCAATTTAAATAGTAATGATATTAAAAACAATATTTTAAAAGATAAAAAAATTATAGGGATTGGCGAAACAGGTTTGGATTTTTACTATGAACACTCTGACAAGAAGTCTCAAAAGGAATCATTTTTAAAACATATAAATGCTTCTCAAGAAACATCAAAAACCTTAATAGTTCATTCAAGATCTGCCGAAGATGAAACATTCGATATTTTGTCCAGTGAGATGAAGAATAAAAAATTTAAAATTTTAATGCATTGCTTTACCGGAAGTAAGAAATTTGCACATAAATTATTAGACATAGGTTGCTATTTCTCAGCAAGTGGTATTGTGACTTTTAAAAAATCTAATGATTTAATAGAAACTTTTAAATCTATACCAAGCAATAAAATTTTAATTGAAACAGACTCACCATATCTATCTCCTGAACCAGTTAGAGGTAAAACAAATGAACCAAGTCATTTAATTTATACCTTAAAATGCATTTCTAAAATCAAAAATGAAACTGAAAAAACAATATCTTCTATGACCAGCAAAAATTTTTTCGATCTATTTAATTTAAGAATATAATATGAAATTAATTATTTTAGGCTGCGGAAGTTCTTTGGGATCTCCCTGGATAACCAACAATTGGGGTCAATGTAATAGTAAAAATAAGTTGAATAAAAGAACACGTTGTTCTGTTTTCTTACAACAGGGAAATCTGTCTGTTTTAATCGATACATCTCCAGATATAAAAGATCAGTTTATTAAAAATAATATTAAAGATATAGATCACGTCTTATACACACACGAACATTCAGATCAAACTAGTGGAGTTTTTGAATTAAGACCTTTTTTTTATAAATATAAAAAAAGAATTAATATTTATGCCAATAAAAAAACTTTGAGAGAATTAAAAAAAAAATATGATTTTTGTTTTTTTGTAAAGCAGGGTTATCAGCCTATTCTAAAAGCAAATTTAATTAAGAAAAAATTTAGAATTTCAAAAGGAAAAAATAAAATTTTATTTAAAACTTTTGAAGTAGAGCATGGATCGATTACTTCTACAGCATATTTATTTAATAAAACTGCATATATTAGTGATTGTAGTAAAATTAAAGAAAAAAATTTAAAACAATTAAAAAATTTAAACTATTTAATTCTGGATTGTTTAAAATTTAAAACACACTGGGGCCATTTTAATATTTATGAATCTTTACAGATAATTGACTATTTAAAGCCTAAAAAAGCTATTCTAACTAATTTACATACAGATCTAGATTATAATTTTCTAAAAAAAAATTTGCCATCAAGTATTATTCCAGCCTATGATGGAATGCAGTTGACAGTATAAGTTATTTTTTTAAAGCTTCTTCTATTGATTTAACAAATTTTTTTGAAGTAGGGTTCGTCATTGACGAGAATGTGTTAAAAACTTTACCATCTTTACTAACTATTATTTTGTGAAAATTCCATTTGGGAATAGCTTTCTTTCCATAATTTTCATTAGCCCATTTAAAAAATGGATGCGCATTTTCACCTGTAACATCAACTTTTTGTGTCATAGGAAAGCTTATTCCAAACTTGGCTTCACAAAAGTTCTTTACTTCTTTGTTTGAACCCGGTTCTTGATTAAATGAATTGGACGGAACACCAATAACTACCAGTCCATCTTTTTGGTACTTTTCCCATATTTTTTGTAAGTCTTCATACTGAGATGTAAAACCACATTTGCTTGCTACATTAGTAATTAACAAAACACTATTTTTAAATCCAGAAAGTTTTATTTCTGTTCCATCTAAATCATTAAAAGAAAAATCGTAAGCTAATTTTTTATATGCTCCATTCGAAAGTGATGAAAACAAAGCAAACAAAATAAGTAAAAAAAATATCTTAACTTTTTTCATATTTTAGTTTTTTTTATTTAATAATATAATCGTATAGCCAAAAATCGTTGAAGCAAGAGAACCTAATAGCACACCAATTTTTACCCCACCAAGATGCTGGGTAGCTTCTGCGAAGGCTAAATTTCCAACAAATAAACTCATTGTGAACCCGATACCAGTTAATACACCAACACCATAAAATGTTATCCAATTTGAATTATTTGGCATTTCTGCAAATTTCAATTTTATTGACAAATATGAAAATAAAAATACACCCAATTGTTTTCCAAAAAACAGACCACATAATATTCCTAGAGGAACTGGATTTAGTAGAGATAATAAATTTATTCCTTCTAAGGAAACACCTGCGTTAGCAAATGCAAAAATTGGCATTATTCCAAAAGCAACATATGGAGAAATTGTATGTTCTAATTTTATTAACATTGAGTTTTTATGGTAATGTTCATTTTCTTTATCTTTATGAGGTATAGTTAAAGCTAATAAAACTCCGGAAATAGTTGCATGAATCCCAGAAGCATGAGTAAATTCCCATAAAAATATTCCAACAATTAAATATGGAATGAAATTTCTTACATTAAGTCTGTTCAATACCGCTAATACAATCATAGCAACAGACATTAACAGCAAATAAAAGAACTGAATTTTTCCTGAATAAAAAAAGGCGATTATTACAATTGCTCCTAAATCGTCTATAATTGCAAGAGCTGTAAGAAAAACTTTTAATGAAAGAGGAACTCTTTTTCCCAATAAAGATAATACTCCCAGAGAAAAAGCAATATCCGTAGCTGATGGAATCGCCCATCCTTTAAGAGTTATTGAATCTCCAAAGTTTACAGCAACATATATTAGTGCAGGAAACAACATTCCTCCAACAGCAGCAATTATTGGTAGAAGGGCTTGTTTTGGATTGGAGAGTTCACCTTGAATGAATTCTCTTTTAATTTCTAAAGAAACTAAAAAGAAAAAAATTGCCATCAACACATCATTTATCCAATGCAAAATACTTAACTTAAGTTTAAAGCTTCCAAATCCCAAACTTAAATAATAATTCAAAATTTCATTATAGTTGGAGCTGAATTCACTATTGCTGATTACAAGAGCAATTATAGCTGCAAACAATAGAACGAGACCTGAGGCAGCTTCTAATCTAAAAAACCATTTAAAAGGTTTTGATATGTATTGAATCATTCGTGTCAATTATATCTAAATTTCATTAAATGTAATTAGGTTTCAATTGATAAAATTGACTAATTCATCTATATAAATAACCTTTCGGGGCGTAGCGCAGCCTGGTAGCGCATCTGGTTTGGGACCAGA
>Ga0163108_10001697_pt1 | contig 16061 bp, 12 predicted proteins | sample Fk1155metaG_FD_109644 | JGI IMG/M metagenome (GOLD analysis project Ga0163108, IMG submission 109644) | Marine microbial communities from the Central Pacific Ocean - Fk160115 155m metaG | ecosystem: Environmental > Aquatic > Marine > Oceanic > Photic zone | place: The Central Pacific Ocean...
CCGGATGACAACACAGACATACCGATTCTAGATGATCCTCAGGACGGTCACGGAACTGCCGTTACCGGAGCTGTCCTAAACGCCAATCCTGATGCTGTCATATTCTTCGTGGAGGGCTTCAGCGACGCTGCTGTTCTAGCTGCTGCCAACCAGCCACTGGTCGATGTCATCACCACTAGTTTCGGACCTATCCTCTCCGTCCCCGTACCGGGGATAGAAGACGCCACCAAGATCGCAGTGGTCCAGAACAAGAAATTGCACACCGGTGCGGCGGACAACTCTCCATCGCCCGCGGTACAGGACTCCACCGCTGGCCCTCCTTGGAGCATCGGCGTATCGGGATATGCCGAAGAAGGTGATGACCAGAAGGAGACGATGAGTGGCTCATATCCTGATGTCGCAGCCGACTGGACGCAAGTCCTGCCTAACCACGACGATATCGATGGTTACCACGAGACCTCAGGGACCTCATTCGCCACACCTAGAACTGCCGGATTACTCTCGGAGATTCTGATGAGCCTACGTTCAGAGTTTAGCGACATGTCATCTGGAGCAGATCCCGATACTCGCGGCGGACTGATGGTGAACGGCACCAACTTCACCATCACAAACGACGACCTACGCGACGCTTTGAATCTATCAGGATGGTATCCCTCGTTCAACACCTGGGATCCTCTTTCGGGCACAACTCCGATATCACCAATCGCTCCTTGTACACAAGTTGGTTGGGGAGTCGTCAACGAGAGCAATGTCCTGCCAATCATAGAGCATCTGAACGGGACATCTTCCATGTCAAACCGTCCGAGCGATGTGGAAATGTGCATGGAAGCGAATCAGGAAATTCGCGAGGCTTACTGGAATTAGGTCAATCCGTTGAATTCAATACACAGCGCGCCTTCGATATGTTATGAGGAAGGTCGTCCTGAGATGGAAGATCGCCTCATTGAGAGGAGCCAAAGAGCTCTCCAAATTCCTTGAGGTGGCAGAGAGGGTTGAAGTCCTAGGGCACTTGGCCGTCAGTTCCGAAGGAGTCACCCAGTTAGTCGAAATTAAGATGAGAGAAGGGCACTCAGTGGATGAGATCTCAAACTTTGACAGTTTCGAAGTCCTCGAACAGCATGAAGAGGATTCTGATGGAGTCCTCGTCAGTCTGTTGTGTACGCACCCTCTAGCGGTCTCCGCTATCGAGATGTCGAACATCCATGTACAACCACCCTATGGAATAGATGCAGAGCGCGGAATGGAGCTCAGACTGTCTGGTCACTCCAAGTCTATTCGTAGGTTCCTAGCCCTTCTGAGGATGATACTGCCGCCCGACAAAGTCAGCGTTCAATCCCTTAGAGGAGAGGAAAAGAATGGATGGTCCAAAACGCTGACTAAAAGACAGCGTGATGTCCTGACACACTCTGTACGAAGAGGTTACTACTCGCAGGATTCAAACATAACTCTGAGAGAGTTGGCTGAAGAACTTGGGATGGCCCGGAGCACCCTGGGGGAACACCTCCAGAGGGCAGAAGAAGAAATCATGAGAATGGTCGTCGATGACCTGAATTGACCCCGCAGGGGTCAAACCGAATACTCAAAGGTTGTAGCGGTGGTGTGCTCACTGCATGGTTCAGTTCCGACTGCCGATGTTGCCCGCGCCAGACGAGGTACCTTGGTCAGCATTGGTGAATGGTAACGAGGTCTCATTGCGGATAGAGGGTAATGCAATTTTGCTCGATGTGCTACGTGACAAAGCAGGCAGCCTCGGCACCAAGCGGGGCTGTGACATGGGCACCTGTGGGTGTTGTAGTGTACTGATTGATGGAGTACCTAGGCTGTCATGCTTGACTCTGGCCCAAGAAGTATCTGGATGTGGAATTACCACGATTGAGGGGCTAGCCGACGGTCATCATCTCCACCCGATCCAAAAAACCTTCACTGAGTGCGGAGGGAGTCAGTGTGGCTTCTGTTCGCCCGGCTTCTTAGTAGTCATCTCGGCGCTTCTGGAGGAGAACCCTGCCCCCAGCGACACTGAAATCAAGGATGCAATCGAGGGAAACCTCTGCAGATGCACCGGATACCAACAGATCGTTGATTCTGTCCGAGTTGCCTCTGAGATACTGGCATCAGGAGATAATGTCGAGGATTCCACTACGGCCAAGAGCGACCCCCATCCCAGCTATGGGGGGAATTGAGGTGACTCGATGAGTGAGGATAAAAATAGAGTAGAGGGTTATCGCCAACAGAGCGGTAAGTTGCCATTCTCTCGCCCGGGTTCTGGCGGCAGTCGCAAGACGAGCGAGCCTCGAGATGAGGATAAGATAGCGAGTATTAGAGGGAACGGTGGGCACAAGCACGACGACGTGGTAACCGGTTCGGCCGTTGGCCGGCCCACTGCATTAATCGATGGTCGATGGAAGGTTACCGGGCAGGCTCAGTACGGGGACGATGTGCGACTTCCTGGTGAGTTGGTCGGTAGGATTGTTCGTTCAAAGCACCACTATGCCAGAGTTCTGTCCATCGACGTCTCTGCAGCGATAAAGTTGCCTGGAGTGGTCGCTGTGGCCACCGGACAGGATGCCAGTGGAAGATTTGGTGTGCTTCCCGTGACTAAGGACGAGCACGCGATGGCCCAAGAAAAAGTGCGCCATGTCGGAGATTTGATTGCCTGTGTTGCCGCGATTGATGAGGCCACGGCAAGAGAAGCAGTACGGCTCGTTGAGGTCGAGTACGAGGAACTCGAAGCGGTCCACGACATGAGACAGGGGTTGGAGGACTCCGAAGAGCCCATTCATGACAGAGGCAAGTACCACATCGGTGCGTCAAACGTCCAAAAGAGGGTGTTCCAGGAGTTCGGTGATATCGAGGGCATGTCCGCCAATGCTGTAGTCAGCCACAACTCCAACTGGTTGTTTGCTGGTGCTAACCACGGATTCACGGAGCCTCATGCTGTAGTCGCCAATTGGGACCCATCTGGAAGACTGACACTTTACACTCCGCAACAGGTTCCGCACTATGTTCACAGGGCTCTAGCTGATGTCCTTGATATCCCGATGCACCAAATCAACGTCCACCGAACCTTTGTCGGCGGTGGATTCGGGGGCAAATCAGACCCGTTTCCGCACGAGATGTGCGCCGCCATATTGTCTCGCAAGACGGGTAGTCCGGTCAGGATTAACTTCGACCGCGAAGAGGTCTTCTGGGTGAATCGCGGGCGCCACCCATCTCGTATCGGAATGAATCTGCATGCTGATTCCAAAGGCAGGCTCTGTGGCATCGAAACTGATGCCCTAATCGATGGTGGGGCCTTCGCCTCCTTCGGACACGTCACCACTTACTACAACGGCGTGCTCCACACCGCTCCCTATGAAATCGGGGCTTTCCATTACACCGGAGCGAGGGTCTGGACCAATAAGCCTGCGAGCGGCGCGATGCGAGGGCACGGTGCGGTCAACTCGCGGTGTGCAGTTGAAGTCGGGATGGATGATATCGCCGAACAGTTGAATGTCGATCCGATTACCCTTAGACTGGCCAATCTCCTGCCTCCTCACTCCGCAACCATCACTGGATTCAGAGTCACCAGTATCGGTATGCGCGAATGCCTTGAGCGCGTAAGACAAGCTTCGGGTTGGGACGACAAGTTCCGTAAGCTGCCCGACGGTCACGGAATCGGCATCGGTTGCGGCTTCTTCATCTCGGGTAGCGGACTGCCCATTCACTGGGAGCCGAACAAGTTCCCTCACGCCACCGTCCACCTCAAAATCGACATGGACGGAGGGGTCACAGTCCATACCGGGGCCGCCGAAATCGGCCAGGGTTCTGACACCGTAATCGCCCAGTCGGTAGCAGAAGTTCTGGGCCTTCCTCTCGACATGATAAGAATTAGGAGCAGAGAGACTGACACCTCTCCGGTCGACCTCGGCTCGTACTCGTCTCGTGTGACTTTCATGAACGCCAACGCAGCCATCTCCGCAGCGATGGAAATACGGCAGGAACTCTTGGAAGCAGCAGCAGCAGCGACTGATGTGCCTGTTGAGAGATTAGTGATTGGTGATCGACGAATCTACAGGAAGGATGACCCCGCAATCGGAGTTTCATATCTTGAAGCGCTTCACAAGGCGCAGGAGGACAGGGGAGCTCTAGTGTCATCTGGTGCCTACCGGACGCCTCCGATGGGGAGAGTACACAAGGGAGCCGGTGCAGGAATCGCCCCTGCCTACTCATTCTCTGCCTACATAGCCGAGGTAAAAGTTGACATCGAGACTGGACAGACCAAGGTGCTCAAGGTGTGGGCCGCACACGATTGTGGTAAGGCACTCAACCCGCTGTCTGTGAAAGGTCAGATAATCGGCTCATGCCACATGGGCCTAGGCCAGGTCCTCAGTGAGGAAATGAAGTATGGTAGAAACGGTCACTTGATCAACCCCGACCTCCTCGATTACAAGATTCCAACCATCCACGAGATGCCCGAGATAGTGCCCATCATCGTCGAGTCGAACGACTCCGAGGGCCCATTTGGTGCGAAGGAGGCGGGTGAGGGGCCCCTTCTGCCTATCCTACCTGCAGTTTGTAATGCCGTGTACGACGCGATCGGAATCCGCACCAGCGAGTTACCAATCACTCCAGACAGGGTGCACAGGATGGTCGAGGCTCGATGCAAGCAGGAAGGAGTTGCCCCGCTTGACCTAAGTTCACCCGAATTGCATCATTCGGAACTACAAGGGGTCCTCGAGGCTCGTGCCTCTGAGCACGCCTCACGTGATGCCGCACGGACGACGGACTCAGCCCCTTCTGACTACAACAACGGAGCTCTCTTCGGTTTTGACCCAGAGATACCTGCTGATGAGCAAGATGAGCGTTGGGTCGTCAGTGTCACCCCAAGCAGCGACTACATGGAGAGTCCACGCCTCGCGGGGAGCGCTTGGAAGCACACTGAGAGGCGGCATGGAGGTGATTCCTGATGCGCATGCCACCGTTTGAGCTTCATACGCCCGATTCACTCGATGGGGCTCTCTCACTAGCCGGAGACTTACAGCAGTCGAATCGGGAATTCGATTGGGTCGCCGGTGGGACAGATTTGTTGCCCAATTACAAGTGGCACCTCAATTCCAAGCCGCACGTCATCTCTCTGGCCAGCGTCCCAGAACTCTCTGAATTGTCCGAGACTCATATCGGCGCAATGGTGAGGTTGCAAGATTTGGCTGATTCAGAAGCGGTGCACCCACTCATAGCAAAGGTGTCCAGTATGATTGCCAGTGTGATGATACGTCGTTCGGGCACGGTTGGCGGGAACATTTGCCTCGACACGAGGTGCTTCTGGTTCAACCAGTCCGAGGAATGGCGAGAGTCGATTGAATGGTGTTACAAGTGCGACTGTGGAACTGGTGCCGACTGCAGGGTTATTCCAAACCAAAACACTCAATGTGTAGCCACCTACCAAGCCGATTTGGCTCCGGTTCTGATGTGCCTTGGTGCAACGATTCACCTAGCCGGACCTTCGCAGCGCAGGTCGATGCCTCTAACCGAATTCTTCGAATTGGACGGAATTACTCGGAATGCCCTCGCACCTGGGGAGCTGGTGACCCACCTCACCCTGCCTGATGACGTCTCGGAGTGGAGAGGTGATTATCAAAAACTGCGGCAGAGGGAAACTTGGGATTTTCCCGAAGCAGGTGTCGCTGTGCTCTGGAAGTCAAGGTCTGATGGCTCTCCAAGCGATCTCAGGGTCGCGACCACAGGACTGGAGTCGATTCCGGGCTTCCACTCCGCCGAGGCAATCGCGACACTAACGAGCTGGAATGGGGGCTCTAGTGTTGACGAACTGGCTGAGGCGGTCAGAAAAGCGGTCAAACCGGTATTGAACACGTGGTACCCTCCATCATACAGGCGCAAGATGGTCAAGGTCTTAACAAAGCGAGCGAGCAGCGGCCTATTGGAAGTCTAGTATGAAATGGGTTCTGAGCGCAGGAGTCGCCCTATTTCTCCTGACCTGTGCTGCACCGGTTCAGGGACAACTAGGATCTTGGGAATTAGGAATAGACTACCCACAGGATAACGAAGATGTGCCCTTCAGCGTCGGCACCGACGGAGGCGTCTCGATACAGTTCTTTGTCAACAATGAGGAGCTCCTCGACATTGGCGTCGAGTTCGACTACGAGATTCCATTTGGGGGCGAAGCGGACGGACCCGAATCGGAGATTATCGAGGCGGGGGAGAACAAATCGTTCACGCTCACGGTCTCGGGCATCGACGTCTGGAGTTACGCTGCTGACTCCAAGGAGGAGTTCACAATCTCAGCCACGCTGATGACCCGGCAAGGAATACCTGTCGGCCTGCCAGGTGAGGGGCGAGAGGCAGTAGGCAATCTGAAGATACCAACCATCTACTCGCTCGAGGTTGACATCTCCGACCCTGTCGGAGCTATGAACGCGGGCTCTGACGTCATTCTCACGGTTACCGTGACCAACAAGGGAAATGTTCAGGACAAGGTTGGAGAAATCGAAGTGAGTGATAACTGCCCTCTGCTAACCACTGACAACGGACTAGACTCCCTGATGACCAGCAACATCGGTGCAGGGCAGTCCGCCGAAGCGAATCTGATTGCAACGGCATCGGAGAGTCATCCCCGTAGAAACTGCAAGATTGAAGTCTCTGTATCCTCCAACGGAGCGATGAACTCCGGAGGCTCTGTGATAGTCGATGACGACACTACGGTGACTGTGGAGCCTCCTCTCGTTGCCGACGAGGATAATACTGATCCAGTGGATACTAGCGATCCAGTAGAAATTGTCAGTTCTGGCCTCCCAGCACCCGGAATCGCAACTCTGATTTGTGTCTTGGCTATCGCTTCACTAGTAGTCCCTAGGAGATTCTAATAATTTCCCTCTTTGCACCCAATAAGAGGAGATTGCGGGGGTGCATTAACAGCACTAGGCGTACAGAAATCGGGCCGGTGGCATGAACTACCGTGAGCAACATATAACTGTGAAATGACGCTCGCGAAAGCACCGTAGGTGCTGTCTAAGTATTTCAATAGATAAAATGGAGGTTACCCGATGGCTGAAGAAGATAAACGGGAAGTTCAATTTGCCACCTACATCATCGGCGCCATCACTACTACTGTAGTACTGCTACTGCTGCTTCCGATGCTTTTCGTCATGGGAAAGTCCACCGCCTACTCAGCGTATGAGGAGGAGGAACTCTACCAACTCTCAGCTATGCGCAACAGCCTCGATGACAGTGGTGATGGCTATTTCATCGCTAACACTATGTCAACACCCATGCTTGTCAATGACTGGAAGGACCCGCACAGGACCATGCTCCTAATCATAGCCCCCGAGAAGCCGATAGACGAGACCGAGGCCGATGCTATCTACGATTTTGTTACTGAGAAAGGGGGCAAAGTCATCGTAGCAGCCGATGGAACCAACGCCAACAGACTGGCTACCAAATTCGGTGTGACCTTCTTCGGCGATCCGTTGAACGACGAGAATCAGCACTGGCTTGAATACGACTGCGAGCCGAGCCCATGCTACCCTTCTTGGCAGAACGTGTGGAGCGTCGCAGCCGTCGAAGAGGATGTCAACGAGATGCAGGCCGGAGCCGCTAGCAAAGGCTGCTCAGATTTTCAGATAGTTAACCAAAACCCCGACTCCTGTAGGATTCCCGTGATGTTTCGCTCGCCTACCGGAATGAAGTTTGAGCCTTCTCTCAGAGACGATACACACCCTGACGAGCGAGATGTCAGTATCCTCTCTAGAGCATCCTCTTCGGCGTTTATCGACCTGATAGGAGATGGAGATGCGAGTAATCCTCTGAATCCAGCCCCTGGAGATCTCTCACTGATGATCCGTTTCGACTATCCTAATATCAGCGCCTACGATCAGGTCCGCGTAGGAAAGAGCGGTCTGGTCGGAGGGGACGTAGGCGAGATTAAGGTCACTGGGAGCATAGTCTTCGTATCGGATGAGGAAGCTTTCTCTAATCGCCTATGGACTCTTCCAGTGGCTGTGGAAGAAGGTTCAAGTCCTACCTGTGAAGGCGTTATTGGGAGTTGCTGGATGCAGGAAATTCACGACAACAATGAGTGGCGAGGCAACGAGGTGTACTACAAATTGCTAATTCACTCGATGATGGAGCACAACAATCTCGAGCTCTCGGGAGAGATTAGGAATGATGTCTCGAACTTCCAAGTCGTGTTCGACGAGAGTCGTCATATCACTGGACTCGTATCGGCACCTTTCGTGGAAAGTATGGGGACAGTCGTCCTACTTACTTCTAACAACTTCCTGAAGTGGCTAGTGGTCCTGAACGTAGGCCTGCTCCTACTGGTCGCAATGATGGTGGTGCCTGAGAAGGAGAACTGGCGGCATGTCTTCGATTTGACTAGATTCAACCAGCGTCCCACGAAACTTGATCCAGGTACCTATCGCCTGCGAGTCCAGCAAGCTCTATTCACCAAGATTAGGGTGCATCACGATCTCACTAGAGATCAAATGGCGTCGAAGCCGCCATCAGAGATTCAATCGATGATTGGCGACCCGCGGCTCGTCGAGTTGGCATACAGTAAGAGTAAGACCTATTCCCCCCAAGAATTGCGAAAACTAATGCAAGCGATTAGACGGTGGGGTAAGAGCAATTAAAAAAAGGAGAGATGAAATATGAATGCAACACCACCAGCCGAGAAGAAAAAGGAAGACCCTCCTCCAGACAGTGTCGAGAAGGGTTACGCGGAGAAGGCCGAAAAGGCCCGCGGGAAGAAGAAGATGAGTGCCAAGTTGACTGCTGTTGGCGCAATCGGAGGAGCCATTAGCACTGAGGTGCAGAAGGTAATCATCGGGAAGGCGCACGTTATCGACAACGTCCTAGTAAACATCCTCTCGAACGGCAACCTGCTGTTCGAAGACTACCCCGGACTTGCCAAGACTTTGATGACGAATACCTTCGCTGACGCATTGGGATGCGACTTCAAGCGTGTTCAATTCACGCCTGACCTGCTCCCTGCGGACATCACTGGAACTAACATCTACGACGCCAAGAAGGGCGAGTTCTCGTTCAAGCCGGGACCGATCTTCTGTAACCTGCTGCTCTCTGACGAGATTAACAGAGCGCCCCCGAAGACACAAGCGGCTCTTCTGGAGGCAATGCAGGAGTTGCAAGTCACGGTCGGTGTGGTTACTCACAAGTTGCCCGCACCATTCTTGACTATGGCGACACAGAACCCTGTGGAGCAAGAGGGTACATACCCACTGCCTGAGGCTCAGCTTGACCGTTTCATGATGAAGATGAGTGTCGGTTATCCCGACCGAGCTGATGAGGTTGAAATTCTCAACCGACGTATCGCCCGGAAGAAAGACGAAGTGGAAGTTGAGGTCATCACCGACCCAGCCCGAGTTGTCGCAATGCAGCAGGCTATCGAGGAAGTCTACGTCGACCCTGCGGTCAGACTGTACATGGTCGAGATTGTAGCCAGGACACGCGAGGACCCACGGGTCTTAGTTGGATCATCGCCGAGAGGTTCTCAGGCGCTGCTCAAGACCGGACGAGCCGCCGCAGCTATGCGCGGTCGCGACTTCGTTACTCCTGATGACGTGAAATCAATTGCAGAGCTGGCTATCGCTCACAGATTGATTCTGAAGCCTGAGCATCAAATCAAGGGCCTAGAGAGTGGAGAAGTCGTCCAAGATATCCTCCGCCAAGTTCAGGTTCCAACTGTCTGAGTAAGACGTACAGGTATCCTGAAGAGGAGGTGAGTGGCGTGGCATGGAGCAGGAAGTCAGCGATGTTCGCAGCGCTGGCCATCGCTCTGTATCTGCTTGGCCTCGTCCTGCGCAACACACAGTTGGTGACAGTGGCTGTGGTGCTGCTATCATTCCTGACGTGGGCAGCATTCCGCACCTCACATGCCGATGTGGCTTCATCTGGCAGAAGGATGGATGATGCCGATGCAGACGAGGGAATTCAGTTGCACACAATTTCGGCGCTACGTCGTGTATCCTCTGTGAGGATTTTTGAAGATGGTGAAATCGATGTCACCTTGCGAATCCAGAATCGCTCCAATCTCTCCAAGGTTCTGGAGGTCAGGGATCGAGTTCCAGAAGTAATGCGCATCAAGAAGGGTGCGAACTACGTACTTATGGAACTCGGACCTCAACGTGAGACCGAGATCTCATACACGATTGAGACTCCTCTCAGAGGATTCTACACAATTGGGCCCGTATGTATCCGAGTTCAGGACGCCTTCGGGTTGTTCCATAACGAACGCGAGATTCACCTGTATGATGACTTCCTAGTCTTCCCCAAGATGGAGGACATCAAGGATGCTATGATCAAGAGCAGGGTGCCAAAGATTTTCACCGGCGCTGTGAACATACGAAATCCTGGCGAGGGTTCAAACTTCTACAACCTGAGAGAGTACGTCCCTGGAGATCCGATGAAGAAGGTCAACTGGAATGCAACCGCTCGCAGTGCGGGCAAGATGATGGTCAACGAGTTCGAGCGCGACGCAGTCAGTGACATCATACTGATTGTCGACAGCAGGAGTATTGCCGAGACTGGTCCAGTGAGCCGTAACTCTCTCGTTTACAGCACTAGGGCTGCCGCTAGTCTCTCTCAGTACTTCCTGTCTCGGCGTGACTCAGTCGGACTGGTGACCTATGGTGACGAAATCGTATCAGTCGATCGTGACACTGGCAAGAAGCAATTGTATGTGCTGCTCACCAAACTAGCGGGCGCCATGGCAAAGGGAAACACCCCTCTGAAAGTGGTTACTGATCGTATCATGCCTCACATCAATCGAGGTAGCCCAGTGATTATCATGAGTCCTCTCGAGGATGATCCGACGATAGTCAATGCAGTCCGCGACTTGAGATCGAGGAACTTTGACGTGACTATACTCTCCCCAAGTAGTCTTGAATTCGAGTTCGATGCGCGTCGCCTCGATCGAACTGGATATGAGGTCCTCAAGACCGAGCGAGACATCCTGCTCAGCGAGCTGCGAGGCCTTGGTGCCAACGTGATGGATTGGGAGCCCGACATGTTGCTCAACACGGCTCTGACAGGAGCGAGGGGTTTCTAGGAGGATTTTGAATGGCTGACGATAATGCTACAGAAGACGGGGTTAGTGACACCGCACACTTGTATGAAGGGAAGACCGTAAGTTCGGCCCCTCCAAGCCGCAGGAAAGCGGCTGGTCGTCTGAAGTCCAGCACTGAAATACCAAAGGATGCAGTTCCCGAGGTTCACGTGCCTACTATCATCGAGTCATTTTTCGGAGGACCGATTGTCAACACAACGAAATTCCTACCTCCCGACAGGATGGTCGCATCGCTGCAGATGGGCGCTGCTGGCACACTGCTGATTCTGTGCCTGCTTACATTCATGGTCACCCCTGTGAGCGGGACCGCTTGGTTCACACTCAGTAACATGTTAGGAATACAGACTCTAGGAGGAGTTCTGCATCTGATAATTATCCTAGGTGGCCTGATAGGTGGACTGTATGGCATCTTCCAGAGAGACCAGAGGGCCCTGTTAGCCTCTTACACTCTACTTATCCTAGTGACTCTACGCTTCGCGGGAAGCAAGGTTGACTTCGGTATCGACTTCTTACCCGAAGGAGAGGTTTACCAAAAGATGCTGTTGCTACTCTACGCTGTATTCCTAGTAATGTACATGGAACTGACAAGTGGTATCATCCGGTTCTCTATGTTGGACACCTCGATTCGAACTGGTGAAGTCTATGTTATGCAAGTGACTAAAATCACCTCACGCTACCACAAATCCTTACTCATCACTCCTCTGATAGCTGCCTCAGTTGCTGGACTGACTCTACTAATCAATCTCATCATCCCTGCCTTCGTAGGAATATTTGACGATGTTTCGGCTATGCGGTTGCGGGAGAGCGTTGAACTGACGAGTGTCTACGGTGTCGCTCTCGGTACCGTCATGGTGTTCACGGTGATTGCTGCTATGTTCGCAGTCAACCTGCCCCTGCGTATCCAGCAGATGCGCGAAAGAGATGCTTGAATCATTCAGATTCAATGTAGCCGCCTAACATACCTAGGTCTACGAGCACCAGCATCGCCACGGCCTCGACCACTGGAGCCGCCCTAGGTCCAATGACAGGGTCATGCCTGCCGCTCACCTTGAGAGGTCGTACCTCGTCGCTGGGGAGATGAAGCGTGAACTGTTCACGGGGCAGGCTGCTTGGAGGCTTGAAGTGAATTCTTACGCTTATCGGGGCGCTAGTGGAGCGTCCGCCAAGCGCACCATCTGCCTGAGCAGCATCCGCTCCTTCAGGAACCGGATCTGAGTCACCAGGTAGCCAAGCATCGTTGTGCTCGGAGCCCCGCATGACTGATGCGCGGACTCCACTAGAAAATTCGATGGCACGAGCACCAGGAATTGCCATCAGACCTCTTGCCAAAGACGGTTCAATGCCGTCAAACCACGGCTCTCCAACACCCATAGGGAGTCCTTCGATGAGTAATTCAACCACAGAACCGACGGTGTCCAAATCTTTCCTGACGAGGTCAAGGTGCTCGGACATCTTCTCTGCGGCTTCTGGATCACGGCAATTCAGCCTCCCCATATCGGTTGACGAATCTAGTCGAATATCTCGGTCAAGCTCGAACAGAGGTCTCGCACAGACTTCTCCGACGCTGTGCAGATGCGCTGAGCAAGACCAGCCTGCTTCGTCCATTAGGACTTTCATCTGGCTTCCAGCGGCGACTAGGCCAAAGGTGAGTCTGGCAGATTGAGAACCGCCTCCTCGGGGATCATTGGCCCCTTCAGAGCGGACATCCTCAACCATGTCGGCATGACCTGGACGAGGATGGTCGGGCAGGAAAGAGTAGTCCGAAGACCTGACATCTGAGTTTCGCGTAAGCAGTAGTATTGGCCAACCCGTTGCCTTGCCTTCGTATACACCAGTCATGACCTCGCAATCATCGCCCTCAGAGCGTGACGAGAGGCCTTTTCGACCGGGTCGCCGCCTCAATATGGCTTCAGATAGTTCTGTCTCGTCAATTTCGGTGCCAGGAGGCATGCCCTCGACCAGCGCTCCCACGCATAATCCATGGCTCTCGCCAAATAGAGTCACTCTGAGATTGTCGCCGAACCTCATCCCCATGGAGAGGCCTCCTCGTCCACAGGCTCTGATTCAATGAATTTGGAATGAATCACCCGCATGTTGGACTCAGTCAAGAAATCAGCCAGTTGCTCTACACCTTGTTCGTAGCAGACAATGGCAATAGCAGGACCCGAGCCACTTACTCCTGCTGCGATTGCCCCTCTCGCGATTACTGAGTTGCATACCCTCAGAGCTTCGTCGTCGCCAGTCGCAGCAGCTACGGCCATCCCATTTACTGACATGGCACTGAGCACGGAGCCACTAGATAGTGACGCCATTGCTCGCTCGAATATCTTCCCCTGATTCGAGAATGAATCGGATTGCACCTTGGCCGACCTTGGACCTCGTAGAGCAATGAGGACAGTGAGTCCTTCGTCAATGTCCCCTTCCAGCAAGACTGAGTCACGTGAGCTCTGAATGGGGTCGACCAGTTTCCACCCTGGAGAGATGGCAGCCCAAGCGTCATCCATGCTGCCGGTGATTGTACACCCGGACCTTCGCTGGGCCGCGACGGCGATGTCTACAATGTCGAAATCACTGAGCGCGGTCCATGAGGCCTCGTTCAGTGCCATTGCTGCAGCACATGCTAGAGCAGCACTGGATTTCAGGCCCTGTCCTATGGGGACTTCGCTGCTCACCCTCCACCCAGTATCATCTGGTCGAGGGTAGCCTGATTCAATCCACACACCCATGACTGAATCCAGAATTCCGTGTTCGTCGGGAGAAACTTCGGCCTCACCGACCACTAGACTCACTTCTGTAGAGAGATCGATGCCGATCGAGCATCCCTTGCCGAGGCCGGCTGCGTGAAGCACGGAAACTCCGCCGTTAGCGCTGCCCCTCCCAAGGACGGTCATCTCTCAATCACCTCGCCACGAAGAGCCTGTCCGATATGCCTCATACTACTATCAACACGAATTAGAATTTCATCACCGACATGCAAGTCAGTCACCGAAAGTGCATCGCCGGTGGGAGAGATAAGTCGAACAGTCTCTGCCTGTTGGGCCATAATCTGCCCCTCGACAGAGTTGCATTCGAATCTCACTACGAGGAATGGCCGGCGCTCTATCTTGAGACGCCCGATGACGGCTGAACGCTGGCCCCCATCTAGAGAAATCACAGCCACCTCGTCACCTGAGTTGAGTTCACTAAGATACTTGGTTGATCCATTCGCCATTAGAGCGTAAGCGTGTACTGCGCCAGCATTCACTCTAAACGGACGAGAGGGGATGTACTCTGAAGGGAGAGTCTCCCCATGGACGAGACAGAGAGATCCGGAAGAGGATCCTATTGCCATGCCTTCTCCAGGAGATAGTCTTTCAATCAAATCAACGCAGAGCCTTTCGCCGACGCCACCTGACTCGACGGCAATGACTGTTGCAGTCGAGATTTCACTGGGCTCTTGTTCAGTGTGGCCGGAGACTGTCTCCGAGGTGAAAGCCCTAGCCGCTACCCAGAGGGTCTCTGAACCGGACTCAGGCGGTAGTAGGACCGCGTCGACACCGTGTTGTAGCGCGAATGCGGCGCCGGGAAGATCGACCTCATTGTAGATTGCAGCCGCCACCTTGGTCCCGCTTCCTGAAGAAGCTGCGACTATGTTCTCGAGGGGGATCATGGTCCAGTCAGAGCACCTTACCAGTATCCATGGCACCATCCCAACGAGGGAACGGGCCTCATCCTGACCACGGTAGTCGTCCAAAGCTATCTCAGCGACATCAGGAGCATTTCCCCGCCAGACGCGACTGGCTCCCTCTGGAAGAGAGGATGATGGAGATTCAGTAGCGTCGAGCCAGAGTTCCATAGTATCATTCTCCGAGTAATGCTGCGGCATCCGCAGCGCTGGCACCTTCGTGAATGACCTGTCTGAGAGCAGCGACACACGCAGCTGGATTTTCTGAGGCGAAGACCTGTCTGCCCATGCAGACTCCCGCCCCTCCAGCTGACATTGCCTCCTCCACGATACCCAAGGTGTCTGAAAACGGTGTACCAGATGGTCCACCAGCAATTAGAACGGGGATCGGTACCGCCTCGGTGACAGAGCGGAATGAGTCGGCCGAGCCAGTCCAAGGTACCTTTACGACGTGGCATCCGAGCTCCCAAGCCAGCCTAGCAGCATGTGCGATACCACCAGTCTCGTCTCCGTCAATCAGTTTGAGATTAGGGCCGCGGGGGTAGATCATCCCCAGCACGGGCAGGCCCAGTGAGAACGACTCAGTAGTTAGCGCGCCTAGGGCCGCAATCATCTCGGGCTCGGATTCGTCACCGAGATTGACCTGTCCCGACAGAGCCATGGCTCCGCGCTGCCAGCACTCCTCGGCACTTGCCACACTCACCTTTGATTGAGAGTGCGATCCGCCGTGGACTGTAGAAGCCGAGACGTGGCATACGAAACCACCCCATCCTGTCAAATCGGCATGATGGCTCAGGGCGCCCTTGTGCAGGACGATGGCGTCTGCACCACCCGAAATCACAGTCTTGACTACAGAATCCATGTCCTCTAGCCCTGCCTCGGGGTAGCCGGATGCACCGTGGTCCATAGGAACCCAGACCCCTTTACCGCCGGGCAGAATCCTAGCGAGTCGGTCCTCGAGAGTATCTGCCATGCATCCTCGCTAGTGCTTCATCACTTGAAAGGTGACGCATTCAAGCATTTGACGGATACTCGCTCCCGAAGGGAGCGGATTAGAGATTCAGATCAACAATCAGGGGTGCATGATCGGACACGACCAGTCCGCCCTCACGAAGCACCTCGGCGGATTTGAACAGGGAATCTGCAGCCGAGTTGGCGAGCACGTAGTCGATTCTCCAACCACGGTCTAACTCTCTCGCCCTACCGCGATTCGACCACCATGTGTATGGTCCCTTAGTCGGCCCAACATGAGTCCTCAATAAATCGTGCCAGCCGCTATCAAGCAGACGGGTGAACCACCTACGTTCGTGTTCAAGA
>Ga0163108_10001699_pt1 | contig 16055 bp, 16 predicted proteins | sample Fk1155metaG_FD_109644 | JGI IMG/M metagenome (GOLD analysis project Ga0163108, IMG submission 109644) | Marine microbial communities from the Central Pacific Ocean - Fk160115 155m metaG | ecosystem: Environmental > Aquatic > Marine > Oceanic > Photic zone | place: The Central Pacific Ocean...
CCCTTCGCAATTGAAGCCGGCGACTGGACCTTGCGCAGGGCGCTTCATGCGAGCGGGGGGGTGTCAGGCGTTGAATTTGAAGCCTCCCACAAAGGCTCAAACCCGGGGATCGGCCCCTTCCTGATTCGTATCGAGCCCGGAGAAGATCCAATGAGGGGGCTTCGCTCGGCCCATTACCTCTGCCGCCATCCGGCTCTTCCCCGCGGCCCCTACAGGGTCGAGTTCAAAGACTACATCGAGCTGAATGGAATCAATGTTTCCACAAGAAGAGAACATTTTCATCTCCACGGACAAAAGGAAGCCTTCCAGAACCCAGGGGGCGCAGCCGACCGCCCTCTCTGGACGGAGAGCCTCGAGGGCATTCGTTTTCTCAGCGACAAGGAACTCGGGGAGCTTTTAGGCGAGGCCGTAAAACGTACGGATAAAGGCTGATTTGCGGGATTTTGTTTCCCCCGGGAAAGGTTTTCCGGAAAAAGGGGAAAGATGTCGTTTGTATTAATATTCAGTCTAAATAGTATTCATTCTGTGTTCGCTGAGGGCGTCGCGCCAAACGCGGATAGCGGCTTTACTGGCCAGCGGCAGAACGCAATTGAAGTGAAGAATTAAAATGAGAGCGGGTTGTGAAGAGACCCGGTCTACCGTCCGCAGGTCCGCAAGAATGTCATGCGGATTGTTTGATTTGCTGTAGAGGAGAATGCATGGCCGGGAAGACTTTCGGATCAGTGTTTGATCGACAAATGTTTGTCAATATCCAAGGCGAGATTCAACCTGCTGAGTCAGCCTCGGTCAATGTCATGGATCACGGGTTTCTTTACGGCGATTCCGTCTATGAAACAATCCGGACCTACAAGAAGGTCCCCTTCCTGCTTGCGCGCCACCTTGATCGGCTGCAGCGCTCCCTGGGGCGAATCTACCTGGAGATGCCCTGTTCCCGGGCGGACCTTGAAAGTCAGATCCAGAAGACCATCGACGCGGTGCCCGTAGAGAGCGACCTGATTATGCGGATTGTCGTGTCGCGGGGGGTTGGCCCCATCGGGCTGGACATAGGGTCCTGCACCCAACCCCGCTACATGATCTATGCCATGGAGCTCACTCCGGACTCGATACCCGAGGAGGCGATGCCGGATCGCGGCGGGGGAGGCGTCCACGTGGTCGTATCCAAGGTCAGAAGAAACAGCCCGCGAGCGTTGGATCCAAGCATCAAGAGCGGCAACTTTCTCAACAACATCCTTGCGTTCAAGGAAGCACGCGATGCCCGCGCCCATGAGGCCGTCCTGTGCACCTCGGATGGGTATATCGCGGAGTGCACCACCGCCAACATCTTCCTCGTCAAAGATGGCTTCATCTGGACTCCGCGCCCCTGGGGTATCCTGGATGGCATCACCCGGGCCGTACTGTTTGAAGAAGCCGAAGCCGCCGGCATCCCCATTTCTGAAACCGACATCCCCCCAGAGGCTCTCTTCAACGCTGACGAGGTCTTCATTACCAGCTCGGTCAAAGGAGTCGTTCCTGTCTGCATGGTAAATGGGCGCGGCGTTGGCGTTGCCAGGGAAGCGGATGAAGGGCGGCGGGGTCCGCTGACCCACACGCTCCAGAAACTCTACCAGGTCAGGATGGAAAACGAGCACCTCGCCCATTCCAACCCTGGCGAGCCCGCAGGCTCCCCGAGGGAATCTAACGCCGACGTCGATTGAGCTGGATCAACTCGCTTCGCAGAGCCTCTCGGTTACGTTCGGCCGCTCGGCCTTTCGTTGAGGCATGTGAACTGGTGGCAAAAAAGCTGGAGTAGGCAAAGAGGGCGTAGCCGGGAGACTCCAGTTTCCGCGTTATGCCGATCTGCCTTCTGAGGTCCGCGCCGCCGTCCATGATGTGGGCTCCGAGGCCGAGTATGAGATGCTTTCGCCCGGCCTGGGCTATATCCTTGCGGGCCAGCTCCTCGAACCGGACATGGCTGACCTCGTAATTCATCGGAAGAACATCATCTATCCAGCCTGAGCGGAGCCAGGCGGGGGAGTCCTGAAAAAACACCTTGCGGCCTCTGCTGAGATCGCGAATGACCGCGGCGGAAACTACGCACCGCGGGCGGGCCGCGCGGGCGGCTCTGCTGATATCGCGGACCACTGCGTCAACCGCCTTGCGTCTGAATTCATCCCAACGAGCCGGATAGCGACTCGGAAACCCTTTCGTTTCATTCCGGAAAGCCCGGAGCGTCTTATTGTCATAGGGCACCTGGCCCTTTTTATCCGGATCCGGAAAAACAAACCGTATGTAGTCAAGATGAAGGCCGTCAACCTTGTAGCGAGCTACTAGGTCTCCGAGAACCAGAGCCAGGTGCGTGCGGACTTCGGGGTTGCAGGGATTCAGCATTGAGTAATGCGAAGAACTCCTCCAGGTCTTCCCGTCCCGATCGGTCAAAAACCAATCAGGATGCGTATGGTACAGATGGCTTTTGTTCGTCGGGGGAACCTTGCCCTTCCAGCCGGCCAGTACATTTGCCCAGGCATGTAGCTGCATAGCATTTTTCCCTGTCTCCGAAACCGCTATGGCAAGGGGGTCGAATCCGGGGTCCTGCCCGCCGAGCTCCTCGGCCCAGGGCTCATGGCTGGACCTGTAGAAAGCATCGGACCTGCCCCGGACCTGAAAATAGATCCGGTTGAGCCCGAGGGATTTACAGTTTTGAACAATGGTCCGGATGTCGCCAGCAGTGCGATAATCCCATCGAGTTACCCAGATGGCCCGAACCTCCTGCTCCGCCGAAGCCGAGGAACCGGCCAGGGCGAGAAACAGAGCCAGGAGGCCGGAAAATGAATAGCCCCCGGGCTTGCTCCGTAGATAAATTCTAGTAACAAAAGCCATCTCTATATTATCGCCATTTGGAGCTCCCGACTTTAATGTCATCGATACCTCTACATACCTTTTCGCGGCTCATGGACATGGCGCGGGAGGTGGGATATCGTATGGCTCTCGGATATGGATAAACTTAAAATGCCATCAAGAAACCTGCCTTTGTCCGGACTGCTTATTTCTCTGCTCCTCGCAGGCTGCGGCACCTCGTCGCAAGACCTCCTGCTCGAAGTTCGCAAGGGTGAGACCTACTCGATTTCAGACCTGGGCCAGCACCTTTCATCTCGTGAGACGGCTGGAGAAGAGCTCAGCAAGGGTGACCTTGCGGCTATTGAACTGCTGCGCGATGTCGCCGGGACCGACCCGGCCGTGGCAAACCGAATGAGGGCCATCGCCGCCCTGGCCGGCCTGAAGTCGATTGAGAGCAAGGACACATTTACCAAGGCCTTAAAATCCGAATATTGGGGCGTTCGCTGGGAGGCCGCCAAGGCGATCACCGCCCACCCGGACCCGGGCGCCGTACCGAGCCTCATCTTCATGCTCAAGAATGAAACGGAAAGCATCATCCTCCTCGACGCCGTCAAAGCCCTCAGCGCCATCGGCGATGAGGCATCACTCAAGGCTCTTCTCCTGGTTTATTTTGACCTGACCCCTCGCCACGCCAACAACCGAATGAAGGCCCACGCCGCCCTCTGTCAAATTACCGGCAAAAACATCCCATTCGATGATGTCGAGGGATGGCTCAATTACTCCAGGACTACCCCCCCGGAAAGCAAACCGGGCGCAGCCGGAGAAAAGGAGTAGCCTTGAAACGCTGGTTGCTGCCCTGCGCCAAGCTTTTCGTGGCGGCCATCCTCATTTACTGGCTCATCGGCAGGGGAGGGCTTCCCATGGCCGAACTTTCAGGCCTGGGGGAGGGCTGGCCATGGCTGTTGCTCGCGCAGATTCCTTACGCCATTGTCCTGCTGCTGGCAGCTCTCCGCTGGCATCTGCTGCTGAAGGTCCAGGGGGTCCTTTACAGCTTCCGTGAGATCTACTCACTTGTCCTGATGGGGATTTTTTTCAACCAGGTCCTGTTTGGCTCAACCGGGGGAGATGTCATCAAGGCCTATTATGTCGCCAGGGACTCGAGCGAGCGGCGCGCCGCCGCCGCCCTGACCGTTTTCATCGATCGAGCGATAGGCCTCTTCGTGCTCATGTTGATCGCCTGCGCCGCAACGTTTTTTAATTTTTCTCTTCTGCAAAAGGACCCCAACCTCTGGAACCTCGCGGTCTTCCTCTGGATCGCCGTCGGAGGCGCCATTGCCGTTGCCGGGATCTTCTATCTCTGGGCAGGAAATGGCTCTGCTGACAAGAAGGCTGGGATCATTAAGAAGTTCGCCCAGATCCTTTACCTGTATCGCTCCCACCCCGGGGTAGCCGTCAAAGCCCTGCTGATCTCGGCCCTGCTGCATGTCCTGGTCGTCATCACCAACCTTTTCCTCCTCCGATCTCTCCTCCCGCAGGAATGGGCCTCTCTCCCCGCCCTGTTCCTGGTGGTCCCGCTCGCGCAGATCGTCATGGCGATCCCTGTAACGCCCGGCGCCATCGGAACTGCTGAAGTGGCTTACGACTGGCTCTTCAAGCTCGTCGGTTTCCCGGTGAAGGGCGCGCTTGTTTCGCTGTTGCAAAGATTGACCTATTGCTTCTGGGCTATTCCCGGGCTTGTGATTTATCTCAAAAATCGCAGGGTCTCACCCGAAAACGGCCCGCCTGCAGAAGAGGCGCCGGCGGAAGGCTGCGAGGCGAAGGCCGAAAGATCGTCTCCGGCTGGACAAACAGAAAGCTAACCTTTCCGCTCCCGGGTTGAAGGTCCGGCAACCAGAGCGTATCCTTGAGTCTTGGTGATCACTTCAGAGCTGCCCAGGTTGAATCGATGTTTCTACCCGTATTTGTCCGATTGATAGCCTCGATCTTCCTCGAAGGCGCCTGCAACCTCACCTTCCTTCTGCTCTCCCTCATCCCTTCGAGAAAAAACACAATGCGAAACAAGATGAAGTCCATCATGTGCGTACCCCGAAACAATCTTCTTTCCCTCTTCGCCCTTTGCGCTCTTTTCGGCAGCCTGGCTCTTTCTAATGGTTGCTCATCCTGCGATTCCAACCGGAAGCCTCTCTGGTCGGAAATGGGAGAGACCTTTGATCTCCTCAGCGAAAAATCTGATGCAGGTACGACGCTTTCAGGCGATCTTGGCGTCCTGCTGGACCCGGAATGGAACAGCCTCGCGGAAACCTTCCGCCATCTTCGCGAAAAAACCTCCTCCGCCGACGAATTGTCCGGCGATATCCAGATCTTCCTGGATCCCGAGTGGGGCGAGTTCATGGACACACTCTGCAGGCTTGCCCGGTAGGCCCGCCGGAGGACGAACCTCGGCTGTACGGTTATCTTTTGACCCTGCCAGCCACCCTTCTATAATCGCCCCAAGTCTTTCCGGGTATATCAATTTGTGCGGATCGTCCAGGCGGCCTAAATCCAGGCAGGTAAATCGTGAGTTTCCATACGGTGAAGATTCAGAGGGTCATCGGCCCAACGCCCAATGGGGCGGCGGTCCTTCTTGGCAATGAGGAAAAAACTTTTGTCATCTTCATTGGCTTTTACGAAGCCGCGGCCCTGATCCGGGAGATCAACAGCGAGGTCACCGCTCGGCCTCTTACCCATGAGTTGGTCCAGAACGTCTTCCTGGGATTCGACATCAAAGTGAAAAATGTCGTTATCTCGGCAATTATCGACAACACCTTCTGCTCCACCCTTGTTCTGCAGCAGGGGGTGGGGGAGGGGGCGGATGGAGATGACTGGAATGGCAAAAGAAACGAGGTGCGCATCGATGCCAGGCCCAGCGACTGCCTTGTTCTCGCCCTGAAAAGTAAAGTGGACATCCTCGTCAGCGATGAGGTTTTCTCGCAGGTCCAGGACGTCTCCCAGATGGCGGAGGATGTGGAGAGCAGCCTTGCAGGGATGATGGGGCCGCCCAGCTCAGAAGGAGATCTCCCCGCAGGGATAGACAAGACCTCCATGGTCGTCCCCGATGAACTGCCAATAGATCTTTTCCCCGAAGGCAAGGAGCCCAAAGAAGGTCTTGAGTGGGGGGGGCTGGACCTTACCCTTGAAGATGACCCGGCCGAGGGAGGCCGCGATGAGGAAGAACCCGATGACTGAAGCTGTTTATCAATCTAACAGAGGCGTATCAATGAACAAGAGTGCAAACTCTCGCGGCACTGCCAGGCAAGCTCTCATGCTCCTGGGTGTTGTTTTTGTGTTCGGTTTTGGACTGGCCGGCGGCGGCTTGCTGTTTCTCAATCCGGGCAACCCCCATGGAGCCGATTCTTCGCTCAGCCAGTTCCTTCCAACTGTTGCGGCCCAGTCGGCTGGAGCCCTTGGAGATGGAGAGTTTGCGTTTCTGGCAAATCGCAAACAGATCTGGGCCATCAATAAATCCGCAGGCCGCTTTGCCGGCTACCATTTCCGCGAAGATGAAGAGCGAACCATCGAAAGGACCAAGGTTGTCACCCTGGACCAGAAAATATTCCCTCCAGCCGATACGATTTACATGCTGAGCGACAGAAACCTCACCGAGGTCATCTGGATCTGCAATAAGCGAACTGGTGATGTCCAGCTCTGGTCTCCGCGGATCGGAGGAGATGTGACCTCCGAAAAGCCGCTATCGACCATGCAGGATCTCCTTCCCGCAAAGTAGGCAACTGACAGGGAACCCCCCATGGCCGATAATCAACCGACCCGAGGGTGGGGCATTGCGGTCTCTTCCGCTTCGATGGGACTGCGGGCGGCCCTCTTCGTATTGCTTGCCGCTGTAATGCTCTGCGGCTGCAACGGCGCCCCGAAAAGGGACCAGGAGCTCCTGCAGAAATACTTTCCTGATGACTCCCCGGACTCCGCCCTGGTCGGTTTTATATTCGCTGTCGAAACCTCGAGTTGGGATTCGGCCTACTCAAGGCTGTCCACGGGTAGCCGGGAAAAGATCAGCCCTTTTGAGTTCAAATACGGCCTTCCGCTTGTCAAAGATTCTCGAACGGGGATTCCCGTTATCGAAATCATCACCGGTGCCATCACGGACCGGACCGTATTGCCGCAGGTCCCCGGGCAATCAAAAAACATCTCCAGGGTGCAGGTCAACTACTATGGCAAGGACTCTGACGGGAGACTTGCCGCCTACCTGCTTGTCATCTATTTGAACGATGAGCGGGAGCCCGGAGCCGAAGAAGCCGCCTGGAAAATTGACCTCGTCAGGACTGCCGAGAAGCTCTCCGGAACCTGATCCGAACAGGACCTCGGACTTGCTTTCCTGGCAGCCTCTGGAGGCGCTCAGGACGGCTTGCAATGAACTTCTCCCGCGTTTCAACCCGCAACTCAGCCCCCCGCCCGGGCCGATAATGGTTGTTATGATGAGTTAATGGTGGGGCGGTTAAAACGTCTGCAAGGGCTCTCAGGGGCGCCTTCAGGCCCTCTATGGGCTCCTTGCTGAACGAGCGGCCTCGAGGCTGGAGTCGAATGCTTCCCGGGATGCTTTCTGGCCCGTGAACAGCTCAAATTGAACCAAACCCTGGGCCACCAGCATTTCATCTCCACGAATGACTTCGGCTCCCTTTGAACGGGCATCCTGGATGAACCGGGTCTCGGGAGGGTCGTACACCATGTCGAAAGCAATCGTCTCCGAATCGAAGACCTCTGCGGAAACAGGTGAAGGGTCATCGGCTTTGAGGCCCAGCGGAGTCGCATTGATGATGACCCGGTGGCGGTTCCCTGTTCCCAACTCACCAAGCAGTCCGGAGTTCACTCCAAGCTCCTCAGCGACAGCCTCCCCGCGCTCCTTGCTCCGGTAATAGATGGTGGGGCGGGCTCCTGCATCGAGAAGCGCCCGGGCAGCCCCCCTTGCAGCTCCGCCGTTTCCAAGTATTGCCGCGTCCAGGTCAGCCAGGCTGCCGAGGCGTCGCTCGAGAGGGTCCAGCACACCGTTGAAATCCGTATTGTACCCATGCAGGGCCCACCCGTTTTCACTGGCGACACGAACAAGGGTATTGGCAGCTCCGGAATGACTTGCGCGCTCATCAACCACGCTCGCAAGAGCCAGGGCATCGAGCTTGAATGGTATCGTAACACTCAGGCCTTCCAGGCCGAGAGGCTCCCAGCACTCCTCCAACTCGGAAAACTCAGAGAGGTAGATCGGTACATAGACCGCGTTCAATCCCGCGGCGCGCAAGGCGGGATTGTGCATCTGCGGTGACAGGGAATGTTCCACCGGATTGCCCGCGACCCCATACACCCTGGTCTCGAGATCAAGTTCATCTACCCTGTAAAGGTCCGCCAGTTGCTGCACAGGAAGCTGCCCGGGGGCGACTGCTGGTCCATGAGCCCCATAGGTCCAGGGAGCGCCTCTTGACAACGAAAGGATCCTGCTGGGACCGCCGGCGGGGCCCATCGCGAAACCAATGCGGCTCGCCCCCCCCGCCGGTTTCTGCGCGACCCATTCCAGCATCCGGACAGCATCGCCAAGCCTTTCGGCTGTCGGAACCACCTTGATAGCCGCCGGCCCGCACATCTCCATATCAAGCGTCAGCCGGCCTAACGCATCGGGGGCAATCATTCCATCGAAGTCATGCCATGAGAGCAGCACAGGCTTGCCGGACCCGAGCAGTTGACCTGCCGCTTCCGACCCGTGCTCCACATCTGCCAGGGAGGCCCCCCGATCGAAAGCCTCAAGGCAATAAGCTGCCCGCTCAGACTCGGTCCCGCCCCAGCGGCCGCCCTGCGACGAATGCCTCGGGGTAACCAGGACCGGCCTCGTCTTCGAGATGGAGGCGATCAATTCAAGAGACGCCGCACTCGAATCAAAAAGATCCGCGCGCACCTCGACTCCGCCGGCGCCCGCAGGGAGGGGCTCCCGGCAATTCTCTGGGGTAACAACGGCCAATACGCCGCTGAGGTTCAGGTCGCTCATGGCCCCTCTTGCCCTCCAGGCTGACCATCTTCGAGACGAAGACCATGGAGCGCCCATTTGCCGAAGGCGTCGGTTTCGATATTTACCGCATGGCCTGCGGACAACGCGCCGAGATTTGTCAACGCAAGCGTATGGGGAATGGCGGCGAAACTGAACCAGCGATCCGCCCTGTTGACCTCGACGATCGTCAGGCTGACACCGTCAACCGCTATGGAGCCCTTGTCGAGCATCTGGTCCATCAATCCGGGAAGCGCTGAGATCCTGAAGAGCACCTGGTCTCCCTGGCGCTCCATTTCAACGACCTCTCCCGTCCCGTCAACGTGACCGGTTACGTAGTGTCCGCCAAAAGAGTCCCCGGCCCTCAGAGAACGCTCGATGTTCACGGCATCTCCGGGCCGGAGAGCGCCAAGGGTTGTCTTTTCAAGCGACTCGGGAACCACCTCAAAGCTGACTGCGGCCGAGCCCGCGCCGTTGTCAAAATCAACAACCGTCAGGCAGGCCCCATTCACCCCGATACTTTCACCCAGCTCGACATCCCGCCAGGGCTCAGGGGAAGAATCATCCTTCACCTCCACCCGAAGGGCAAGTCCCCCGCCGGTGTCTACAGCAGCCTCAACAACGCCCGTTCTCTCTACTATTCCAGTGAACACTTTGCATCTCCGCTCCGAGTTTCAGCATCTACGCCAAGCTAACTAAATAAAGTGGAAGAAGACAAAGTTATCCTTGTTCGGTTAAAAAAAACCGTCAGAAAACAGAGTTCGTTAGGTTTAAAGGGAATTTATGCCTGCACCTGTAGCCGTAAGCCCGCTGGAAGCGTTGGCGGCCGTCACCGGGAAAATCAAACAAGGAACGGTCGAACGGGTCGATCTGGAATCGGCTGCCGGCCGCTATCTTGCGGAACCACTCCACGGAGCGGCCCGGTCTGCGGGTCAGCCTGCCGACCCCCCCGGCGTCCTCCGCTCGTCCTGCGACGGCTACGCGCTTTCGGACGGATGCGGGGCCGGCGACCGGCTGTCCCTTATAGATGAGCTGACCGGCCCGGAGGCACCTGGCGATCGGCGGATCCAATCCGGATCCGCCATTCGGGTTGAGACCGGCGACCTCCTTCCAGACAAGACCTGGGGGGTCCTGCCTGCAGATGACGGCACCTTGCTGGGAGCTGGAAAGCTGCGTGTCGAACGCCTTCCACAAGCAGGCGAAGGCGTCCTCGGCCGCGATGATGGAAAACCCATGATCTTTGAGGCCGGAAGTCTCCTTTCAACACGCCACCAGGCGTACTTGCTCGCCGCTGGAGTAGAGAAGGTCTGTGTTCACACTCCCCCGCGTGTCGGCATGTTGCTTCTTGGCGACGAGCTTACTGACCTTAAAACTGACCTGGAGGCCGGGCAGGTTCATGATCTAAATGGTTACTGGCTCAGGGACGCCATTGAAGACCTGGGGCTGGAGGTCATCTCTCTCGGGATCTCAGAAGATGGACCTGAGGGCCTCCGGAAACATCTCGTTCGCTGCCATACTCGCCAGTTGGACGTCCTCATTCTAAGTGGAGGAACAGGAGCCGGTATCACCGACCGTACCGCCGAAGCTATACAGGAATTGAACGGCAATGTGCTCTTCGAAAAATTATCCCTACATGGGTGTGATTCGCTGGTCTTTGGAAAGTTGAACAATATGGATGTTCTGGGACTGAGCGGCCTCCCACTCAGCTGTTCGGCTGCATTCGACCTGTTCTGCCGCCCCCTCCTGCTTGCAAGAAGCGGAGCATCGAAAGGTTATTGGAACTGGGCCTGCATGACTTACCTGGATGAAATTCTGGCTCCCCTGCCTCCCCTGGATAACAGGCCGGAAGACTGGTGCCTCCAGGTCGGAAAGCTCAGTGAGCATTCACCCGAAGCCCTTACACAACCAACAGTTAAGACATGGAACCCCGAGACTCTTTTCTGCCCTGTCGCGGCAGGATCCGAGGGCTGGGTCTTGAGGCCTCCGGAGCCCGAGGGAAAGCCGGTATTCTTCGCCAGGCAGCAGTAGCAGGTCTTTTAACCATAAGGTTTTGTGTAATTTTCGGTACGCCTCTTTACTCAATTTCCATCCGCTTGTGTAGATTGACAGTTTCGTTCTGTGTCATATAATCGTATGAGTGTCTCGTAATTGAACGAGGAAATCAGCTTCCTCTTGCAGTTTGAAGGACCTTGGCGGCTTCAGGGATTAGCTTGCAATCCCCCAATGTTCCGAAAACAATGAGTCGAGAAGTAAGCTGCGAGGAAATGAAGTTTTAAAATCAGACTCCTGTCAATCGCCTACAGTGCCGATGGATGGGTGTTGGGAATAAACGGGACCTTGACCGGGTCGGTGCTTTCTTTGGTTTCGCAATTTGCGAAATCCGCTTGAATCGTGGTCAGTAGAACCACAGCCGCCGGAAATAATGATTTGGTCCTGATTTGGAGGAATGAATAAATGAGTGCTCTGGCGAAGGTCTTCGTCGTTTTTGTTTTCCTGCTGTCGATTCTTTTCTTCGGCACATCAGCGACCCTCTATCTCACCCGCGAAGATTGGGCGGCGAACTACGACAAATATAAGGCTGCCGTAGAGGTGAAGGTTGGTGAACTCGATCAGCGCAACAGTGACCTCAAAGGCGAGCGTGACGATCTGCAGGATGCTCTCCGCCTGGTCAGTGAGGACGAGTTGGCCAAGGCTGGCACGATCAAGACTCTTCGCATCGAGCTCGCGAGCAAAGATGCCCAGATCGCCAACATATCAGCTGAGCGGAACGAGTCGATCAACGCCAAGACGGCGACTGACAATCTCAACGCCAGCCTGACGGATCAGAACAAGACGCTCACTACCCAGCTGAGTGAAGCGCATGATAAGCGCGATAGCGCTATCGGCGCCGAGAAGGTAGCGAACGCGGAAAAGTTCCGAATGAAAAGAGATCTGGATGCGACCACCCAGGAGCTTCACGAAGCCAGGGTCGAGTTCAACTCTCTCAGTGAGAAATTCGACTCCCTCGAACTCGCCTACGGCGCCGTGGAGAAGAAACTTGGCAAGGACGGCGTCGAAGCCATCCTGAGCGGCCTTGTCTCCCCTCCGATCGATGCCCTTGTTGAGGAAGTGGACAGCAACCTCAGGCTCGTCGTCCTCAGTGTTGGACGCCAGGATGAGGTCAAGGAAGGCGTCGAGTTCACGATCTATCGTGAAGACAAGTTCGTCGGCAAGGTCCGGGTCAACAAGGTCTATGAAAACCTTGCGGGAGCCCGAGTCCTCTTCACTGCCGAGGGATCCGACATTCGCCAGGGCGACCGCGCCACAACCCGTATCAACTGAGGAAGGCCAGGTTCAACATGGCGAAAAACAGCGAAGAAATCATCGAACGCAAAGAAGCAAGCCCGGTAGCCACCAGCTGCCTGGTCATCGCCTGCGTAGCTATACTTGGAGCCGTTTCGCTCCAGATCGCAGAGCTCACCCAGGTGCGCGCCGACTGGAGTCTTGAAGAAAAGAACCTGAACCGGGTTCTCCACGTCGAAGACGACCTCGATGTGATCACCAGCAAGATTGATGGGATCCTCGAAAAGTCCAAGGTCGGCGATGGTGAAAAGGCCAAAGAGATCATCGAAGAGGGCGACAAGCAGGTCGAAAAGGCCAAGGCTGTCGCCAACGGAGAGGAGCCCGTCGAGGAAGAGGGCGATTCCGAAGGCGATGAAGCCCCCGAGAAGGATGATACCGACGAGGCAGAGGCTCCCGAGAAGGAAGACGATGCTGCCGACGATTCAGAACTCGAAGACTTCTAATCAGAAATTAAGCTGATTCCTTCCTGGAATCGCCTTAATAAGTCCTCTAAGGGCTTGAACTAACCCGCATTTGCACACAGAATGAGTTTGTGGCAAAGGCGGGTTTTTTCATCCTCCTTCGCCGTGGACGGGAAGAAAGCCACGCCTGTCTGGATTGCGGAAATTGAAGAGAATTCCGCGGACAAGGCTGCCGGCTTTCCCCAACGGATAGAAAAGAAGTGTAGCCGAAGCCGGGAGCGGTCCCGGCCTTGGCCCGAAGGTTGAGGTAAGCCAATGGTAGTCTCGCGACTATTCGGTTTGTTTTCCACCGATACAGCTATCGACCTGGGCACATCGTCCACCCGGCTGTGCGTGCGCGGCCGGGGCATTGTCAGCGAAGAACCGACCTACCTGGCTGTAAAAAAAGGCACCTCCGAGGTGTTCGACCATGGCAGGGCCATCGGGCAGGCGGCCCGGGACATGCAGGGGAGAGCGCCTCAGAGTATCGAGGTGATCAAGCCCATCAGGAACGGCGCCATCTTCGACTTCGAAATGACCAGGATTCTCCTGAGGCATTTCCTCCGGTCGGCTAGCGGAGGAAGGCGCTGGAGCTCCCCGCGGCTCCTCATCAGCCTGCCCACAGATGTCTCGGATGTTTCCAAAAACGCGCTCCAGCAGGTCGCAGACCGAGCCGGAGCCGGCAAGCTCTATCTCATCGACCAGCCGCGCGCGGCCGGCCTGGGGTCCTGGCAGCCAATTCACACCGCTCGCGGGCATATGATTGTAGATATCGGGGCGGGCACCACAGACATCTCCGTCCTCGCCCTTGGAGATGTCATCGCCTCCAGGAGCATCCCCACGGCCGGGGATGCCATGGATGAGAGCATCGTCAGCTACATACGCAAAAAATACAATATCTGGATCTCACATCGAACGGCTGAAGAGATAAAAACCAGCCTGGGCAGCGCGCACCCGTGCGCGCCACCTCTGCCTCCATGCGCATTTTCCGGGCTCGACCTGATGGCGAACGTCCCCCGGGAAATATCCATCACACAGGAAGAGGTCCGGCTGGCCATCGACCCTCAGTTGACCCAGATCGTGGATGCCATAGCTGACATGATTCCAACGCTCGAGGCAGAACTCATCCGGGACCTGAAAAAAACAGGCATCACTCTTTGCGGTGGAATCGCCAATCTCCCCGGGCTGCCTGAGCGACTCTACGGTTGGACCAACACCAAGGTTTTCGTTCCCAGCGACCCCAGGCTGTCCGTCGCCCGCGGCCTCGCCGCCGCCCTTGATCATTTCGATGAATTACGCCCGCTCCTGGAGTGCCCGGAAGACAGGATCTGAGTTCTTTACACTCCGCTCCACCTCGATTTCAGAACACAGAAAAAAGAAGATAATAGAGAAGTGAAACGACTTACGGATGGCGGCTCAGCCCTGAACTTGCTCCTCCTCGCTTTATTCCTGGTCTCCCCCCCGGCAATCAGGCTCGCTATCCACTGCGGATGGGCTCCAGGGGCCGGCCAGGAAACTCTCCCTGGAAGGGCAACGGCCGAAGAGCAGGCTGAAATCATCGCCTTGCTGCAGAACAGGCTGCAGGAAGTCAACAGAGACCTCCAGCTCATCACCTCCGCAGGAGGACTCCTCTACGACCCTTCAGGCGGCCCAGGCAACCGAAACGCGGCCCGCTACCGCATAGCCGTAGCTGACGTCCTGCCGCTATCAACGCCCTCGGCCGGAGAGAGGACGCTCTGTGTTTCGTTGTATGGAGCGCCTGTCCTCCAGAAAGACTCAGCGGTTCTTTCCGGAGATCACCTTGTTGGCCGGCTCGTTGACGAATCCGCCGGATCCGGGATCGGAAGAATCCAGAGCATCCTCGACCCCCTCTTCAGGGTCAGATTTCGCTGCGGAGAAGACACCGGAATGCTCTGGGGTACCGGACGGACAGACGGCGATGGGCATCCGCTGCTGGAGGTCCACCATCTGGGCAAACCTCCAGCGTTCAGAGCCGGCGACACCGTTCTCACCGAAGGTGCCGACGGGCGCTACCCTCCAGGCTGCCTTGCAGGCCGAATCCATCTGATGCCCGGCCAGAAAGAATCTCGAGCCATTGTCCGGTCCGGGATCCGCCTGGACTCCCTCAGGCAGGTCACGCTCCTCGAAGACCTGGCAAGGAAAGACCTGGCTGTCCTTGGAGAGAAAAACAGATGAGCGTGTTCGCCGCATTCGGATTTGTCTCTATCATCGCATCCTTCCAGGTAGTTTCCGGGCCGGCTTACGCCATCTATGGAATCCGCCCTGATTTCATCATCCTGTCGATCGCAACCATTGGCATCATCCTGCCGCCTCCAGCCATCTACGCTTCCGCCTTTTTCGCGGGAGCGCTCCTGGACGCCCTGTCGCCGGGCGTGGTCGGCCCCCACATGACGGGGCTCCTCCTCTCAGCCCACATCATGGCACAGGGCCGCCGGATGGGAATTGGAACAACCGCGAAAGGCAAAACGCTCCTTGCCGGCGCGGGAATCCTGACTGCCTCGGCTGCCCCCCAGGCCGCGAGATGGATCCTCGAGGGGCCTGGGCTGGACTCTGCCCTGATCATCGCAGCCACCTTTGCCTATACAGCAGTTTTCGCATACCCCTTCTTCAGAATACTGAGCCCCGCCATCAGGTGGGCCGTCCCTGTCCGGAATGACTACGGCATCATCAGAGGGAGGGCGTCTTGGCGAGGACTCGACTGAAACTTCTGATGCTTGCAGTCATTCTTCCAGCCTTTGCCATCTGCTGGCGGCTCTGGTCCTTCCAGTTGAACCCTGCCGCTCACCAGGAATACAAGGTCAGGTCCGAAAGCGCCAAGCTGAGAACCCTCCAGCCCCTCCGTGGGTCCATTCTCGACCGCAGGGGAGAGGTCCTGGCCGAAAGCCGCTCCGGCTTTGATATCCATTTTGTTTATTCCGACCTGAACCCCAGGCACATCGTCATCGAGGTCGTCTGCGAAGAGCTCGCCCGGCTTGGAGACTTCCCCTCCGCCGCCGAAATGGGAACTGGGCTCGCCGAGAACGTCGACATCGGGAAATTGGAATCGCTCCTCCGCCAGGGGACCCCATTCAAGCCCGAGTGGATGGAACTGGCCACATGGATACCTCCCGCCGCCGCGGAGCGGATTCGGCTCCGGCTAAGTCCCCGAAGATATTTCCGAGACAACTTCGAACTTCGGGTCATGGAGGACAAGCCCCTGGGGGCCCACCAGGCCCATTTCGGCCTCTGGTTTCGTCCAGCCGAGGTCTTCCGAATGGAGCTGACCATCCGGCGGCTGTCACAAAACATCGACCGCTATGATGCGGAAGGCCTCATGGAACGGCTGCGGCTGTCCCTTCAGAAGATCGAGACCATGGTTGCCAGGGATATCCAATCCGACATCCAGTCCGGAGCGGATGCGCTCTTCACCAGGAAGAAGG
>Ga0163108_10001701_pt1 | contig 16052 bp, 16 predicted proteins | sample Fk1155metaG_FD_109644 | JGI IMG/M metagenome (GOLD analysis project Ga0163108, IMG submission 109644) | Marine microbial communities from the Central Pacific Ocean - Fk160115 155m metaG | ecosystem: Environmental > Aquatic > Marine > Oceanic > Photic zone | place: The Central Pacific Ocean...
GGCCTGTTCAGCAGTCAAGACTTCAAAGTTTTCCAACTCACGCGGACGATTCATCGGAGTAAGTGTTCTAAAAGTATAGGTGCCCTGTAGATCAGGCTGGCCGAACTCGGTACGTGGAAAATCATCAGATTGTGCCAAAATCAGGGGAGCAACCAAGATGCTGGCTAATGCCAGAATTGGTTTGGCTAGAATTCTGCTGTTCATTTGAACCTCCAACAGTTTTTATTTGTACCAGGATATTTAATGAGTCATGCGTCCGAAATTACGCCGGTTCTAGTGATTTTACAAGCAGCAATTAGTACTCCAGGTTGGCGAGGAAGTAGTCTTGAAGACGCGGATTGCCTAATGGTAAAACTTCGTAATAGCTGAATTGCGCCTTTTATTACCTCTGATTATAGGCTTAGCTCCCAGATCTAGCGTTGAAACCACTCTACAAGATAGTTCGCCAATTCATTTCCCTTATCTTCTTGGAGGAAATGCCCTGCTTCACTGACCGTGGTATGGGGTTGATCCTGAGCTCCTGGGATGCGTTGCTGAAATGGTGTATAGCCTCCTCTCGTTATTGGATCACTGTCGGAGAAGGTGGTTAAAAATGGCTTTTCCCAGTTTTCGAGTACAGTCCATGCCTCGCGATTAGTTGCGATCTGGCTCCGCACCAGGGTAGGCATCACTCGGCTGCCCGCTTTATATCGGTCATCGGGAAACGGGGCATCGTAAGCCGCAAGTACTTCCGGGGGCAACGTCCTCACAGTACCCCACTGCACCACGAAACTCGCCTGCAGTTCAGGCACTTGCTGGCTGTAACGTAACCATTCGGGAAAGCCATCGCCTGGCTGTAACCGTACATCGGAATTAACTGAATCGAACTCGGCTCCGATAATCATGCCATCCTCACCTGGGCCTGCTGGAAAGCCAGTATTTCCGACCGCAACGTGAGTAAAACGATCTGGATATTCAGTGACTACTCTAAGACCAACTAAACCACCCCAATCTTGAAAAAAGGCAGAGATTTCTGAGAGATCAAGATCAGTAATCAATTGACTGATAATGCTGACCTGGCCCGAGTAACTGTAGTCACTGCGACTGACTGGTTTGTCGGATCTGCCAAAACCTAGCAGATCTGGAACAATCGTACGGTAACCAGCATCCACAAAGACCGGAATCATCTTACGGTAAAGATACGACCAGCTGGGTTCGCCATGAATTAGTAATACTACAGGCCCGGTGCGTGGCCCCTCGTCGAGATAATGAATTCGATAGCCGTCGATGTACTGGTAGTTGGACTCAAAGTCATAGCCTGGAAGATTTTCAAATCTGTCATCGGGTGTTCGATAAACGCCTGGCTTGATCTCGTCTGCGTTGCTCGTACCGAAGCTGAACAGAAAAATTTGAATTGCGGTGATAACTATTGTTTTTCGCATAGTAATTCCGAGTTTGAGTAACACAATTGCCGCTTTAGACGAGGATAGCACATTGGTTAGCTCGGAAAAATGCCAGCAATTTTGCGCCAGCACAACCTTACTTCACGGAGATGGAATAGATTTGACTGCGACAAAAGGGGACAGATTTATTTTTTGTGCAGAAGGCTGGGAAGAAGTAGTGCCCACGACTGCATAGAAGCAGGAGGTAGAGCAACGCAGGAGCAGTTGCCGAGAGGGATACGATATTTGGAAATACGCTGAAGCTAGTCGAAGGTCTCTAACCGCAAACATGTCAATGGTTTCCGACAATCGAACCACCACGAAGGATTTTCAGTAGACTGTGTGACCGATTCGCTAATTGAATCAACGAGTTAAAACAAAGTGTGCTATAGAGTGTGCTATGGATTCATCGATTGATTGTGTCCAGAATACTGTATCTATACTTTGACCCCATTTAATAGATGGCGTGGAGATTTAGGCAGATTTACGGATTTCCGAAGGTTTCCAGTGCTAGCAAGACAATAATTTTCGCCAAATGAAGGTGTGGGTTCCAATTGACATAGCTTTAATCCTACTTATACTCGAAGCAGTTGGCGCTACTGAATAAGATACACCTCAACTAGTGACTTAAACGCCACAGAATACATTCATTCGTTGTTTTATTTGAAAAGACGATCGTTGCATTGTTTGAAAGGAATCTTCGTCACACTAAATAATTGACCGCTCCAGCACCTTTTTAAAGGAGCTACAGACAAATCAATAATAAGGAGAACTCCATGTCTTCCAGACAGAAACTAATCATACTAGTTACAAGTATACTGCTTGCTCCTTCACCAGTTTTCGCAGAATCAAAAATTGAAAAGGATGTCGTCATCGGTATGGTGTCCGGTCTAGCTCTGGTGATGGACGTACACCATCCAGAAAATCCGAATGGTTATGCCATCGTTCATGTCTCGGGAAGTGGATTCAGAAGACCGCTATCCTACGACGCGCCCCAGCTCAGCGAGAGCCAGGTGCGAATCTTTGGCGCGCCTTTAGTGGAACAGGGCTATACCATCTTCTCATTAAACCATCGTGCCATTCCGAAGTTTGAGATTTCCGAAGCTGTGCTGGATGTGCAACGTGCCGTTCGTTATGTCCGTTATCATGCCGACGATTATGGCATCGAGCCTAATCATATCGGTGCGGTCGGGGGTTCTTCTGGCGGTTACCTGGTGAGCATGCTGGGATTATTGGACGGCAATGGCGATCCGGAAGATCGAGATCCCATTAACCAAGTTAGCGGCAAGGTGCAGACTGTATTGGCAAGGGCGCCTGTGACTGACTTTGCACGCATGGACCCGGACTCTGATAGAGTGACCGAGGCGTCGCCTATCGATTTCGTGTCCCGCGATGATCCACCGCTTTTGTTGTTGCATGGCGATGTCGACGAAACGGTTCCTTTTGAGCAGTCAGAAGTTTTACTGGCGGCACTGGAGCAAGCTGGAGTAGCAGCACATCTCATCATCATTCCGAATGCTGGCCACGGTCCTACGTTTCCCGGTGCAGTGAATCCACCGGATTATATTGGCGCAATGATTGAGTGGTTTGATGGTCATTTGAAGAAGTAATTTGAATTTGAAGAAACACAGGAGCCCCTCAATGAGTTCAAGAAAAACTGCAATCACTAGAGCAATTTTAGCGCTCTGCGTTTTCACTAGTTTTACCCTTGCCGCGCAGACTCCCCGCTATGCCGATCCAGCCCTCGATCTACAAAACCTCCCCACTACAGGCAGCGCTTTGAGTGCAGGGGGTAATGATGACCAGATTATTCGCTTCCGAAATTGGGCGGCCCTGTACCCCACTCGAGAAATTCGCAGTGGCGAGCACACCTTGGCATTACCTGATGATTTCGTGGATTTTTCCGATTTTCGCTACAACGTTGGCAACCAAAGCTATTCGCTGGATGATTATATGCTCCGCAACCATGTTGGCGGTTTGCTGGTGATAAAAAACGGAGAGATAAAGCTTGAACGCTATGGCCTCGGTAACAATGACGAGAGTCTTTGGGTTTCCTTCTCCATGGCCAAGTCAGTAACTTCCATGTTGCTCGGTGCGGCGATTCAGGATGGCTACATTGAGAGTGTGGATGACAAGGTCACCGACTACCTGCCGCGCCTTAAGGGTTCTTCCTACGATCAGGTGACGCTACGTAATGTATTGCAAATGTCGTCAGGCGTACAGTGGAATGAAGATTACGCGGATCTACGATCAGATGTGGCGACAGCACCCAACAACGTAATGGACCTTATGCGGTTTCTTGGCAGCAAGGAGCGTGTCGCGGCACCAGGTGAGGTCTTCAACTACAATACTGGAGAAACTAACCTGGTTGGTGCCGCTGTGCGCGCCGCTATCGGTAACAATCTTTCTACTTATCTTGAGAACAAGATCTGGCAGCCCTGGGGTATGGAGTCGGATGCAAATTGGGCTACCCATGGAAATGCTGGCGAACGCGGCGGATGTTGCATCAATGCGACGCTGCGAGATTATGGCAGACTCGGCATGTTTGCCCTGAATGATGGGGTGCTTGCCGATGGTACTCGAATAGTTCCAGAAGGATATATGGCGGAAGCCATTAATCCTTCTTCAGGCAATCCTGGTTATGGGTATCTGTGGTGGTTATCTGGAGACGACAGTTACTCCGCTATCGGTATCTACGGGCAGGGCATCTATATAAATCCCGAGAGCGATCTGGTCATAGCAGTGATAAGTGCCTGGACTACCGCTGTCGGCCGAGAATACAGCCAGCATCGGGGCGCCTTTTATGCGGCGATCGATGAGATGTTGACAGACTAATCCAAAAATACTTCAGGCTAAATGATCAATAAGCTAAGAGTAGAATCAATCGACAATCTGTCCCCATTGTTTCTAAAGCCGCCTTTTGTTGGAAGCACAAAAAATTTGGTTATTTTATTGTCTTCAGTATCCCCTATGGCCCCCTCTTTGTAGCTTTCGTTATAGCTCAGTTATACTGACCTATCAAAGGTTTGGGGAAACACGAGGGCGCCGAAGATGATATTGGGTAGCTGTTTATGCGGGCGCGTGCAATACGCCATTACCTGCGAGATCACGTCCATGGGACTCTGCCATTGTCACAACTGTCAGAAGTTCACGGGAAGTGCATTCACTCCTGCCGCCTGGATCACCTATGACAGTGTGGAATGGCGTGAGGGAGAGGAACATCTCACTAGATATGAGTCAAGTCCGGGCATATTCCGCTGCTTTTGCCGCCATTGCGGGTCGAGCCTTATCGGTGTCGCCCCTGATCACAATCTGGCAGGGGTCTACGCAAGAACCCTTGACGGTGACCATGGGTTCGCGCCATCGACCCACATCCATACCAGCAGTAAAGCGCCTTGGTACCAGATTCAGGACCATCTACCCCAGCTCCCGACCGAATGACGTCAGGCTAATTCCATCGAAAAAAAACTAAGGGACACTGATAAATTAGTAACTTAACTAATTGCAAATTCGCAATAGACAAAAGTGGCAGGCCTATTAGTCAGGTCTGGACCGAGGAGGATTGGTGCCCAGGGGGACGATTTCTAGAAGGATTCCTCAGTTATTCGTTTAATCAATTGATTGAAAGAGGCATTGGTTTTCGAACAACCGCGAAGGATTTTAAGTAGGTCGCGTGACCGATTCATCAGTTAAATCAATGAGTTAAAAGAGCGAAATCAAAGTGTGCTATAGAATTGACCAAATTCTTAAAAATTTCACGACACCCCCCTACATATTTACCTATTAATCTATTTGTTTTTGGTCTGACTTTGTGTAGGTTATTACAGTTTCAGGCCAGCTTAAGCTTATTGCCGGGAGGGGGCATGAAACCTGAAATCAAGTTTCGATTACTCTTATCGTTTTTATTTGTATGCCTGCTTGGGTTTTTGACTGGTTCTTATTTTCTGTGGGATTCGGATGAAATGCTGGAGGTCTCGCAGGATGAGAATTCATCACTTCCAGACAGCGTTGAGGGACGATTGGAATCCTTGCTGAATCAAGAAGATGCGTCTATTGATCCGCAAAACACCACTAGCCTGCAGGGTGAGAATTTATCAATTCTAGACACCGTAGAGGCACGATTGGGATCCTTGCGGGGTCAAGAAGATGCGTCTATTGTTCCGCAAAACACCACTCGCCTAGTTGGACAAAATTATAGAACAAATTCAATCGAACGAAACAGACGAATACAACGCGCGCAGCAACAGGCGGATTTAAATCTTAACTCCTCTTCGGGATTAGGAGCATCAGATTCTAACGGAAGTAGTTCTAGCTCTGAGTCACTACAGTTCAGTCTTAATGAAACAGAGACTGAATATCAGGTTCTTATTCAAATTCCCTCAGATCACGAATTGGAGATCAGCACAGATCTAGAGGCAAGCCTTTTTACTGTTAATGGAACACTTACGCAGATCTTATCAAACAACACTAATAGCACGGTATCCAACTTCACCGGTGGAAGTCAATTTACGAGAAGTTTTGATTTGACCGAGCCTGTTAACGAATTAGGGCTCTACACACAGACACAAGAAGGCGGGCTGGTTATTGGGATCCCTAAAAGATAGGGTAGGAAGGATACTGCCCACGACTGCATGGCAGGTTTTTGTTCCTGACAAAACCTGCATTTCCACTATGACGTGCATGAATGCACTAATGCCTCGATGGCAGGACGCCATTGAGCGGCCCATGGTGGGTAGAAGCAGGAGGTAGAGCAACGCATCGTGACATGGAAGTCACTTATTAGAGCAAAGCATCGTGACATGGATGTCACCTATTAGAGCAATGCAGGAGCAATTGCCGAGGAGCAGTTGCCGAGAGGATCGATTGCTAGAAAAACACTTAAACTATTCGGTTATCAATTCTCTTGAATGCTGCACCCCTCCGTCCGCTTAAGTCGGCGATTGATTTACTTGAGACCTATTATCTCGTAATTCCCCTCGGTTTTGAGATGCACATACACATCTTCATCATTTCCATTGCGCCAATACCAACCGTGTGAACCGGCAAACGGAGCAGTGATTGAGCCCTTCATTTCATTGTTGTTGGCGGCGGCAAAACTTTCAAAATAGCCGGTGGTGTCGCCTTGTGGCTCGCCGTGCAAGTCAAAATACAGGTCATTGTCACCACTACTCCATTCATAGATAAGCTTGCCGTATTGTTGCAGAGCGAATTTATACTCAAGCCCGCTATTGGCCGGGATTAAGACCATGGTCTGGTCTTCGCGATAGCCAGGGTCATCTGACAAATATGGAATCCCCAACGCTTGCTCCTGTGGGTTTGCTAGAACAGTTAGTCCCAAACTGTTCCCAATACCCGTAGGGTCGATGTTATATTCCGCTGGAAGCACGAGGCTTACAAAAATCACTGTTGCTATCACAATTGCAACCAGTAACGCCTTTACTAGCGTCCGAGTGGATTGGATAGACAGATTCTCTTCGCTCATTTCAGGTCTCTCATTTTATGCTCCGGGGCTTATCAAGAAGCCGGTAAGTTGATACATGGTCAGAATAACCCCGCCACTCATCAACAGTGTATTGCTGGCTGTTGAAAACTTGAGATAGCTGTCGTAGTTACGCCATAAGCTAAGCGCAATCAGCACAAAGCTAAGCGCAATAAACTGCCCTATTTCAACGCCGACGTTGAACGCTAGCAGATTCTGCAATAAGCCATCGCCACCAAATTCAAATTCCTGCAACTTGGTCGCTAGCCCAAAACCGTGAAACAAGCCAAAAACTAATACGGCAGCCCTGGTGTCGGGTTGATAGCCCGTCAGGCGTTTGAAACCGCCCAGATTATCGAAGCCCTTGTAGACGATAGAAAGTCCGATCACTGCATCGACAAGGAAGGCATTCACCTGAATATCATTATAGACGCCGAATATTAGGGTGAGACTATGACCAATCGTAAAGAAGCTAACGTAAATCAGCACGTCCCTGGTTCGATACAGGAAGAAAATAACGCCGACCAGAAAGAGTAAATGGTCATAGCCAGTGACCATGTGTTTTGCGCCAATATAGAGGAAGGGGACAATGGCCACACCCTCGTTATTGATCAGAAATTGCTGCGTGCTCTCATCTACACCGTGAGCTAAGGTGATGACGGGAAACAGACTAATCAGTATTAACCAGAGATAGCGCGGATAAATTTTCATTTTTGCAGCCGTTGGTTTGCCCTGATAGATGAATATGGGCAAGCTAGCACAAGGGTGTGGGCTTTTGAACTGGAAGGTGGAAGAAGGGGGCACTAATAACTTAGTGAGCTCTATTGCTTGGGAGGGATTTCTAAAGTTGTTAAGTTATTAGTATCCCCTAGTTTTTTCCAATCCCTAAACTTAGTAAGTGCATTGGAATGGCAGAGAGTCAGGGATCCGAAACGGGTAGGAGCGAATTCCTTGATGAAACTCACTCTTACCCAATAGGACTAATTCAATTCTTCGCTAGAGATGAATCGCCATATCGCATCTTCCTCCTGCTGCAACCTATATCTATAGGTATTTGATCCAAGCAGACTGGTATAGGAAACAGGGCCGACAGTCGCGTAGTCATTCTCAACACTAATCACCATGGATTCCATGTCAATGACGTGATCTTTCAGAACGCCCTGATCGACGAGGACACTGAAGAAACCGGCAAGTACCGCTTTGCTCGTTCCCTGAGCATCTTCGAATTCTTCAGAATAGGAATCGAGGATGGTTTCTAAGTTTCCTTCTCGTTCAGCAGTGTGGTAGGTGTCTAAAGCGGCAAGGATTTGCTGCTCGGCTGTTGGTATTGGCTGTGACGTGCAACTAACGCCAATTAGCATTACAAATAGGCTGATCAAATATCGCATGAAGTATCTCCAAATCTAAGTGTGTATATTAAGAGATGCGACAAATACAGATTTGGATGCAAGCAGACAAAAGGAAGAGCAATTTTTCTCAATCCCGGTTGATCAAAGCGGTTAGAATGCTTTGATCAGAGTCTGGTTTGAAAGATTTGAAAGAGATGGTGCTTGGGGGCGCTTTCTAGAATAGCTCCAACAAAATCGGTTAAGTACTATCCGAAAAGAAGCATTGGTTTTCGAACCACCGCGAAGGATTTTCAGTAGAACGTGTGACTGATTCCTTATGCGGTTATATGAGTTAAAACTGCGAATTCAATCTGTGCTATGGAATCATGAGTTGAACTCGCTCAACACTGCTGTATGTTTGCTCTGACCCCAATAATTATGTCTTGATGGCGGAAGGCTATGGTACCGCTTTATTCAGCAATCTCTACAGCAAGCTGGTCCTCTTCCACCACATCACCCTCAGTGATATGAACTGCTACCACCTCGCCAGAAGCAGGGGCTTCGTAAGGTACTTCCATTTTCATTACTTCAAGAATGAACAATGTGTCGCCCGCTTCTACACGCACACCCGGTTTCGTGAGCACTTTCCAAACCGACCCGCCGGTTTCCAATTCAATCTTTATCATGCCTCGATAATCCTCTACTGTTGCTATGGTCGTATGGAAAAGCGTGCCGGCCCGAGCAATGCTGGAAGCAGCGGCTGAATACGGTCTACCCAACGGCAAAGCTCTACTCTCGTCTGACGCGGATCGATTAGATCATGGACTCCAAGCGCCTCTGCTCGTGGAAACGGAGACTGACGCGCAACCAATTCCTCTTCCAACTCACGGCGCCGTGCTTCTGGATCAGGTGCTGCAGCGATTTCTCTCTGGAAGGCGACCGCAACTCCTCCTTCTATCGGCAACGGCCCGCTTTCTGCCGATGGCCAGGCAAGTACGTATCCTTCCGGTCCGTAATGTGCAGCCTGTGCAACACCAAAGGAACGCCGGATCATTACAGAAGCCCAGGGCACAGTCGTCATCGCCGCGGTGAGAACCGCTGAAGTGCCGTGTCTAATGGTCGCCTCGCGTTCGGCCCGGCTACCAATCATGAATCCGGGTTCATCCACCAGGCTGATGATAGGCAGGCTGAATGTTTCACAAAGTTCCATGAAGCGGCGTGCCTTATGTGCTCCGTCCGCGGTCATTGAGCCGGCAAGAAATTTACAATTATTTGCCCAGACGCCCACTGATTGCCCATTCAACCGAGCGAGCCCGGTAATCTGGGAGCGGCCATAGCCAGCGCCCATTTCGAAGAAGCTGGTTTGATCAAACACCGACTGAATAATGCGCCGCATATCAAAAGCCTTTCGTCGGTCACGCGGCACAATGTCGAGCAATGTTTCGTCGGCACGTTCGACCGGGTCGCCGCAATCTATCACCGGTGCCAGCTGGTCAATATTGGCTGGCATAAAAGAGAGAAATCGCCGGATTTCAATCAAGCACTCTGCCTCATCCGCCGCGCCATTATCCACCGTGCCATTCTTGGTGTGCACTTTCCAGCCACCAAGCTCATCTTTGGTTTTCTTCTCCCCCATCGCCCGCTCCACTACTGCAGGACCAGCAGTCAAAATCTGTGCTGTCGCCTTTGACATAACGGAGAAATGTGAGGCGACAAGCCGGCCGGCCGGCAGGCCCGCCACCGCGCCAAGTGCTGCGGTTGCTACCGGCACTGTCGCCATGGCCTCTGCAACAGAGCGAAATCGTGCCGGCGCATTGACCGGTCCTGGTAAACTCGCACCCTTACCGCCAGTTCCACCCACACTGCCACCTGACCCTTCATGGAGGCGCACGAGCGGCAGCTTATATTGCACAGTCAATTCTTCGGCATACACGCTTTTGCGCAGGCCCGCAGGGGAGGGCGAACCGCCCCGCATGGTAAAGTCCTCGCCTGCAACAACGATTCTTCGCCCTTCAACCTTGCCAAAACCGAGCACGAAGTTGGCCGGGTCAAAGCTGATTAGTTCGCCGTTCTCGTCAAGATTCGCTGCGCCCGCGGCCGGGCCGACCTCTTCAAAACTGCCAGGATCCAGCAGTTTGTCGATCCGTTCTCGAATGGTTAAACGCCCTTTGCCATGTTGTTTAGCTATAGCATCCTCACCGCCTTGCTCAAGCGCTAGCTGCCGACGTCGGGCAATTTCATCAGTTTCTGTTTTCCAGTTCATTTGCACATCATATTCAAGTTGAGAAGAAAAGGGGAGAGAGAAAATGGGACAGATTTATTTGCCAGCTTTAAATAGAGAGATGGCTGGGGTTGGTGAAGGTAAAGAGAGTTCGCCAATTTGTGATGCCGTTTCTCGCAATCAACTAATAGATAGCTTGGCATTTATCGATGAAATAAAGATGAAAGTTGGGCTGAGGATAGAGAACCGATGGCGAGGTCGTCCGCCTTGTTCATTAAAATAAATTTGTCCCCTTTTTACTAATCTTGGGTTGCGATATTTTCCAGGTAACCATCCCTAACAATTGTTGCTGTTTTATGTTTGCCGGAATGGTGCCAACCAGGGGGCATGATAAAGTAGAGGAACTTACTGACCAGGCCCGGGGCATTGAAAATATCTTTGGCAAGGGCCAGAAATTCCCCAAAATAGACATCGAAAAAGTTTCCGGAGTCTATTTTTCGGTTAATTCCGTATTCTATTGCCACCTCCCTTTGTTCTTCCTGATAGGTTTTAAATGCCCTATCCCATATATTGAGTAGATTACAATAGTTGGTATCTATATATAATGGATTTCGAGCGTGGTGGACTCTATGGTGCGATGGGGTCAGCATAATCTTGTTCAGAAATCCGAACCTGGCATCTTTTATCATATTTTCTCCCACGTGGATGAAAGCTCCGTAGGTTCCATCAATAAACATGATGAGGAATAACATTTCTGGCTGTACGCCCAACAAAATACACACTGTTGTGCGAATAGTATCGGCATAGGGCGCCTCTAAGAAAAAGTGAGCGTAATTAACCGATAGGTTCATATTTTCGGGTGCATGATGGGTAGAATGGAGGCACCAGAATAGACGCACTTTATGTCCGAGGTAGTGGTGGATGAAATGCCCGAGCTCCCAAACAATGTAACCGTAGATGAACCAATACCAGGTCATTTCCGTTTGAAAGGGTGCATATTTTTGGAACACGCCGATGCAAATGACCACCATACCTAGCGCTATAAATCTTCCAATAAATCGGTTGAAAACATAGATCAGAAAATTAATCTTGTAGACTTTGGTATCGGATTTTTTGTAAATCAGGCCCAAGATCAATTCGAAAATAAGAAGTAGGGGGATAATGGGGCTAATAAAGGCACGGATACCGTCATAAGTCGTGAAGACACTGTAATCGCCCGTCTTTAGAATTTCCCAAGCTTGGGAAATTCGCAGAAAGCCCAATATTTCGTTGTTTAGCGTTAAAAGAATTTCCATTTGTGATGTTTTAATTTAGTGAATGTTAATTTCTGTTAGTTGTCTACTGTGATGATAAGTGGTTTTGAGCGCTAAAGCATCTAAGATAGTAACTAGACACAAAATAGCAATACCAGATTCATCCCTACAGTTCTTTACCCAAATGTGAGATTCTCTAATTCAGCTATTTCGAGGTCGTCCCATGCAGTGTATTAAGTATCTCTTCTTATCGAACGCTCACCGTGCTCGCAACTTCGATGTAGATAACAGACTGAAATTGTCACTAGCTGCTGCGCAACAGATGAGAATTTATTCAATGGTGAAAGCAGCGACGCTTGCTGGCTTTTTCTGGTTTTGTATTCTATTTCTCCAGGGTGTAAATAGCTTCGCCGCAGAAGGCGAATCTCGATTTGCCATTCCATCCACAGATGAAGGCTTACCGGGGGTGGGGCCGATCCGGCGATATGAATGGTTTCAGAATCTCTGGCAGAGTCGTCGATCGAGCTGGGCTGAAACCATCGAGCTGGATCAGGGTGCGGTAGTTTTTCTGGGTGATTCCATCATGCAGGGCTGGGGTGGAGGACTGAGCGCTGCGTTTCCGGGAATGAAGGTCGCCAATCGCGGTATCAGTGGTGATACCTCTCGAGGAGTGTTAATTCGGCTTGAAGAGGATGTGTTCGCCGTGAATCCGACCGCTGTTGTTCTCCTGATTGGTACCAATGACCTCGAAGAGAACGCCGCGCTCGAAGTCATCGCCGATAATGTCCAGTTAATCCTGGATGCTATTTCCAGTTTCAATCCAGAAATGCCCATCATTTTCTGCGAAGTCATGCCGAGTTCAAGCCTGATGAGTAGACCCACTGCACAAATCCAAAGGGTGAATGCACTGTATCGCGAACTATTGAGTGACTATCCACAGCTCACACGGCTGGACACGTTTTCACTATTTGACAATGGTGAGGGTAATGCCGATCCGAAAGAGTTTCCGGATTTGCTTCATCCCAATGAAATTGGATATGCAAAATGGGCAGAAGCGTTACGGCCTGCATTGCGACGATTAGGATTGATAGAGTCAGAGTAAAAGTTACAGTACTTGTAAAAAAGGGCTTGGTCGTGAGACCAAGCCCCTTTTTTTATCAGCTAACTGCTGTCAGCTTGATCGAAATGTCTTCGAGCTTAATCCTGAGTTGCCCACTGACTTTGATCAGCGTCCTTCCAGGTCATGAATCCGAAGAACATTTCCTCCCAACTCTGTTCACCGAAATACACGGGTATGGACGGATCTGGATTGAATGGGTTCTGAGCTGAATTGTCGAACGCACCGTCAACCAGAATAGTGGTTCCGGCTGGCAAGAACACCGGATCTTCAAAATGGTACGTCAGCTGCCAGTTGAAGTCGTAGATTGGCTGAGAAAACAAGACTTGCTCTGTACCATCCGGGAACTGGGCACTGTACTTCACACGCTTGCCCCGAAAATGCATGTGTGGCAGGACGCTTTGCAGGTATACGTCTCTATCCAGTTCTAAGCTGGCTGATATGGGAAGGTCCTTGGCGCCTGGTGGTATGCTGATATTCCCGTTCACCGCAGGGCGTCCAGACAGCCGCTGCTCAGGTATCACACCTTCCGGATAGAAATAGATGCCGAGCTCCGTTTCGTCCACTGTTTCCTTGCCTGAAGTGGTGTAGTGCATTTGGAACGCGATAGTAGATCCCGCTTCCAACAAGGCGCCGGTGTTCTCGGCTTCCATGCGGTTCAAGTATCCCGGCGCATAACCTGCCATCGTCGGTACTTCAGGATTCAAGGACAGCACACTACTAATGCCATCTCCGCCGGAAGGGGGAATCACAGCGGGTATCACATGGTGAACAACACCATAATCGCCGGGAGAGACTTCACTGCCTCGCACCCAACGGGACTCGGTTAATTCGGTCAGGGGGACTACGAGATTGCGATAATCCAACACACCGGTGGCTGGAATCTGCTGTGGTGGGATCTTCACGATCAAGTCCGGTTCGCCCAGCGACCATTTGGTATCCGGCCAGGTCAACTCGGTGAGTGGATCGTTTGCGGATTCGTTAATGGAACCAGCCGCGATCCAATTCATCAGCTTCTGGACTTCAAGATTGGTCATTCCGGGAGCGCCAGCGAATTTTCCGATATGGGGATCGATCTGACCGGGAGGCATGCGCCGCGTCATTAAGACTTCTCTAATCATCGGCGACCAGCCTTGTACAGATTGATGGTTGTTCAGGGCAAACGGCGCAATACCATTCTGGCGATGGCAGCTTGCGCAGTTGTCGGCAAGAATTGGCGCAACTTCGTCAGCGTAGGAAATGGATGCCTCTTTCGTCATCTCATAGGCAATTTCACATCCACTGACCGGGACCTCTGGATTGGAGACTTCATCACCAGCTGCAATCTGGTCGAGCGCGGCAGTGAGGTAGTTTTCAACCGGACCCCGGTATTTGATGCGGAACGATTTCGGATCGTAGACGATCACTTCGCCAGCCTGATTGATTTCCATGGCCTGGGAGATCGTCTGTGATTCGTCCATCAAGATGGGTAGGTCTGTGCCATACTCAGCGGCCGCTGCTGACACTGCGTCGCGATCACGACTGCCTTCCGCGTTTATCATCATGAATTGGAAATTGGCGTCTGCATAGCGAGTACGAATTGTATCGAATGCTGATGCCGCCTCCCGCACCGAGTCGCAGCGATTGGCTTGTGTCAGAAACACCACGGCATCCTGGTCGTCGTACCAGCTCATTGAATGGCCATCACCATTATGGTCGAGCAGGGTAAAGTCACCCACTCTCTCAGCAGCGCTTGCGATCGAAGGCAAGCAGACAGTTAGTAATCCGATTATCAATTTACGCATAATTCACTCCCCAGATAGGATTAGGTTCAATTCACAAAAATCATCTGAATAGGTGATTATTTCAGTTACAGCAACGCCTGCAGCCACCTATTGCCGCAACCTACACTTTGTTCCAACCACAGGCCAAAGAAATTGATCTAGATCAACCTGGAGAGGGCTAAATACGAAGACCGTTGTGGAGCCAGGAGGACAGATCGCTTTGGTAGCACTGAAGCGGATTAATAAGGGGGTCAGAGTAAAAATACAGCACTGTATTTTTACTCTGACCCCCTTATTTCTAGTTTCATTGCTCAAGTTCCGCATTGGCTTCCTGCACGCGGGCACCGCGAAGCGCGCCGACCATGCTGTAGTTTCCTTCGTGGCAAGAGTATTCATAGATATGATTAAGGTCTTCTCTAGTGAATGAGAACTCACCTTGCCAAGGCTCTGTATAGTAGGTTGGATCATCCACTGTGAATTGATAATTTAACTCTTTTTCAGAAATTCTAGTGAAGCGTTCGGTTACACGCGCCGAACTACTTAGCAGCATAGGCCGACCGATGGTAGCTCGTTCGGGATTCACATCGCTGTAGTGAGTAGTTTGCACCACCAGCGTATCCCCTTCCCAATGACCAACCGAATAGCCGTCAAAAGTCTTGAAATTCTCATGTCGCTTCACCCCATCCATGTGGATGATGCGTAGTTGGGAAGCCTCTTCGCTCACGATCGCAATAGCATCCTTAGTTTGCACAAATCCATGGTAGAGCTTGTACATCATTGCACTCATGGGCGGGGATGCCCATGCTTCGATGCAACGTTCTACACCTGGTCGCTGCTCAGGCCCATCATAGCCTCTGCCACCGAAATAGCTGTGCGCTGACCTCTGCGTGCCGAGTGCGTTGTATGGTAGTTTTCCATTTTCCGGATAGACGATAATAGAGCTGCGATACTTGCCTTTTACCTTAGCTAGCTTCTGTGGGCCAAAAATGTCGATATCGGGATCGGTATTAGATTCTGGACCCAGTGGAATCGCTTGCAAAATCCCTTGAGCCTGTTCTTCAGATAGCTCGAGAGGCAGTGCACCGGGACGCTCCAGCATGGTACTGAATCGTGCGCTCCAGACACCCTGAAGATCAGGCTGATCTAACTCAGTTCTGGGTATCTGGTAGCTATCATTAGGTTGTGCATAGCCCCAGGGAATGAAAATAACAACGCTTAGGAAAAAAGCGATACTACGTACTAACATGATGAGATCCTCCAATTTAATCTCTTGAATTCCCGAACCACAAATGTCGGTACTGACAAGTTAATCGTCATTCTACGACATTTGGCGCATGACCCCCTTATTTTAGCGAGTCGGGTTGGCTACGCCGCCCGGATCTTCGCCACGAAATTCTGCCTCGAGCAAGCGTGCCCCTTTCATAATGCCTTCCAGAGCATAATTCGCCTCATGGCAGGCATATTCGAAGA
>Ga0163108_10001704_pt1 | contig 16025 bp, 6 predicted proteins | sample Fk1155metaG_FD_109644 | JGI IMG/M metagenome (GOLD analysis project Ga0163108, IMG submission 109644) | Marine microbial communities from the Central Pacific Ocean - Fk160115 155m metaG | ecosystem: Environmental > Aquatic > Marine > Oceanic > Photic zone | place: The Central Pacific Ocean...
CGATGGCGATGCACTCACCGCTCGCCTGGTGAGCAACGTCAGTCATGGTGAGTTAAAGCTCGAGGACGACGGCAGCTTTGTTTACAAGCCCAAGGCAGGTTATGACGGCCCTGATTCCTTTACTTACCAGGCGTTTGATGGCACCGAACTCAGTAACGTGGCCACGGTTAACATCAACGTCAAGAACGTCAACGAGGCCCCGGTCGCCGTGGATGACCTCTATACGGCTGGCGATACAACAAGTGGTGGAGTCACGGCACTCCTCCAGCGCACGAACAACTTTGATAAGGATCCGGCCTGGACCGGCGTTGGCTCCGGTTCCAATTCCAATTCCTTTGGATACCAGCCGGAGTCCTCGATCGGCGGTGGCAAAGCGGGTGAGATCGGTGGTCGCTTCACGCGTTCCGACTATGGTCGTTACTACGGTGATACCAATTTCGCCAGCCCCCTGAGCCTGGATCAGCCAATCAGTGGCGAAGGAAAACTGAACTTCACCGCTTACAACCGACCTGACTTCGGGCAACCACTCTGGATTGGCCACTTTGCAACCGACTCCCCCGGCGCATTCGTAGCAAACAAGGTCGGCATCTTCTTCAACAATGGCGCATCCGACTCGAGTAAACTCGCCTGGGGAGCCGGGCTCCGGATGGAGAATGCCAACAAGGCAGTGACCGCACAAACGGCTATCGACCCAAATATCGAGCGAACGTTCGCCTATTCCTGGGATCCCACTGGTGGCGAGCACGGCGCCGGACGTCTCACGGCCACACTCTCCGGACCAGGCGGCGGAACCAAGATCGTAGATCTGAACGCATCTCAACGAGCTCTAAATGCTCATTTTGATGGTTTCGGCTTCGCGGCTCCCCATCCCTCACCCTCGAGTCCTAACGCGAGTCTTTACGCAGATCTTTATATTGACGACGTCAGCTACACGGCTGGCACCACGAGAACCGTCCTGGCCAATGACAGCGACGCCGATGGGGACACCCTGTCTGCACGTCTCGTCAAGGCACCCGACAACGGCGAACTAAAACTAAACACGGACGGCAGTTTTACCTATACACCGACCGGCACATTCATGGGGACCGACTCCTTCACTTACCAGGCCTTTGACGGCACCGACCTCAGTAACGTCGCTACCGTCACGCTCGATGTCCATTGCGTGAACAAGACCCCCACGCTCGACCCCATCTCCCCTGTCGCCGCAGACGCCGACTTTGGTGAAATAGGTATCGTCGGTGCACTCTCCCGTGGCCACGCAATCTCCCGCAACCGTTTTGCCATCACCAGCAGTGGTTCCAATAACGAAAACAGTTGGCAAACGACTATTCACATGTACAACCTGGATGGCACACCGGACCATTCCTTTGGCGACAAGGGGATCGTCCAGGTAAACCTCTCGGGAAAGGACAAGGCCCGCGGTTTACATGAGCAGCCTGACGGCAAGATCCTCCTGTCCGGCACGGTCAACTATGGATACGGCGCCGACCACTGGGGACTGACCCGCCTCAACGCAAACGGCAGCCTCGACACGAGTTTTGGTAACGGTGGAAGTGTCACGCTGGACGTGGCCACCTTCGGACAGGGAGACAGTGTCACTAGCCTGGCTGATGGAACGATTGTCATGGTCGGAAAAGTGCACAACTCCCGCAAGCTGGGCGTGGCACGCTTTGATGCCGATGGAAACACGGACACTACGTTTGGTGATCGCGGACTCCTTACCATTGACCTAGGGAATTCTCGTGACAACAGCGCCTCTTACTCCCAGGTCTTCCCCGGTAACAACGGTTCTGTGTGGGTCAAATCCGGCCGTGAATACCAGGCAGCCAGCCCCCGGCAGACGATGCTCTTCAAGATTGACACCGATGGTACGATCTCCGTCGATTCTCGTACCTCGATTGGCGAACAGGGTCACAGCGACGCCGCCTTCCTCGACCATTATGGCCGTGTTACAGTCGCCGGAAATATTGATGGCGACCTCTTCCTGCTCCGCTACAACGCGGATGGCAGCCTGGACAGCAGCTTTGGAAACAATGGAATCGCACGACACGATTACGGTCTGAATCGCCACTCGGCGGTCGGCATCACCGAGAACCATGGCACTCTCCTCGTCGGTTACCTGTCCGGCGACAATTCGAACGAGGTCGAGGTACGTCGCTTCAACTCGAATGGGCAACCGGACGCCTCATTCAATGAGACCGGATCCGCAACCATCACCTTCTCGGAAACCTTCAACCAGTACCATTCCCTGGACCTCATCCAGGTCGGCAACGACCTGATCGTCGGCGCCACCGGCCGCGACTGGAATTACCGCGCCATCAAGGTGACAGACAGCCCGCTGGTCGTCCAGGAAGATTCCGGCGAGCACAAGATCCCCTTAACGGGCATTACTGATGGTGATATCGATACCCAGCCCCTCCGTGTGACCGCCACCAGCAGCAACCTGGATCTAGTTGGCACACCGGGAATCGAATACCGCTCGAATGACACCGTCGGCACGCTTTCATTCACTCCTGCAGCGGACCAAAGTGGATCAACCTCCATCACGGTCACCGTGGAGGACGGCGGTCTCGACAATGACCTGGCGACGGCTGCAGACAATGCCAGTTTCAGTCGAACCTTCCAGCTTGATGTGAATCCGGTGAACGACACGCCTTTCTTCAACCTGGCACCAGCCTCCCCTGCCGGCCACTCCGTTGTAGCGAGCAGCCACTGGTCGACCGAAAAAGGTGGTAATGGACACCACTATTACCTGATGAGTGCCCCTGACAATATCACCTGGACACAGGCCCGCGATGCGGCCGCCAGCATGGGCGGTCACCTAGCCACCACCACCAGCGACGCAGAACGGGAACTAGCCGGCGAACTGAACCAGTCGCATGATGGGTTCCATTGGTCCTACCTCGGTGGATTCCAATCCACGTTTTCCAGTGACTACTCAGAGCCTTCCGGCGGCTGGCGGTGGGTGACTGGAGAACCGTTTGATTACGACGGCTGGAACCATGCCAACGGTGAGCCTGGTGAACACACACCCAACGAGAACATGATGATGCTCATGCAGAATTCGCGATGGGGTGACCTTGCCGACCTTGCCAACATCAAGACCTACATCGTCGAGTTCGAGAAGGACCCGCTCGCCCATCGCTTCCTGGCCCACGACGCCTTGGACCAGGTGCTTGGAATGGTCGACATCGTCGCCGGCGGAGGAGAATCTCAACCACTGCGTGTTACCGCGACAAGTAGCAATACGGACCTGATTTCCAATCCGGCCATAAAATACACTTCCGACGAAACGACCGGGCAGCTGGAATTCATTCCCAATGATCATCAACATGGCACAACGAACCTGACGGTCACGCTGGAAGATGGCGGCCTGGACAACAACCTCGATACCGCTGCGGACAACGCCAGTTTCAGTCGCACCTTCGAGGTGTTCGTGCAGAGCTGTGAAAACCAGCTGCCCACGCTCGATCCCATCGACGATCTCACGATCAACTTCAACACGCTGGCCACACCGCTGGACGGTTCGATCCAGTGGCGAGCGGAAGATGGGGGCAATGACCACTGGTACAAGCTGATCAAGAACAACGGGACGATCAGCTGGACCGACGCCCAGGCCGCGGCCGAGCAGTTGGGGGCCCACCTGGCAACCGTCACCTCAGCTGCCTAAGACCGGTTCCTGGCCGAGAACATCCTGTCCCCGACCAACCAATGGCCCCACACCGGTGGACCGTGGATCGGTGCCTACCAGGACCAGAACAGCCCCGACTACAGCGAACCGGCCGGTGGCTGGAAATGGGTCACGGGCGAGCCAATGGATTTCATGAAATGGAACACCGCCGAACCCAACAACCTGAATGGCGAGCACTATGTTCACTATGACCACCCCAACAACGGCCTCAATCGCTGGAATGATCTTAGTGACCACAGTACACGCCCCTTCTCCTATATTATTGAGATGAGCCAGGGATCTGCGTTGGAAACGATCAACCTTGCGGGGATCACGGACGGTGGGGAAAAGAACCAATCGCTCAAGGTCACTGCGACCAGCAGCAATACGGACCTGCTGCCCAGCCCCGGGGTCACCTACACGTCCGCCGAAACAACCGGCCTGCTGTCACTGGCACCGACCCCGGGCCAGCACGGCACCTCGACGGTCACCGTCACCGTGGAGGATGCTGGCCTCGACCTGGACTTGTCCACAACGGCCGACAACGGCACGTTCAGTCGCACCTTTGACGTCACGGTGAATCCAGCTCCCAACGTCACACCGATCGCCCAGGCCGATTCATTCGACGTCCTCGAAGACAGTACTGGCAACTCCCTCAACGTGCTGGCAAACGACACCGATCCGAATGGCGATCCCCTGATCGTCACCCAGGTCAGCCAGGCCAGCGCCGGTGGATCGGTCCAGCTGGGACCCGACGGCACCCTGCTCTACACGCCCAGGGCGGACTTCTTCGGTGACGACACCTTCACCTACACAATCGATGACGGCAACGGTGGCCAGGCTTCCGCCCAAGTCCTTGTCAACGTGGCCAATGTCAATGATGCCCCCACGGCACTCGATGACAGCTTCTCTGTCAGTGAAGATTCCCTGGCTAACCAACTGAATGTGTTGGCCAACGATTCCATCGCTCCCGACAGCGGCGAAACCCTGTCCATTAGCGACATCAGCCGGTCCACTGCAGGCGGCCAGGTAGCAATCGACCCCAGTGGTCAGCTGATCTACACGCCCAGCGCAAATTTCCTGGGCGAAGACACCTTCAGCTACACCGTCGCTGACGGCAACGGCGGCCATGCGACCGCACAGGTCACGGTGGTAGTCACCAACGTCAATGACGCTCCGATCGCCGCGGACGACCTCTACAACGTTCCCGGTGACGATAAACTGCATGTGCTGGACGTACTGTCCAACGATATGGATGTAGATGGAGATAGCCTCCGAATTACTGACGTATCGATCGCCAACAGTGGCACCGAGGTGACCATCAGCCCCGACCAGACCCAGTTGTTCTACCGCGGCCCATTGGATTTCGAGGGTCGGGACCAGCTGTCCTACACCATCGAAGACAACCAGGGCCTGACGTCCACAGCCACGGTCAGCGTGGACGTTGAATCGATCGCCCATGACCCGAGCGCCAGTAACGATCTCTTCCTGGTCGAGGGGGGCGAGGAAACCGTGGAACTAAACGTCCTGGAAAATGACTCCAACGCACCTGGCGCCCATGACCTGTTGCAGATCATCCAGGTCAGCAGCCCCAGCGAAGGTGGTACGGTCAGCATCGACATCGGCAGCGACCAGCTGCTGTACCAGCCGGCCGAGGGTTTCGAGGGACAGGAAACCTTCACCTACATGATCGCGAACGATCATGGGCGTAAGGCCGTGGCCACCGTCACGATCGACGTGACACAGGTCGATATTCTCGACGGAGCAGTCGACGACACCTTTGTTAATATTCCACAGGACATCGAGGATTTCACCATCCTGGACGTGATGAAGAATGACATGCTTGCCCTGGACGACATGATCCAGCTAATGTCTGTCGAAAGCCCCAGCTACGGTACCGCGGTGATCGATCATGCGAGTGAAACAGTCCTTTACAAGCCGAACGCCGGCTTCTTCGGTACCGACCAGTTCACCTACATGGTACGTGACCTGGACGGCACCCAGCACGAGGCCCAGGTAACGGTACAGATTATCCCCACCGAACCCATTACCAAGTGGGCCAGCTTTACCACGGTCGCCATGGACCAGGAGACTGGTGAAATCATCACCGAGATCCCGGCCGATGAATCGTTTGACCTGGTCACCTACGTGCAGGATGTCCGCCCCTTCATGTACGCTTCCGAAGCGGGCGTATTCGCAGCTTACATGGACGTACTTTACACGGCCGACACCGTGCAACTGGAAGCCGAACCGGTCCTGGTATTCTCCCCATTCTTCAACAACGTGAAGTCTGGCGACACCAGCAAGCTGGGCGTCATCGACGAGGTGGGGGCCATGCAGACCGGACTCTCCCCGCTGGGCAACCAGCCAGTAGAGCTGTTCCGTGTCACATTCGCAGGCTTCAACCCGGGCACGGCGGTCTTTACCACCGATCCGGCTGACCTGATGCCGGAAAACAGTCCGCTCATCTTCCAGCCCCCCACGGAACTGGGCCCGGACAAGCTGCACCTGACGGAAACGATCGTCGAGATCACTGAGCCTGATCCCAGTCGATTCCTGGACGTCAATGATGATGATGCGGTAACCCCGATGGACGCCCTCCAGGTCATCAACGATCTCAACTACAACGGATCCCGGCCCGTCGATGATGACCTCGAGGGACCCGAGGGTGAATCCCGCCGCGGAAAACAGCCACGGGCCAGTTCGCTGGACGTCAACAAGGATCGTTACGTCTCGCCGCTGGATGCCCTGGCCATCATCAACTACCTCAACATCCAGTCCCGGGCATCCACGCTCAGTGGTGAAGGCGAGGGAGAATCCGCAGCACCGGCAATCATCAACCCGTCATTAACGGAAATGCCCCAGCCTTCCGACGCGCCTGGTACTTCACAATCGCAGGAAGCCGCCTCCATCCTGGTTCAGCAGGAGATGGCATCGATCGACCTGAACGGAAACCGGCAAACCGACCATTCCCAGCAACATCATCGCATCAACGATGTCGCGCTGGCGGATTTGCTCGGCGAAGACGACCGTTCGCTCGAATCGCTGCTGGACCAGGTGGCGGACGGCATCCAGAAGTAGGATCCGCCTGTTATTGACCGCGGTGGTGGCGGACCACCGCGGTCACCACTTCTCTCCTGCGACCGTCTGCTGTTCGCTCGTCCTAGCAAAATCCAGCTAAATTGCTAAAAGCTGACATTTAGCGTGATTTCCTGTCGGGGCGTGGGCGGCGTTCCGGATTTCCTTACCAGAAGCGTTCTTATTCACGACCACCCGTAACCAAGGAGATTTCTCATGCCATCCACGTTCACCCAGTTACCACGACCTCAAAAGATCCGGCAACGGGCCACCTTGCTCCTGCTCGGACTGCTATTGTTCTGCCCACTTGTCGCCGTTGGCGGTGAATTCACGGTCAAGACACCCGAAGGTGCACTCTTTGATTCCCGAACTCACTACTATGATGCAGAACGAAAAAGGGTTTTTAAGCGATCCGAGTTCGTGGGGCTTCATGGTGAGGAAAAGCGACTGGCTTATGCCTCGGTTGGCATGCAAAGCGGACCTCGCGACCCGGAACGCTGGAAAGAAACTCGCGAAGCCTGGAAGCAGGAACTGGATGCCCGCCAGCATCGTCGCTTCCTGATTGCCCAAGAAAAGGCAAACCGTCGCCGCGGTGTCACACCCAAGGATGACTCAACCTACTACGCCTGGATCACCCTCAACGACGGCACGCGGATCCTTCTGATGCGTCGCCCCGGAGCAACGAACGGGAGCACGGCTACGACTCCCGTGGTACAACCGCCAGTCCGTCGACCCGGTTCTGCCTGACCATAAACTATTCCTGCAGGCCGGTACGGCCTGTTATCCCGGCTCGCTTACAGTCCCTCGCATCCTCTTAACTTCCTCGTCACTCAAACCCACATACCGAAAGGACATTGACCTATGAAAGTTAGTTGGATATTCCTACTGGCGCTGGCACTGACAACGGTCACCACTTTCACCGAGGCACATGCCTCTGACAACCATCGTGACAACATCAGTTCACCTCGCCTCGCCGGACGCAAGACCGTTACCGTTTCCGCCAACAACGCCGCTGAAGCAATTGCCCTGGCCAACCGCAAGCATCCTGGATGGACTGCGATCAAGGTCAAGAAAACCGGCACCGGACGTTTCTGGCAGGTCACCATGGTCACCAGTTAACCGCTTACCTAATCCCTGTCCTCAAGACCGAGCGTGATCACACGGATCCGCTCGGTCTATTTTATTTCTAGTAGGTAAGTTCCGTAGCCGCGAAGAACGAGGCGCCCGGTTGATAGACCGACGTACCACTCGGTGATCGGAAGTCCAGGTGCTCACGGTAATGGGTATTGGTGAAGTTACGCGCACCAAACCAGAACGTCAGCGATTCACTCTTGCGCCAGAACCCGCTCGCATTCCAGGTGGCGAAGCCATCCGTCGCTGTTTCGCCAAGGCTACTGGCGACGCGGGTCTGGGCATCCACGATCCGGGCAAACAGTTCAACACCCCAGGTCGGAAGGTCGCCGCCGCTGTTCCACCGCAGACCGACCATCGACTCCAGTGGAAGGATCGAGGGAAGGGGTTCACTTGCCTCGCCGGTCATGCCACCAAAATCTCCCCGTGGCAACCCGGCAACCCGCTGACTGGGCGTCCCGGAAAAACCCAGCTGCGTGGCGAAATCGCCGTGCCGCGTGGTATCGTCCCCTCGCACGTAGGCGGCGTTACCAAACAGGCTAAGCTGCGGCAGCAAATCGTATTCCCCGTAGAACTCAACACCTGCCAAGGTCGCCAGTTCCGTATTCACGTATTTCAAAACGACCTGTTCCAACTGGCCTGCGGGCGGGCCGAAAAAGGAATCGACGTTCTCAAACGTGATGTAGTCGTGCACCCAGGCATAAAAACCGTTAATTTTGCCGCGCCACCGGTCACGCTCCCAATTGAGACCGACATCCAACTGGAACCGCTTTTCCGGTTTCAACAACGGATCACCAATCGCAACATTCTGCCCATTCTGCAACAGGAAAAGAAAACTTTCTGCCACGTACAACTCGGTTAACGAGGCCGCGCGTTGGGCGTACCCGAAACTTAATTCCAGTTGCTCTGTTTCCGTCACCTGGTACTGCCCGGTAACGTACCCCATCCAGAGCGTCTCGTGTTGCAGGGTCTCGTCGCTACCCAGTATTTCACCCAGCGTCATCTGCGGATTCGACAATCCCAACGAGGTCAGCTTGGCCGGATCGTCCACCACGTCGGAACGTACCAGGTCAACGCGACCTCCCGTACGAACCGTCCAGGTATCGGATACCACTCGTTCGTCCTCAACAAAAAACCCGGGGTTCACCTGGTCCGACTGGGGTAACGGTGAATTCTGGTCCGTGAAAACATTAAACCCGATATTTCCGGAGGCGATTTCATTTAACTCCTGGCGTACGTAACGCAGGTCGACGCCGGCCGTGAAACGATGGTCCTCGCACTGTTCCCACGTCCCCGCACTACGAAAACCACTGGACATCGCGTCCACGTCCGTGAAGCCGACATAATTAAAGAAATCCAGTACCGGGAATTGCTGCCGCTTGACTGGGCTCTGGGCATTGCCAGCAAACCGCGTCCGGTTGTACCAGAGATCGGATTCCCACCGGTCCGACCATACCGGATCGTTGACCCGGTAGGTAACTTCGTAACCATCCGTCACAAGGTAATCCATGTCAAACGCCATGCCTGGAAACTCAACGTCCGTCTGGTCCAGTCGCAGGTAGGTGAATTCAATTGATCGATCGTCCGTGATGTCTCGACTGATCGTGAAATCGAAGGCTCGCGATTCGTAACTTGACGCCACGCGACTCCCATCCCCTGCCACGTAGTCGTTGCCAGCCCGGTCGCTATAGCCGAATCGATAGCCCCAGTCGTCCGACCCACCCACCAACGTCTGCCGGCCGTGCCATTGCTGTCCATTGGAAAGATACTCCAACCGCGTACTGCCGCCCCCATGCGTTGGACCATCAAAGCGAGGTGCCCCGACGAACTGCACATCCATGAAACTAAAACCCGGCCCGTAAAGTGAGCTGTAGGGTCCCTTGATGACTGCAATATCTGAGATCTGGCTGGAATCTGCCTTGCTCAACATCGTGTCCAGGTCGATACGCGCGGGCACCCAGTGAGAACCCGACGCCGCCAGGCGACCGACACGACTACCCCGCACACGCGGATCTGTGTAGACCGGGTTTCTACGCTGCACCCCGACACCCACTGCCGCCGGAGCCGTACCGAGTAAACCGCCTCCATCACGGCTGGGCCGCACCTTGGATTCCATCCCCAGGATGTAGTCCACGGAAGTACTTCGGCCCAGACGCGGAGATGCCTTCCGGATACTCCCCGCCGCCTGGAACGTCGAATAGAAGTCCGCCACGAACCGATTCGCCTCGGCCGGTAACTGCGTGCGCGGATTCAAAAACAAACGAGGTACGTTGCCCGGCTGGTCCTGCAGTAACCGCATACTGGCAAAATAGACCGGTCCGTCAACCTCATCAATCGGCGTTTCCAGCAACTGGTCCGTCACCGTCAAACGGTACCCGTGAGGACCAACCGCAGGCTCAGCAGCGGTAACACTGGTCAGACCGCATGCTAGCATGACCATGCCAAGCAAGATTAATTTCGAACTGCGTTCAACTGGTATCACGGCATTCCTCCTTGAATGCACTATCTCCCCCAGATGCTTAACGGAGCACGCGTTATTGTGTTACTTCGGAACCGCAGAGGCGGACCTTCACATTTAGTTGGCTACCCAAAAAGAAATCCCGGACGTCATCGCGGCCGGTTTAAATATCGCTCAACTTCAGCGATGAAATCCCGCAGACGATAGTTGCCAGGTTGTTGCGCCGCCAGCAATTGCCGAGCTTCCTGGAGAGACTCTTTGGCCTCATCAGTACGGCCCTGAGATGCTAGCATTGCTGCCGCGACCACCGCATCATCGGCATGTGGAACGATGCGCATTTTTTTTGCCTGACCCAATGCTTGCTGGGCATCGTCCACGACTCCCTCCACAACCTTAGCCAGTGCTAGCAAACTTCGACTATCGGCACTCGACGGCGTCCCTTCTGCAGCCACGGTGGCGAGTTCCACCAGGACTGCAGCTTCTTCCTCGTCAAGCTGACTTAACGACTCGGCGTAGAAACGGGCCAACTGGTAGTAGTACTGCGGGTTTGCCTCCAACTTGATGGTCGCCTCCCAAACGGTAACTGCTTCCTGTCTCGCTGCTGTGGCCAACTCCGGTTGCTGCGAATCCACCAGAATGCGCGTTTGGGTTACCAGCAGGCGGGCCAACGAGGCCTGGTAGCTGCCACTCTTCGGAAATTCAATGGCCAGTGTTTTCAGCGACTGGATGGCGAGGCTCACCAGCTTGAGGGCGTTTTCGTAATCCTTTTCCCGTGAAAGTAATTCAGCAACCCGTCCCTGGGCCATTGCCAGTCGTTGGCGATACTTGCCAATCGCCGGGTTAAGTTCCGCGAGTTCCTGGAACTGCTCAACTGCAATACTGCCAAAACGTTTCGCCTGGATACGGTCATCCCGCAGCATATGAGCATGTGCCAGCACCTCGCAGCAGATTCCCAGTTGCTCACCATACTCAGGCACGTCGACAAATTGTTCATAGAGGGCATCCAGGATGCGGTAGGCTGGTAACACGAGTTCCACGGCTTCGCTGGATTGTCCGATCCGGTTGAGCGTCTGTGCCCGGTTATTCTGCGTCAGTGCGAGGTTCTTCCGGAACGATGGATCGTCTGGTCGTGATTGGATAAGCCTTGCGTAATCCTGCTCGGCGATTCGGTAGGCGGCCTGTTCTGCCTTGATCTTACCCTGGGTTCGCATGGCCAGGGCCAGGGCATTCGAGAGCGCCGCCCGTGATTGCAGGTAACGTGAATTATCCGGTTTCGCTTCCAGCAAGTTCGTAAAGATATCAATCGCTCGCTGAAAATCAACGCCTGCCGCGGCGACTCGATTGGTTTGGTTCTTCACCAACCCCAGGTTGTAGTATTGCTGGGCAACCCCAACCGCATAGCTCGGGTTCTCTGGATCCTGCTGACTCAATTGTTCGTAGATGGCTGAGGACTCCAGGGCTGCGGCTTCAGCCAACTGCAACTCGTCGAGGATCAGTTGCATGTTCGCCAGGTTCGAGAGTGCCGCCGCCAATGCCTTGCGTGCAGGCTCTTGTTGATCGGCTTGCGCCACCAGTGTCCTGAGCAGCAGGATCACCTCGTCGTAAAACTTCCGGGCGTCGTCATACTCCCCCTGGATATCATTAAGAATCGCCCGTTTGCTAAGACAGGACGCCAGGTCCAGCGCAATCGTGACATTCTCCGGATACTCTTTCCACATGGTGCGAAAGCGTTCTTCCCCCTGACGAAAAGAGTCATCGGCTGCCTCCATCTCGTAGAGTGCCTGCCGCACCTCACCCAGTCGCAGGAACGCCCGGCCACTCTCGATCTGGATCTCAAGATCTTCACTTTTCTGCAAGGCAAATTTCAGGTAGTTATCCGCAACGCGTTCCAGCAACAGGATCCTCGCCTGTTGCAGTCCGGGATAATCCCCCAGGATTTCGCTAATGCCGGTCAGTGCCGTATCCACAGCACTACGCGCCTGCTTAAAATTAAGTAACGCCTCCTGCCGGTTCTTGTCAGCTATTTCGCGTGCCTGTTTCTCGCTGCGGGCCAGCTGGAAATTTCGTTCCGCTGTTTTCTCGGCCACGCCACGCTGTTCCGATTCCGCAATACGAGCCTGGTTAATAAACAACGAGGCCACCGTGGTCACGCCTGCCAGCAGCACCAACGACGCCAGCGAAACCAGTGCCAGCGCACGATGATGGCGGAACCAACGCCGTCCCCGGTCGAACAGCGTGTCGGCGATCACGCTCACCGGCTCATCTGCCATCCACTTCTCGATATCAGCCGCCAATTCACCGGCTGTCTCGTATCGATCGATTGCTTTTTTTGCCAGTGCTTTCATGCAGATGGCATCCAGGGCCCTGGGCACGGCACCGTTCGCCTCCCGGGACGCACGAATCCTTCCCGCACTGACGCGTTCCACGATCTCGTAAAGGTTATTACCCGAGGCAGGTGGCTCGTTGGTCAAAACAAAATAGAGCGTCGCTCCCAGGCAATAGATATCGCTGCGGGCATCGATTTCCTCAATGCGTCCGTCTGCCTGTTCTGGCGACATGAATTCCGGCGTACCCACGGTCGAACCCATCTGGGTCGCCTGCGAACCGGAACCCGAGAGGGAATCCACCGAGATCGGCCCTTCCGTGGCAAATGCCTCGCGCTGATCGACAGGCTTGGCCAGGCCCCAGTCCACGACGAAGGTCTCACCAAACTTCCCAAGCATGATATTACTCGGTTTCAAATCCCGGTGAATAATCCCACGACTGTGGGCATACCCGATCGTGTAGCACACGTCCACGAACTGGCGCAGCAACTGCATGAAGGGAACTCGCGCCTGACCTCCCACCAGTTGTCCCCGGTGGGTCGCATGAAATTCCATCACACCGTCCTTCAGTTCCTCACCACGGACGAACCGCATCACGTAATAGCCAGCACCGTTCTCGTGCTGGCCACGCCCGTAAACCGGGACGACCCCCGGATGTTCCAGTCTCCCGGTGATCTCTGCCTCCATCTGAAACCGTTCGACGAGATTGGCATTGTCTGCATGATGTGCCTGGAGCTCCTTGAGCGCCACCTCCCGGTTTAGCTCTGTATCCCGGGCGATCGACACCTGCCCGAGGCCACCCTTGGCAAAAGGCCGCACGATCTGGAAGCGACCTCCCAGTCGCGTCGGGGCGCCCAGGGCCAGGGTACTGGCACCACCACTCTCTTCCGAGCCTGGATCCGAGGTCGGTACGATCGTGGGGCTCTCCGTCGCCGTGTCGTCAGCCGCTGGCACCAGCGTCTGGGATTCGTACTCCAAGTCGCCCGTGTCATCTTCCGGCTCAGCCAATTGCTGTTCAGCCTTTTCCAGCCCGGCCCGGATCGCCTGCACATCTTCACTTCCACCCGTCGCGATCACCAGCAATCGCGCCAGCTCAGCGCAGCCATCGTCGTTTGCCACTCCTGGAGCCCGGGTCTGCTCTTCATCCATGCTGGCGTCATAGCCCGACACCAAGCTACCGAGACGATCTGCGGTGGCCTGCTCAATCCAACTTTTTTCCAACGCCATGCCGCGCAGGTCGACGGTCATATCGGACAGCCAGGCACTGACTGCTTCCAGTAGTTGCTGCGGCGTCAGCTCACCCTGCTGGTATGCCAGGCCCAGGAACAGGCAGCCGCGATCCGATGGAGTTGCACTCATAACTGGCCCATCACTAAGATTTATGCCGGATTGGCTCGAAATCGACCTGCCCATTATAGCCAATTTGCTGTTAAATAGGGGTGACCTTTTGAATGCTTTCCAGCAGGAACGGGACACTTCCGATGCATACAATTTCCATTCAGCAGGGTGATCATACACGTGATTACCTTGCTTCGAGTGACGTGATCTCCCTGGGCCGGGCCCAGTCAGATAATCCCGCGGACATCCAGCTGGATGATCCGTATGTCTCCCGGCACCATGCCGATCTACAATTCCTGGGGCCTGACCAGGTGCGCATCGTCAACCATGGCTCGCTGGTACGGTGTGAGAACAGTACCGACATCGAGCCGGACCAGGAAGCCTCTTTTTTCCTTCCGTTACAACTCACCATCGGCGAAACCACCATCCATATCCACGCCGCCGAAGCGAACGACGATTCCGTTTACGACACCGTCGTTGCCTGGGTCGAACGCCTCCAGGAAGGGGACGAGGCCGCCGCCACCGAGATCTGGGAAGCCTACTACCGGCGGTTACTGGGCCTTGCTCGCGCTCGCATGAACCAGTTACCCAAGCGAGACGTCGACGAGGAAGACATCGTCATCAATGCGTTCGATAGTTTTTTTCGTGGCGTCAAGCAGCAACGGTTTATCGACCTGGCCGACCGCACCAGCCTCTGGCGGATCCTTGCCATGCTCACCTCCCGCAAGGTGGCCCGCGAGATTGAACGACGCATGAGCCAGAAACGTGGCCAGGGGAAGGTACGCGGGGAATCTGTCTTCCAGCCCACTGACGATAACGAGGCCGGACGCCTCGGTGACGTGGAATGGGATTCGAAACAACAACCGGATTTCCTGGCCCAGATGCGAGAAGAAATGGATGTGCTGCTCGCTCGACTCGAAGACGACGAGCTGCGGGCCATCGCCATGATGAAGCTCGAAGGATCCACGAACCAGGAAATCGCGGACCACCTCGAGGTCACCGAACGCACCGTGGAACGAAAAGTGAAAAAGATTCGTGACGCCTGGGCATCGACGCTCGAGTAACAGGCCCTCTCCGGCCCCGCCAGGCCCCACTGACGACGTCGCACCAAACAACTCATGGCGTCCTTCGCGATGTCTCCGCCACTGTGCACAGCCCCTCCTGCCGCCCCCAACGAGGCTTTACAACAAAGTATCTTCAGGGCCATCTCGACAGCCGTCTCAGGACCGGCTCCCACCCATATCATCACGGCCGTTTTGCTTTAGTTTTCTGCCCGTACGAGTTAGGATAGAAGCATTACTAGCGTGCTTCCTTATCAATCTATAATTCCCTGTCAGTAAGTAGTTAACACGCCGTGAAAACAAACCAATCAAGACGCGCCCTGCGCGCGCGCCAGCGGTTCCTCCGGGACCCTTTCTTTCGCTCCAGCCATCAACAACTGGAACACCTCGAACCACGCCGCCTGCTGAGCGCCTCGCCGCTCACAAGCAACTCCCCCGGTGAAGCCCCCGTCGACCCGGCCTGGTTTGCAGCCGTCGCCGAACCGACCGAGACCACCCGCATGGCCACCCGTTTCCTGGATCATGCCCGTGGTAGCCAACAAGGTGCCAGCCAGGCGGATCTTTCGCGCTGGATCGTAAAGCTCAGCGATGAGCTCGTGACCCAGTACCCCACTCCAGCAGCGGCCAACGAACTGTTCGCCCCCTCCGATATGGAAGTCCTTTCCGGCCTCGGTCTGCCGGGACAACTGCTGGTGGGCGCCCACTGCACCACCACCGGCCAGGCACTCGAATTCTTTGCCAACGAACCGGGGATTCTCTACTACGAGGCGGACACGATCCAGACCGGTACCGAGACCCTACCCAACGACCCCCGTTTTGAGCAGCAGTTCGGACTGCACAATACGGGCCAATCTGACGGCGCCGTCGACGCGGACATCAACGCCCCGGCAGCCTGGGACATTAGCACCGGCAGCAGCAGCGTCGTCGTGGCCATCATCGACAGTGGTATCCAGGCCGATCACCCC